>ERZ1048068.2561-NODE-2561-length-12694-cov-4.127225_pt1 | contig 12694 bp, 12 predicted proteins | sample MGYA00383098_ERZ1048068 | MGnify/ENA primary metagenome ERZ1048068 (study PRJEB29581, sample SAMEA5548368) | metagenome | biome: marine; feature: coastal; material: water | depth 1 m | study: Short-term variability in the microbial, nano- and picoplankton... | reverse complement strand
TGCCTTCCTCCCCGGAGGCGCCTACCACGTGGGCCTCGGCTCCATCACCGCCATCAGCAAGCATTCCTACGTTCTTGACGGCACCCTTTACGTCTCCGAGGTCACCATCGACACCACCGGAAACTCCCTCGCTCGCTTTTACTTTATCGAACCGATCTCTGCCGACTCCAAATTCAACGTCGTTCAACGACTTCAGGCCTCCCTTGGAAAAGCCCAGGACAAAGCCGGCGAATACAGCGGTACTAAAGTCGACGAACTTGCGCAAAAAACCTATCCCCACACAACTCACGCCAAGACCATTGAATACCGAATCCTCAGCGAACAAGAGCTCGGTGCCCTCTTCGGCTCGGTCTATCGCGCCTGGGATTCCGGAAAAGGCCGCACCTTCCGCATTCGGTAGGACAAGTCGTTTTTTCCCTTTGCATGAAATATTCGCACTTGCAGATCCGTCACAAGTGCGCACCTTAATCACGCAATGAAATCACTTGTCACTACCTTTTTCGCCGCAGCCTTATCGCTCGCTCCAACTTCTCTTCTTGCTGAGCAGGAAGTCATCGTCAACTGCAACGACCAAATGCAGTTCGATAAAAAAACCTTCGAAGTCAAGGTCGGAGAAGAAGTGAAGATCACCCTTAAAAACATCGGTAAGCTCCCCAAGGTCGCTATGGGCCACAACCTCGTCATCCTGAAAAAAGATGAAGAAGTCCCCGCCTTCGCCATGAAGGCCATGACCGCCAAAGATACCGACTTCATCCCCGCCGACGATGCCACCAAGGGTAAGGTCCTTGCTAACAGTAAACTTCTCGGACCCGGCGAAACCGACACCATCACCGTCACCTTCAAGGAAGCTGGTGTTTACAACTACCTCTGCTCCTTCCCCGGGCATTTCGGCCTCATGCAGGGCAAGATCACGGTGAAGTAATTCATTCGGATTAATACTCTCCAAAAAACGCGGCTCTCTCCGGAGACCGCGTTTTTTATTCCTTCTATCGCACCATTCAAAACATGCTGGCCTTCCCAGGCCATGCATAACCCCACCCAGCTCTCCAGTCTGAGCTTAAGGAAGAGACCCACACAAAAGATCTTTCTCAACCAGAGGCTCACCTTCATCGCTCGCTGAATGATGAACTACTTCAGCTTGGGATACTCCCCCAACTCCAGGGTATCGCCCCACTCTTTCGCTTCCGCTTTGAGGGCTGCCAGGAGTTCTTTTGCCTTCTTTTTTCCTTTTCCATTTTCAAGAAGGTCCACTCTCTCGAGCGGATCTTTCTTGAGATTAAAGAGGCGGGCAATTTTCCCTCCGGGGTAGAGAATCAACTTATAACCATCCTTGGTGAAGGCGCGTTGCGAGTCGACATACGCGGAATAAATCTGGGTGGGTCCTTTGGACGTTCCATCCAAAACCGGCACGAAACTATCGAACTGAATATGCTTGGGCACGCCCACATCCGTCATTTCAAGAATGGTCGGAATGGAATCCTGCAGGTAAATCGGCGAGGTGATCTTCTTTCCTTTTTCGATATCCAATCCGGAGATGACATAAGGGACACGAATACTGTGATCATACATGTTCTGTTTTCCAACGAGTCCGTGACGGCCGACCGAAAGGCCGTGATCCGCCGTGAAGACGATCAAGGTATTCTCCCGCTGGCCATTGGCATCGAGAGCATCGAGCACCCGTCCGATCTGCGCATCGAGATGTGTGATGATCGCAAAGTACTCCCGGCGATTTACTTGCACCGCATATGGCGTGCGGGGCATCGGGATCAATTTCTCATCACGCAATCCATGCGGAGCTTTCATCACTTTGTTGTGAGGATATTCCGGGAGAAAATTCGCCGGGACGCCCACCTTTTCCACTGGATACATATCGAGATACTTCTGCGGAGCTTGTCGGGGATCGTGCGGCGCATTGAATGAGAGATAAAAGAAAAACGGCTTGGTATCCTTCTTGGCCTGAGCGAGGAACTCGACGGCAGTATCCGCTTCGACCTCGGACCAGTGCTTGCCTCCTTTCCAAAATCCACCGTGCTTCGGATCAGCGGGGTCCCACTTGTCGGGTTGTCCTTTGACCGGACGAAGATAGCCTTCCTTCACTTGATTGGGCATTCCAGGACGCACATCTCCGACATGATCAAACATCGACCCGGCATCCGCTCTGACGTGCCACTTACCTGTCATGTAGGTGGTGTATCCCGCCTTCTTCATGATTTGCGGCCAGGTTTTCCCCGCTGGCACCACTTCCTTCTTCAACTTCGGCTCTTCTTTTTTTGCAAACCAGAGACGCCGTCCCGTCATCAGCATGTTACGGCTCGCAACACAGATCGCACCATTCCATCCACCGGGATTATAGGCATGGGTAAAGGTCGTTCCGCTCGCGAAGAGCTTATCAAGATTAGGCGTCTTCACCTCCGGATGCCCCAGAGCCCCAACGGCGGCGTGCGTCATATCGTCGGCAAAAATAAAGAGAACATTGGGCTTTTCTGCCGCAGCAAGAGGCAGAACGAGGCTAAAAACAAGAGACAGGAATTTCACAAGAGGGCAATTCTGCCTACCTAAAAAACTTTTTCAACGAGGATCAGGGAGAATTCCCGCAATTTTCCTTACCGACTCTTAACAAAAAGCTCATTGCCCCGATTTTCTCTCCTCCCTAGCGTTTGGCTTACCCCATGGAAGAACTTCCGGTCATCGATGAGAACCTCCTCGCACAAGTGCGGGCGGGAACCGAGTCGGCTTGGCAGGATCTCGTGGAGCAACTCTCTCCTCAGGTCTTCGGAATTATCCGCAACCAAATCCGGGCCACCACCGACCACGACGACATCGCCCAGGAGGCCTTCACCAAGATTTTCCTCAAGCTCGACCAGTTCGCCGGCAAGCAACCTTTTCGCCACTGGGTGTCACGCCTCACCATCAACACCTGCTACGACTGGCTTCGCAAACGCAAGGCCCGCCCGATCGTGAGCTACTCCGACCTCGGCGAGAACGAAGCCGAAATTCTCGAAAAAACCCTCGCCGGCGATCAGCTGGAGCAAAAAGAAAGCATCGCCTCGATGCGCGCCCTCCTCGACCTCCTCATTTCGTCTCTCAAACCCCGCGAGCAAATCATCATCCGCCTCCTCGACCTCGAAGAAAAAAGCGTCCAAGATGTCGGTGAACTCACTGGTTGGGGAGCCTCCAAAATCAAAGTCACAGCCATGAGAGCCCGGAAAAAACTCCGGGATCTCCTTCATAAACTCGAATCTGATCACTAAGCCATGGAACCCAACGACGACCAATGGAAGCGCCTCGTCGAGGTCGCCAAGAAAAATCCGGAAGAGCCAACCGTTCCTTCCCCCAAGTCATTCTCAGGGAAAATCGGCCAGCTTCGCGAGACCGTACAGGCCCTGGCCCTCACCTTGACCTGGCGTCGTTGGTCGCTTTTGGCGGCCCTTCTTGCTGGTCTAGCCTTCCTAATCTGCTTCTATGTCCTCCGCGATAACGAACCCGAACCGACTCGCGAACCTATGATCCAAGCCGATCCCAACGCCACCTCAACAACGCCATGAAACCGAAACTTCGCGATTACTTCACCATTCTAATGGCGCTTGTGGCGATCTTTCTCTCGGGCTACGGCTTGGGACATCTCATCGGCGAAAAGAAAGGACGCAAACTCGCGCCGTCCACCATTCCGCTCATCCAGAATTCAGAAGACAGCACCCGGCCTTGGGAAAAACGCACCCTCGAACGCCTCCAAAAAACCCTCTCGCTCAACGCCGAGCAGGAAGCAGCCGTTGAGAAGGAAATTGCTTTCATTTCCACGCAAATCAACAAAAGCCGCAACGAAACTCTCCGGAAATACTTCCTCAGCCTTCTCGACCTACACGATCGAATTCGTCCCCATCTCACCTCCGAACAGCAGAAGATCTTAAAAAAAGATCAAGAAAACCTGCGACGAAGCCTCAAATAGCAGCTTTAATTAGTAACTTCGATTCTATAGCCTCGTTCCACACACACCATGAGCAGATCACAATTCATCCTCGGAATCGCCCTCCTCGTGGTATCGGCGACCCTGACCTTTACCATCTCCTTTGAGAACGACGACCAGCCCAACGCTGATCCGGCAGTGGCGCAAAACTCCAAGGGAGCATCACCCACCCGCGTTCGTCAAACGGGCTCGACACGAGGAATGGGTTCCTCATCCCGCAGAGACCGCACCTTTTACGAAGTCACCGTCAGCGACCGCAATCTCCTCAATGTCGCCGACCTTGTTCAAGAGGAATCACTTCAGAAACTTGAAGCCCTCACCGAGCGATACGATCTCACCACTTCACAGCGCCGGGGGATTTTCCCTCTCATCGCCGCCCGACACCCGCAATTTCAAGAGGGCCTGGTGATCAATGGCAGCTCAATTCCTACGCAAAGCCCCACCTCCAGCCTCGAAAGCGCGATGTATCCCCTCCTCGATGAAGAGCAACAGGAAGATCTGGAAGACGATGCCCTTGCCGACGACGAATGGTGGAGTGAAATCATCAGTCAGCTCCGCGAAGATCTGGACGAAGCTATTTCCACCGGAGAGCTCATCCCGACCATCGAGCCCGCTTCGGACAACAATACTCCGGCTCCTGGTGACGGTGAAGAGATCGAAAATCCCGACATTGACCTCAATAACCTCTTCAAAACCAAGAAAGAGCCCTAATTTGCAGCCTCATCAAAAATAAATCCCTTTTTTGTAACCAAGAGCAAATTCCCCGCGTCACTCTCCTTGTAACCGGAAAACAATCAATCCTATGAAACTAGCACAAATCGCAATCGTAACGGCCCTCGTTGGCTCTATCACCGCCGCCCAGGCTGGTGACAAGAGAGTCGGAGACGGAACCCTTCCTGAATTCCTTCAGCAGTTTGACACGAATGAGGACGGAAAAATCGACGCTGAAGAGCGCCAGGCCATCAAAGAGCTTCGCGATGAGCGTCGCAAGGAACGCCGCGACGCCATCGACACAGACGGCGACGGAAAAATCTCTGTTGAAGAAAAGAAAGCCGCACATGCGGCCATCCGTGAGCGTATCGAAGATCGCCGCGCCGAACATTTCGCTGAAATTGCCGGAGACGACGGACTCCTCACTCGTGCAGAGTTCTGCGCAATCCCCGCACTCGCCGACCTCACTGCCGAGGTCGCCGACGCCATGTTTGCCCGTCTCGACGCCGACGAAAGCGGCGACGTGACACTCGAAGAGTTCAACAACCGCCTCCGCCGCCATCATCACAAACCCAAGCCCGGACCAAAACCCGGACCAAAACCCGGACCTAAGCCCGGACCTAAGCCCGGACCTAAGCCCGGACCAAAACCGGGACCTGAGGGACCAAGACCCGGACCTGGAGGCGAAGAGCCACCTGCTGGCGAATAGAGAATTAATTTAGATATCTTTTACAAAGAGGCAAGTTTTCCAAGCTTGCCTCTTTTTTATTTGCCCTGAGTCTAATCAGGCAGACACAACATGAAACTCCCTCTGGCTCTTTGGTTCATCTTCCATTCCGCACAAGCCACCCCTCTCTACTCCACCGATTTTGACAACTTCACTGTTGGAGATGACCAATGGGCTGGAACCGACGGATGGGCCATCACGGACAGCGCCAGCGGAATCAGCTTCATCGACAACACCGGATTTGGCGGCGCTCTCGGGAACTACGCCGCTCTCGGCCTCGGGCAACCAACTACCCGCCGGATTAGTGTCCTGAAACAAGTCCTGCACGACCACACCACCACCGGGGAATCCATCATCCGAATCGACGCCCTCATATCCATCCGAGATTCCAATAACGACAATTACGACGACTTCTACCTCTCCTTTTTTAATGCCAACTTAAAACGAATGGCCACCATCCGCTTTGACAACCAGGATTCGGAAGCCCTAAACACTCAATTTGGCATCTGGCGGGAACAAGCGGACATCGATAGCAGCACATCGACACAGTTTGATACTCTCACCGACTTCATCCACGAAGAACTCGACGAACTCTTCATCTCCATCAACCTCACCAGCAATACCTGGTCCGCCTCACTCTCCGGCCTCCCTCTTTTCGAAGACGCCACCTTCACCACCGCCGCCAACCCAGCCGACATCAATCTTGGTTACGTCGGTTTTGAGTGGCAGGTCTCTTCCCCACTCGTGTCTCGACACGGTGATAACTTCCTCCTCGTCGCCGACTATGCTGTCAATTCCTACGACCCTGCCGACCTCGTTGCACCCACTCCCACTCTCACTCACGATGGGGGAACCGCCACGACCCTCACCTGGAATGGCGTCACCGGCAAAAGCTACCAAGTCGAATATTCCGACGATCTCGAAAACTGGTTCAGCGATCTCACCGATTCCACCTTCAACAACGTCCCGGACAACAGTCTCCTCACCTTCACCGACCCCGCAGGCCCTTCCACCCGCTATTATCGTATCGTCTTGAATTAGCAGAGCCGGGAGCCCGGGCACAAAAGCACCCCCTCTTTTTCGTTTGTCCAGTGTCCCGAACTGATTGTCTCATCCCTGCCATGTTCCGCATTCTCATTTTCCTTTTTGCCACCCATCTTCTTCATTCCGAAGAACTCTCCCTCTTCCCCTCCAATTCCCTCGACGATTGGACCTCACGGGGCAGCGCCAAATGGACCTACCAGAACGGCATTCTCTCCGGCGGTCAGGATGGTGATCCCAAACGCTCGGGTCTTCTGCTCTCCAAAGCAAAATTCCAGGACTTCGATCTCAGCCTGGAATTCAAAATCGATGAACACGGAAAATACAACAGCGGGATCTATCTGCGCTACGACCTGAAACAGAAAGGCGACCGCCTTCAAGTGAACATCGGCCGGGGAGCGGCCGACGAACCAGTCGGGCTCTACCTCAACAACTGGCTCGACAAGGGCGATGCCAAAGACGAACACCGCAAACCCAAGGAGTGGAATTCCCTCCGTATCAGAGCTCTTGGCCCACACATTCAAGTCTGGCTCAACCGCAAAAAGATCGTCGACTACCAAGATGCGAAGCGCCTCGCAAGGCACCTTGCTCCGGGCCACCTCGCCATCCAAACCTACGGCGCCGAAAACCATGCCGGCTGGGTGAAATTCCGTAAGATGAAGCTCAAGCCGCTAATCGCTTCTCAACGCGGACCCGAATGAACCGCCGCTCTCGCTCGGAAATGGGCCGGGCATTGAAGAATTGGCAGAGACATCTCTCAATTCATCTGAAATACTCGCCCAGTCCGCCATGTCGCTCCAGTATCTTCCGATTGCCCTTCTTCTCCTCGTCTCCCCCGTTTTTGCTCAAAAACCAAACGTCGTCGTGATCATTTCGGACGACGCGGGTTACGCCGACTGGGAATTCATGGACGACTACCTCCAGACCCTCAACCCCGGTCAGGCCGCCAGTCCAGTGCCCACCCCTAATCTCAATGCCCTGCGCGGGCGCGGCACCCTCCTGACCAGCGCCTATACCGCGGCCGTCTGCTCCCCGTCCCGTGCCGCCATTGTCACCGGATCCTATCAGCAACGCGTCGGCTACGAATACAACATTAACAATTTCATGGGAGCCACCGCGATCGATGGCCTCTCACCGGATACCCCTACTATCTTCGACCGGATGGGGGCCGAGGGCTACACCACCGGAGTCATTGGCAAATGGCACATCGGCGCCCGCGCAAACGACAATGGCTTGGGCAACCGTCCTGAAAATCAGGGCGTCGACGAGTTCTTTGGAATCTGGAAAGGCTCCCGCAATTACACCATCGGTTCGACGACTGGATCTGGCGAACTCCGGGAGACGATCACTTCGCCATTTTCCGATACCGTTCTCGAAACAGCCGCTCCCTGGAATACCACCAACAACTACGTGACCAACGCCTTTGGAATCGGAGCCGTGGATTTTATTGACCGGCACTACGACGATCCCGATCCCTTCTTCCTCTACGTCGCCTTCACCGCTCCGCACGGCCCCATCGGCCCCTCTCCCGATATCGATGACCCGCGTCTCGCCGGCCTTACCGACAAACGAAAAGATTATGCCTCCATGGTTCTCACCATGGACAAGGAAATTGGCAACATTCTCAACAAACTCGATGACCCGGCCGGCGACGGATCGATCTCCCTCACCGACAACACCCTCGTGATTTTCATCAATGACAATGGCGGCGCCAATGGCATCGGAACCGTTAATACTCCTCTCAAAAATTTTAAAGGATCCGTTTATGAAGGCGGCACCCGAGTCCCCATGATTATCGCGGGTCCCGGACTTCCCGAAAATGACACCTACCACGAGCCCATCCACTCCATCGACATCCTCCCCACTTGCCTGGAGGCCGCCGGTGCCATTCCTCCGGCTGACATCGATGGCGTCAGCCTGATCCCCCACCTAAAAGGGACCACGACCGAACCTCCCCACGAAGTGCTCACCATTCGCAGCGAGTCCAAAGTCGGAGTGCGCAAAGGCAAATGGAAACTCACCAGCAACAGCACCTCTGCCCCATTCTCTCTCTTCGACCTTTCCAGCGACATTGGCGAGTCCACCAACCTCGCCAATGCCAATCCTGAAATCGTCGAGGAGCTTCTCAAGGACTTCACCGCCTTCGAAGTTGGAGCAGATAAACCACGGCACGCCGGGCTCAACAAATCACCGGGCTCCATCAATCTGAACGACCGTTTTATCCTGAACCCTCAACCCATTGATCTCGGCCCATTCACCTCCAACCTCACTCTGATGGGGGGGGCTCTCCTCAATGGCGATTTCAATGCCGGGGGAGGAGCCGGAGCACAGACCTTCGATCAAACCCCCAACTGGCAAAATATAGGCACCGGAGCGGGAAGCCTCAACGCCACTCAAACTTCCCTCGATGCCAACGGCACCCGAAACGCCATCATCGCGGAAAGCGCCACCAGAGAATTCGGACTCGAAACCAACCACTCTCTGGCTACCGGCGAAATCTTTCAGGCAACCTATCAATGGCGCGATGCCTCAAACTGGAATGACCCCGGCGACAAGATCAGAGTGAGCCTGTTTACCACATCCGACGACAACCTCTCGGGCACACCAACGATTCTTGCGTCCCTCGATTCAGAGCTCTCGTCACTGGACAATTCTTACCAAACCGAGATTGCCTTATTTCCACCCATCCCTGCTTCAGCCAACGGTAAAAAATTGTTTGTCTCACTCAACTCGGCCCAAACCGGATCCGGCTTTGCCAGGCTCGACGACTTTACGCTCGATCGCGGAACAATCGGTGGTGGCGGCGGCGGCGACCTTCCGGTCGCCCTCAACTGGTCCACTCAAAACGCCTGGACCGATCCCGACACCGCATCGCAGGACACCTTACTCAGTCTCGACGCCTTTGCCGGGTGCGTATTGGAATTCCCGACCACCGACAACTTTTCCTACACCGCCAGTAACAACATGATGCGCCCTACCGGCCTCACCTTCATGTTGAATTCCCTCAAGATGACCGGTGATTTCATCGGGGCCAATCCCCAATCGGCCACCATCAATGGAAACGAATTGCTTTTCTCCAACGACCTCTCCGGTACGCCCCCAAGCTTCTCTCTTGGGAGCAACGGACCTGCCTTTGGTTACGAAATCAGCAATCCCGTCATCCTCTATCACGATCTCACTATCGACGGAGATGGAACTGCCGCCTTTACCCTCAATGGAGAAATCAGCGAATACCTTGACCCAGTCAATCTCACAAAGACCGGAACCTCCCAGCTCCACCTCACCACCAGCCCGACCTACACCGGGACCACTTCAATCACCGAAGGTCAACTCACCATCGGAGACCAAGTCAATCTCTCCACAAGTTCCCGGGTCGTCATTGGACCCGATGGAACCCTGGGCGGCAACGGAAGCATCGGCGCGGAAATCATCGGCAGCGGGACAATCTCTCCAGGTCAATCCACCGGAGCTCTCACCGCAACAAACGATGCCAAAATCGGCGCCCTTCTCATCGAAGTCGACGGCGCCTCCAATGACCGCTTTGACGTTACCGGTTCTCTCGACATCACTGGAGCAACCCTCACCCTCGCCGACCTCGGTGGCGGTTTGACCGAGCCCATCTATACCATCGCTTCCTATGGCTCCCTTACCGGAACCTTTACCACCATCAACAACTTCCCCGCCGGATATTCCATCGACTACGCCTTCGAAGGCAGCAGAATCGTCCTGATTAGCGATACCGACCCATTCACCATCTGGTCCCAAACCACCCATGGCCTCACCGGCGAAGATGCTGGCTTTGACACCGATCCGGACAAAGACGGACTTCCCAATAGTATCGAATTTGTCCTTGGAACCAATCCCGCCACGCCCGATCAAACCCCGCCTCTCCTATTTGAGTTTTCCAATGGAAACACCCTTGCTTCTTTCCCTCTCGCCGCCCAGGCAAGTTACCTCAGTCCAAGGGCTCAATTCTCCGGTGATCTCGAAACATGGCAAGATCAGATCGCTGGTGTTGATGGGAACCTCACCATTGAGGAAAATTTCTTCGCGCCCTCACTCCACAAAGTCACCATTGAATTCGCAGGAGTCGTTACTGGTCACCACTTCTTCCGACTCCAGGTAAATCGTTGATTCCGCACCTCTCCCGGTTCCTTATAACAGCAGAGAAATTACTTCTTTGCCTTTCTTTCGGCAGAGAAGACATCACCTGTCGGCATCTCGGGAAGAGTGGATTGCCAGGTTTCCAATTGTTTCAGCATCGTGGTAACTACCCCGGGATTCTTCGCAGCGACATCGACCTTCTCTGCCAGGTCGGCAGCGAGGTCGTAGAGTTCGACCCGGCTGGTGTCATTGTTTGTTACCAACTTCCAATGCTGCTGCACCACGGCGTAGTTCACCCAGTGGTCGGCGCGGTTTTTGTTTCCGCCCATTTTCCAAAACAAAGGCTTTCCACGTAAGGGAACAGGCTTGCCTTTGAGAGCTGCCACCTGACTCACTCCATCGGCTTTGTAGCTCACGGGCAAAGCCGCTCCGGCGACCTCGCAAAAGGTCGGGAGAAGATCTACCGCTGAAATCAGGGACTCACTGTCTACTTTTCCGGCCGCGATTTCCCCGGGCCAGCGGGCAATGAAGGGAACTCCGATTCCTCCCTCGAAGAGCGCACCTTTGTATCCCCGGCGACCTCCGGTAATGCCCTTGGCTGCGCCGATGCCATAACCTGCGCCGGTGGCCGTGTCGTGATTCAGAGCTAACTCCGTCGGCTTACTTGCGCGGGCCGGACCATTGTCGGAGCTGAAAACAACGAGGGTATTTTCTGTCAGCTTCAGGCGATCAAGTGCATCGAGCACCTCACCGATACGATCATCGGCATGGGAAAGAACCGAAGCATAAATGTTATCGGCTTCAGGCAGGTCCCGAAAACGCCAGCGATACTTCGGCACGGTATGAAAAGGCGTATGCGGTTCGTGTACCCAGAGGTTGAGGAAGAAGGGCTTTCCTTCTTCATGACAATCTTCGATAAATTTCACGGCATGCTTGGAATCTTCATGCACGGGCATCTGCTCGCCGGCACAATTAAACGCCCAGGCCCGATCGTAGCCGTAGACCTTCGGCAAAGGCGAATCGGGAATCATATTGTTCGCCAAATGCCACTTCCCATAGTGCGCCGTGCGGTATCCCGCTTTTTGCAGAAAGCGGGTCATCAGCGGGGCCTTGGGATCGAGCCAATCCGGCATCCCCCGCTTGGCATTGCTCGGCACCCAAGCAAAGTGGCCATCGATATTGTAGCGCGCTGGAAAGTGCCCCGTCATCACCGCGGTGCGACTCGGCGAACACACTCCACTCGCCACCGTGAAGCGATGAAAGTCCGTCCCCTCCTTTGCGAGACGATCAATATTCGGCGTTTTAACATAGGGATGCCCGTGGCAGCTAAGGTCTCCCCAACCCCAATCATCAGCAAAGATGAACACGATATTCGGAGAAGCGGCTCCTCCCTTGGCGACGGCAAGGAAGGTTAGGAGAAAGGCGAAGAGTTTGATTCTTTTCATGACTATTTTTGAGAACTGAATTTGATGGTCTGGATTTTTTGAGAAAGAGGAAGATTGAATGTCTGACTCCAGAATTTTTTCACCGGGTCATAGTTGCACTGCCAGAAATCCTTTCCGTGAACGCTCTGGTCCAGCAAACGTCCATCGACTTGAAGCTGCACAGCTTTGTGGGATTTTAGACCGGTGAGAGTCACCGGCACATAACCCAATCCTCCCCGCAGCGTGAATTTCGCACCGCCATTCACGGCTCCAACTTTCACATCCGGAAAGCGCCGCTCCAGCTGGCCCTCCAGCATTTGGATCTTACGGGCGTTGCCGGCAGATTCCCGATGAATCATACGCCAGGAATTTTCATACTGCCCGAGAGCTGCACGCAGCGCCTCATTCGGTCCGTAGTAGTCCTTGGTAAACTGGGGCATCATGACGTGCTCAAAAGTTGCTTCAATAAAGTCACCCGGCTCAAAACGCGTCACCCCCGGCGGAGGCACAAAATCAATGGTAGAGGAATCCTTCCGATGCCTTGTTTGTCCATACTCGGCAATCCACGCCGAGGCATCTTTTCCACCAATTCGGGCCTTCCATTTACGCAACACAATTCCCCTATTGGAGATCGCTCCTTTTATTTCGGTCTCCGGCTTCACCGCATCATGCAATGAAATCCAGGAATTGGATCCCTCAAGCTGCATGGGCCTGCCGCAATAG
>ERZ1048068.2553-NODE-2553-length-12713-cov-4.690788_pt1 | contig 12713 bp, 8 predicted proteins | sample MGYA00383098_ERZ1048068 | MGnify/ENA primary metagenome ERZ1048068 (study PRJEB29581, sample SAMEA5548368) | metagenome | biome: marine; feature: coastal; material: water | depth 1 m | study: Short-term variability in the microbial, nano- and picoplankton... | reverse complement strand
AAGGCTGGATAAGAGCTTTGAAAGGCCACAGTCATGATGTAGGTGCTATAAAATATAAGGATGAAGACAAAGAAGGTTTTGTTTTGACATGTGTAACTACTGATAAGTTAATTGTTTTTGCATCAAATGGAAAATTTTATACAATCGGAGCTGATAAATTGCCTGGAGGTAGGGGCAATGGAGACCCTATAAGGCTTCTTATTGATTTAGAGAATGATCATGAGCCTGTTGGAATGTTTGTGCATAATCCGGATAGAAATCTTTTGGTAGCAAGTTCTGAGGGGTATGGTTTTAAAGTAAAGGAGTCTGATGTTATTGCATCTACCAAAGGGGGTAGAAAAACATTAAATGTAAAAGGAGATTCTGAAGCCATTCGCTGTGTTGAGATAGTGGGAGGGAAAATTGCAACTATTGGAGAAAACCGTAAAATATTAGTTTTTAATATTGATGAGCTTCCTGAAATGACACGAGGGAAGGGTGTAAGGCTTCAAAAATTTAAAGATGGTGGTCTTGCTGATTTAACTACATTTAAAGATATTGAAGGCCTAAGCTTTATTGATAGCGCTGGGAGAACTAATGCGGTTGCAGACTGGAAAGTGCTTCAAGGAAAGCGGGCTGGAGCCGGTCGCTTAGCACCACGAGGTTTTTCTAGGCAGGGTCTTTTTTCTCCAGATAAAAGGCTTTTTTAGATTAATTAGTATTATTAATATCAATTGCTGCTCCATCTGCATCAATTTCTATGACAGAATAACCTAAGCCTTTTATTTCACTCATATACTTCTTCTTATCTCCAACTATTACTGTGACCATTTCATCTGTATTTAGATATTTCTTTGCTAGATCATTTATTTCAGCAACATCTATTTTTTTTAATATATTAGCTTGATCATCGACAAAAGAGGGATCTAAGTCATATGTCATCATTCTGCTTAAGAAACCTAGTTTCTGACTTGGTGTTTCATAGGCCCTAGCATCACTCTGGCCTATAGCAGATTTAGTAAATTTTAACTCATTATCTGTTATACCATTATTTCGGTATTCATTCATTTCCTTCATGAATTCATTAAGTGAGTCGGCTGTTGAGTCAGCTCTTACACCTGCTCCTGCTCGGTAATAACCATATAGTTCATTACCATTGAAAAAAGAACGAGCTCCATAGGTATAGCCTTTATCCTCTCTTAAGTTTAAGTTAATTCGAGAGTTAAAAGCACCTCCTAGCATATAGTTCATTATGCCTGCCTTGAAGTACTCACCTTTAGCATCATAGGCTAAAGCACGTTGCCCTATGCGAATTTCTGACTGTGGTGCTCCAGGCTGATCGAGGAAATAAACTGTTTGACCATTGATTACAGGAAAAGGTTTAATCGCAGGGGTAAGTACATCACCTCCTGCCCATTGATCTAGCGGGGCCAATAGTTTTACCAGCTCTGTTTTTCCAAGATCACTAACTGCAACTATACTTGCAATTTTTGGTGAATAGTTTGCGGTGTAGAAATCTACAACATCATCTAAAGTTATGCCTGGAACAGTCTTTTCGGTACCTGACGAACTGTAAGCAAAGCTGTTATTAGTACCGTACAATAGCTTGTTAAATACCTCGCTAGCCGTCCTGCTAGGTTGTTTCTTCGACTGCTTTAAATTTTGAATAACATTGTTCTTATTTCTTAAAAAGTCGCTCTCATCGAACTTAGGTTCCAGTAGTGAGTTAATTGCTAATTTTATAGCTTTATCAGCATTTTTAGATAAACTTCTTATATTAAGAATTGTATATGCATCGCCAGACGACCAGCTGTAGCTTGCTCCTAATTTTGCTAGTTCATTTGATATATCCTCTATACTCAATTTTTTAGTAGACTCATTCATCATGGTCGCTGTTAGTGATGCAAGCCCAAGTTTATCCAAGCTTTCATTTGACTGACCTGATTTAATTCTAATTCTAATTGTGGTAGTCGGAACCTCGCTGTTAATTGAACCCATAAGTGGTATGCCTTTTATGTCACTTGTATAAACAGTTGGGGTTTTCACATTGGGATTTGGACCAGCATTTGGTATAACTGATCTGTCAAAATTATCTTCCGGAGGTGCCCAATTGAATTCTTCTGCTGGTTTATCCTCTGGTATACTTCTTTCATAGCGTTTCCATGTATCACTACTTGCAATTTTTACCTTTTGCCCTTCAGGTACAATAGACATGATAACGGAAGGCTTATTTTTAATGTATTTATTATAAACCCTTAAAACGTCTTTTTTTGTAACATTTTCATATCTTTTTATATCACCGGTTATGCCGTTAGGGTCAGAACGATAGGTTTGATAAGCTGCTAGTTGAGAAACCTTACCACTTACGCTTTCTAATCCGTATATCATTCCAGCAACTATACTGGACTTGACGCGTATTAAATCATCATCATTAACTCCTCGTACTTCAAATTCACTGAGTGTATCTCTAATGTTTATCTCTATTTCTTTTAGGTTTAAATTACGTTGTGGATTAGCCAGTGCAAATATATTGAAAGTACATGATATTTCACCGCATGGATGACCCGCAGATGACTGGATAGCAATTCCAGGTTTTTGTAAGTTCTTATACAGTAATGATGTTTCTCCTCCCCCTATGATATCTTGCAGTACGTCAAGAGGTGCTTCATCAGGGTGATTACCGTGGACAGTAGGCCATGACATAAAAATTAATGGAATTCGTGCATTCTTGTCTTCTAATGATACGTATCTATCTTTATCAATGGTTACTTGATTATACACAGGCTTTGTTACTTCAGGGCCACTTGGGATTGGACTAAAGTATTTTTTAACCCATTCCAAAGTTTCAATTTCATTGATATCACCGCCAATTGTTAAGGTCGCATTGTTTGGTCCATACCATTTTAAAAAAAATCGTTTTAAATCGTCAATTTGAGCGCGGTCTAAATCTTCCAAATATCCTATTGTAGACCAACTGTAAGGATGACCTTCTGGATACATCGCTTCATCAACTCTTTCACTTAAAAGTCCATATGGTTGATTATCAACGCGTTGACCGCGTTCATTCTTTACAGTTTCTCTCTGAACTTCGAATGCTTCGTCTGTTACAGCGGGTCCATTAAGTAGATAACCCATTCGGTCTGATTCAAGCCACAACATTTTCTCTAGTTGATTAGAGGGAACTGTTTCATAATAATTAGTCCTATCAGAATTTGTACTACCATTGAGGGTGCCACCAGATTCTGTTATTAAAGAAAAATGCTGTTCATCTTTAACATTTTTTGACCCTTGAAATAACATATGCTCAAAAAAATGTGCGAATCCTGATTTCCCAATTTCTTCTCTACCAGATCCTACATGATAGGTTACATCCACGTGCACTAATGGGTCAGAGTTATCTTTGTGGAGCACTACTGTTAATCCATTATCTAATTCATACTTATTAAATGGTATTACAATTTCATCGTTTTTAGCTGATACTCTGTCAATTAATGTTACGCCTTCTGGTAAGTCACTGAGAATATCTTTATTTCCTCCATGACATCCAACTATCAAGGCGGGTAATAGTAATTTAATTATAGTTCTCATTTTCAATCTTTTCAAAAATTTTAAAGTATATGTTAGGTGTTTGAGGTAATTATTTACTATTACACATTGAGTTTCTCAATGTCTACTTCAATGTGGCTGATGGTAGCCATGTAGCAATGCCTGGAACGCTTACCACGAGTAATATAACAATAATTTGAATAAATATGAATGGAATAACTCCTCTATAAATATCTCCAGTGCGAACTTCTTTTGGAGCAACTCCCCTTAAATAAAACAAAGCAAATCCAAAAGGTGGAGTAAGAAAACTGGTTTGTAGGTTTAATGCCATTAATACACCTAACCATATTGGATCCATACCCGTGGCTAGCAGTGGGGGTGCTACAAGAGGAACAACTACAAAAGTTATTTCGATAAAATCAAGAAAAAACCCCAGTATAAACATTACGAGCATCACCAAACCTAATGCACCCCATTTTCCAAATGGCGCTGACTCTAATAGATTGTTTACTAATTCGTCGCCACCTAATCCACGGAATACTAAGCTAAATACTGTTGCGCCTATTAATATTACAAACACCATACATGTTATTTGCATTGTAGATCTTGAAACATCATGCAGATGTTTTCTTTTTATCAGTGAAAACATAGATAAAAATGTTGCCAAAATTGCAATACCAGCAAATGAAAGACCGACTAAATGAGTAAAGCTTTCAGTTTTGCTCCAAAGTGTCTGATTAAACCTAATATCGATTCCTGTTAAATCTATAATTATTAAAAAAACTAAGCTTGTTGCGGCACAAATAGAAGAAAGCTTATATATCCAAGATTCAGATGTTTTATAAGATGCAAGATATACAGCTCCTAATGCTCCTAAAGCAGCTCCGCGGGTTGGAGTTGCATAGCCAGAAAGTATTGAACCTAAAACAGCTATTATTAGCAATATTGGTGGCAGCATTGCTATAACTGTCTGTTTTATAAATACCCATGGAGATGGACCTTCGGGCCATGATTGTGATGGTGCTAAATTAGGTTTAAAATATGCTGTTATAAATATGTAGGTTGCATATAAAAAAACTAATATGAGGCCAGGAACTAATGCACCAGCAAATAAATCACCAACAGATATAACACCAGTTCCTTCAAGACCCAAAGAACGTTGTGCTTCTTGATACGCATTACTCATCTGGTCACCGAGTATCACCAAAACTATAGAAGGGGGTATTATCTGCCCTAATGTCCCTGATGCAGCTATAGCCCCAGATGACAATGCTGGGGAGTAATTTCTTTTCAACATAGTTGGTAAAGATAGCAAGCCCATAGTAACAACTGTTGCTCCGACTATTCCTGTTGATGCGGCTAATAATGCACCAACAAAAATAACAGAAATACCCAAACCCCCACTTAACGGACCAAATAGGTTGCCCATAGCTTCAAGAAGGTCTTCTGCAATTCGTGATTTTTCTAACATTACCCCCATAAAAACAAATAATGGTACCGCTATTAGTATTTCTTTAGTTATAAGCGGGTAAATTCTTCCTGGTAGAGAAAGTAAGAATTCCACTTCAAATGCACCTGTTATTACCCCTATGGACGCAAATAAAAGTGATACTCCGCTTAACGTAAAGGCAACATTGTAACCACCCATAAGTGCGATGCAGGTAATAGCAAACATCGATATAGCTAAAATATCAGCCATTAATTGTAATTATTTTCATTGATGAAGGTATTATCAAAATTCGATGGTAATAATGGCTTTTCATGTCGGAAAATATGCATAACTGCCCTCAGTGATATAGATAACCCTTGGGCAATCATGAGCAATGAAAAGATTGGTATTAGAGTTTTAAGTAAAAACTCACCTTTGATACCATCAATTTCAGAAGAGCCTTCTAGTATCATCCATGAAGATCTAACAAATGATTGAGAGTTCCATAAAATTATTATACAAACGGGTAGTAAAAGTGAATAAAAGCCAATAATTTCCACTAGCGACCGACTTATGCTATTCATTTTACTATAGAAAATATCAACTCGAACATGCTTGCCTGCCAATAAAGTGGAAGCTGCGCCTAACATTATAATTGATGCATGAAAATACTCACTAGTTTCAAAAAGTTTAGTCCAGCTTTTACCGAATATCGATAATGCAAATATTGAAAATGATATAGTCAAAACCATTAATGGTAGAAGCCATTTGACTATTTCTCCTATGTAATAATTTAAAGTATCTATAGTGTTGACTATACCAAATGATAAACTCTTAAGGAATTGATTGTTAGAAAATAAAAAATAAATAATTGGAAGCGTTAGTAAGGGTAAGAAAATCCACCCAAGTAACTGTAATACTTCAGATAAAATAAAAATTATATCAGCATTCTCTATCATATTATTCAGCTGATATTTTTCTTGCGTTGATATAAAGACCATCACTCATTTCAGTCCATTTATTATATGAATTACGCGCCTTTATGTATGATTCATAGATTGTAGCTGTTTGGGAATCTGAATTTCCTAATTCAAATACTACATCATTACTAATTTTTCCTATTTCTTTCATGATTTCATCTGTGAAGTAACGCGGGTAAATGCCATGATTGATTTTTAATATTTCTAATGCTTTTGCATTCTCGTGAGTATATTCACCAAGACTTGAATCATTAGCTGATTTGCAAGCATACCTAATGATAGACTGTTCAGAATCTGATAAGTTATTCCATATGTCCAGATTGATACCCACTGCTAAAGATGCACCTGGCTCATGAAAACCTGGTGCATAATAATAAGGAGCTTCACGATAGAAACCAAAAGCATAATCATTCCAGGGTCCAACCCATTCTGTTGCATCTATAGAGCCTGATTGTAGGGCTTGGTAGATTTCTCCACCTGACAGTTGCACTGCAGCACCACCGAGGCGTCTTATTACCTCACCGCCTAAACCTGGCATACGTATCTTAAGTCCCTTAAAGTCATCTAAAGTATTTATTTTTTTCTTAAACCATCCTCCTGTTTGATGACCTGTATTTCCTGCCTGGAATGGTTTTATATTAAAGTTTGCTGAGAGGTTATCCCACAGCTTTTGACCGCCACCATGATCTATCCAACCCATTATCTCTGCCGCCGTCATTCCCATTGGAACGGATGTAAAAAATGAAAAGCCTTTGGACTTACCTTGCCAATAGTATTCAGCACCATGATACATGTCTGCAGCACCTGAAGCTGTAGCATCAAAACTCTCCATTGCCCCTACTAGTTCACCAGCTGAATAAACTTTCACCTCCATTAATCCTGAAGTCATATCTTTTAATGCTTTAGCAAATCGGTTGGGCATTTGGCCTAACCCGGGAAAATCTTTTGGCCAGGTTGTAACCATTCTAAAGCGTTTAACGCCTTTTGAAATATTTGGCATACAAACTTTAGATTCTTTTTTAATAATTTGTTTTTTATTATCCTTATTGCCCAGTATGGCTGTAACAGTGGTTCCAGTCGCCACAGCGGCAACAGCCCCTAAAATTTGGCGTCTTTTCATTTAAGTACTCCCTCCTTCATGCCAACCATTTTTACTAAGTAATTCATGAGGTTGAAAACGAGATTTATATTGCATTTTCGTGCTACCTTTTACCCAGTACCCCAGATATAGGTACGGTAAACCATCATTTTTACAACGGTTTATTTGACTTAGTATCATGAAAGTTCCCAAACTTCTTGCTTTTAAGCTTGTATCATAAAAACTATAAACCATAGAGTAACCATCAAAAAGATTATCGATTAATGTAACACCTATTAGATTATTATCTGTATCCCTAAATTCAATAACATCAGTTTCTGATGCACATTCCTCAACCATCATTTGATAGCGAGAAAAATCCATATCTGACATTCCACCGCCATTATGCCGGGTTGTTAAATATTGTTGAAGTAATGCAAATTGTTCATCTGTTGCCATGGGAGGCATAATTGATACTCTGATATCAGCATTTATACCATTTACCCTTCGAAAGCTTTTTCTGGTGATAAAATCAGTAACTCTTATTCGCAGTGATTTACATGAATTACAATTTTCGCAAGCAGGTCTATATATTACATTTTGCGATCTTCTAAAGCCTAACTGAGTTAAATGGTTGTTAATTATCGGACCATCTATAGGGTCTAGTTGAGTAAAAACCTTCCTTTCCATTAAGTTAGGTAAATATGGACAAGGAGCTGGCACAGTTAAGAAAAATTGAATTTTATTTGGATTAAACGGATGTGTCACTACAATATCTACTTATACAGTAAAAAATAAGGTGAAAGCAGGCTAAAACTTAGCCATAGAATGATTATTAATGGGATACCGAAAAGGGCAAAATCTGAAAATTTATAATGACCAGGGCCCATGACTAATAAATTTGTTTGATAAGCAATTGGAGTAGCAAAAGAGCAATTTGTTGCGAATATTACAGTTAAAACTATTGATATTGGATCAATACCTGTTTGCTGGCTAATTGCTAATCCAATTGGAGCAAACAATAATGCGGCAGCGCTATTGGAGATAATGTTTGTTAAAATAGCTATAATTAAAAACACAGAGCTTAAAAGTATTTGATCTCCATAGGGTTGAAATGTGTTTACTACAGTCAGTCCTATATACTCAGCTCCACCTGTTTTCTCTAACGCGAGACCCATAGCGAATGCTGCGCCAATCAACAGAAATATTCGCATATCCAGTGCTCTAACAGCTTGGCGTATATTCAAGCAACCTGCAGCTATCATTCCGATTGCCCCCGATAAAGCCGCTATTTCAATGGGTAAAAAGCCTGTAGCCGCGCAAGCCACTGTTCCAATGAATATTAGCTGCGCTAATATTGATTTCCTTATATCTGGGAGTTCTTTCGTAGACCAATCTAAAAGTAATAAATCTCTATTGTCACGAAGTTCTCTTATTTCTGACTCATACCCAAAAAGTAGCAATATATCACCTGCCTCTAGTCTTATATCAAGCATACTTTTTCTGATCATTCTCGACCGTCTTTGAATACCTAAAACTAAGCAGCCAGTTTGGCGACGAAACCCTATTTGTTCAATATTTCTGCCTATCATTCGCGAGCTAGGAGCAATCACTGCTTCGCTGATAACTATTGACTGATTATGATCACCATCTTTTTGATTTTTTTGAAAGCCAGTTATATTAAGCATACCCTTTAGGTATTCGGGACTTGAGGTTAGTAAATTTGATAATGATTTTCTTGTGGCCGCTACAATCAATATATCGTTTTCTTTTAATGCATGTTCAAAAGGAGGTAATAACACTTGGTCTCCCCGTTGTACCATCCTAACAGTTACATCTTTAAGTTTTGGGTATAATCCAGCTATTGGTATTGAAGTATTTAATGGGTGGTGTTCTGTAATTCTTATCTGTGCAATGTACTGTTGACCTGAGGCTTGGTTTTTATTTTTTTGTTTTCTCTTGTTAGGTAATAAAATTGGAGCAGCTATTATGATGTAGATGGATCCAATTGCGGCCAAAATTATACCAAACGGAAATTGAGTAAAAAACTTTAAAGATAAATCTGTAGAACGAATTAAAACATCATTAACTAACATGTTAGTCGACGAACCTATAAGGGTTGTCATACCCGCTAATATACAAACAAAACTTAGTGGCATCATGTAAATGGATGTTGAATGTCTTAAACGAAGAGCCATAGCGGATATTATTGGAATAAACATTACAACAACTGGAGTATTGTTTATAAACATAGAAACTAAGAATGCTAATATGAAAACAATTGATAGGGTGCGTCTTGGGGAATTATCTAATTCATTGTTTATACGTAGTATTGGGCCCTCAAATGCACCGGTTTGGAATAACCCTTGCCCGACAACCAACAATGCCATTATTGTTATTAGTGCTGGGGCAGCAAATCCTGACAATAAAGATGTGCTGTTAAAATTAGCAGAAACCTCAGGTTTAAAGAAATGAAAAAATATCATCAATGCTGTAACAATTCCAACAGATATTGATTCTATTGAGTATTTTTCTGTTACATATAAATATACAGCTACCAATACAAACAACATAGTCATCCACATTTGCCAGCTTGACGATATCGAAACCAATTCCATATCTAGATATTTATTTTTTTGAATAATTCTTTCATAATTCCTTTTGATTGAATAGATGTATATAAATCAAGAGTTTTTTGGGGATTCTGCATGACTACATGTGCTTTTTTAGGTTTAGGTATTATGGGCTACCATATGGCTGGTCATTTGGATGTAGCTGTTGATGAATTGCGGGTTTGGAACAGAAGCCCAAAAAAAAGAGATAAGTGGGGTGAGACTTTTAAAGGTATTGTATCATCAAGTATTAAAGGTGCAGTTACCGGTGCTGACTTTGTTATCATGTGTGTCGGTGATGATAGCGATGTTTATTCGGTCTTTGATCAGGTTATTAAATATGTTAAACCAGAAACGATAATAATAGACCATACGACAACTTCAGAAAAATGTGCAGAATATTGTTATAACGTCGCTCTTAAAAATTCATGTAGCTTTATTGATGCTCCGGTATCAGGTGGTGAGTCAGGGGCGATTAATGGAACTCTAACAGCAATGTGTGGAGGTGATGAAGAAGTATTTTCTAGATCCCTTGCTGTAATTTCCAATTATTGCAAATCCATTAATCTAATGGGCGGTTCGGGTTCAGGGCAATTAACAAAAATGGTAAATCAAATCTGCATAGCGGGCGTATTACAAGGTTTAGCGGAAGGTGTTTATTTTGCTCAAAAAGCAGATTTAGATATTGAAAAAGTAATTAAAGCTATAGGAAAAGGCGCGGCTCAAAGTTGGCAAATGGATAACAGGGCGATTACAATGGGTAGGAGCGAGTATAATTTTGGCTTTGCTGTTGACCACATGCGTAAAGACCTAAGTATAGTTTTAAAGGCATCAAAAAAATTTGATATTAGTTTATCGGTGGTGGAAATGGTTGATGAATTTTATGCTGAACTTCAAAGGTCTGGAGGTGGCCGATTGGATACATCTAGTCTTCTTAAGCGACTTAAATAAATTCTTAATTTGTTGTTACTATATTAGTGGCTTAACCAATCGGCAACTTGAGGTGCAAAATATGTTAGTATGCCATCACAACCAGCCCGTTTAAAGCTTGTTAAGCTTTCCAGCACAATTTTTTTCTCATCAAGCCATCCATTTTGGGATACTGCTTTCAACATGGAATACTCACCGCTGACCTGAAAAGCGTAAGTTGGCATTCTAAATTCGTCTTTTATTCTTTTGATTATATCTAGATAAGGCATTCCTGGTTTAATCATTATCATATCTGCACCTTCAATAATATCTTGTTCAACCTCTCTTAGCGCCTCATCACTATTGGCAGGGTCCATTTGATATGTTCTTTTATCACCAACAAGGCTTGACGATGTTCCTATAGCATCTCTGTAAGGCCCGTAAAATGATGAAGCGTATTTGGCGGCATAGGACATTATCATTACATCGTTAAGTTGGGCTCTCTCCAATGACTCCCTTATGCTTGCGACCCGTCCATCCATCATATCAGATGGAGCAACGATATCAGCTCCAGCGTTACCGAGAATGACTGCGCTTTGAGCTAATATTTCCACTGAAGCGTCATTTAGAATTTTGTTACCTTCTAGTAAGCCGTCATGACCATGAATTGTGTAAGGGTCTAGTGCCACATCAACTATGATGCCTAGGTCAGGGACGGCAGATTTTATAGCACTAACCGCTTGTGGTATCAGTCCGTTTGGATTCAATGCTTCAGAAGCGCAATCTGATTTGTATTTCGGATTTATATGTGGAAATAAAGCAATTGCCGGAATACCTAAATCGCGTGCTTTTTTTGCTTCTGATACAACTTCATCAAGATTCACACGATCAACTCCTGGCATTGATGGTATGGAAGTTCTTTTTTCTTTTGCGTCAGTTATTATTATTGTCCAGATGAGGTCATCTCGCATAATTACGTTTTCACTCACCATTCTACGGGACCAGCCAGAAACTCTTGTTCTGCGCAACCTTGTAAATGGATATGTCGACACTAAAAAAACCTCGCTTTATTAATTATAACATTATAACTTCTTGTTCATATGCGACGATTGTGCATCTAAAATTGAATGATTGCGACGATTGTGCAGTAGTAATATTCACTTTTTGATATATATGTTTTGCTAGTAATACAACATATTCTCATTTGAGGCGAGTAATTGACACATAAAAAATTCAGAAAAGAATTCGATACTGCTGTAAATTCCGTACGTGAAGAGGGTAGGTACCGTATATTTAGAGACATTCGAAGAAAATCAGGATCTTTTCCTCATGCAACATGGTTTAGAGAAGATAGTGAAAAGGATATAGTTGTTTGGTGCTCAAATGATTACTTAGGTATGGGCCAGAATGAGTGCGTAATTGAAGCTGTTAAATCCGCTGTCGAGAGTGCGGGAACTGGCTCTGGTGGTACGCGAAATATTTCTGGAACTACGCGATACCACGTTCAATTAGAAACCGAGTTAGCTGATCTGCATAACAAAGATAGGGCTCTTGTTTTAACCTCTGGTTACGTAGCCAATGAAGCTACATTGGGAGTAATGAGCAAGATACTTCCTGGCTTGGTGATACTATCTGATGAAAAAAATCATGCATCAATGATTTCAGGAATTCAGAGAGCAAGATGTGATAAAATTATTTTTAATCATAATGATCTCTATGATCTTGAATCTAAATTAAAAACACTTCCCTTAGACACACCCAAAATTATAGCTTTCGAGTCTGTCTACTCAATGGACGCAGATATTGCCCCAGTTGAGAAAATATGTGATTTAGCTGACAAATACAATGCCTTAACCTATATCGATGAAGTACATGCTGTAGGAATGTACGGGCACACGGGGGGAGGTATCTGCGAGGAATTAGGTTTATCCGATAGGATAGATATTATTCAGGGAACTTTAGCTAAAGCTTATGGTATGGTTGGCGGTTATATAGCAGCTGATGAAGTCATTATCGATGCTGTAAGGTCTATGGCCTCTGGATTTATTTTCACTACTTCTATTCCGCCTAGCACTGCTGCCGGTGCTTTGAGATCTGTAAAAATTTTAAAAGTAACACCAGAAAAACGGTTTAAACACCAAGAGAGAGCTGAAGCTCTAAAACAACGTTTTAGATCAGCT
>ERZ1048068.2545-NODE-2545-length-12736-cov-4.289094_pt1 | contig 12736 bp, 12 predicted proteins | sample MGYA00383098_ERZ1048068 | MGnify/ENA primary metagenome ERZ1048068 (study PRJEB29581, sample SAMEA5548368) | metagenome | biome: marine; feature: coastal; material: water | depth 1 m | study: Short-term variability in the microbial, nano- and picoplankton... | reverse complement strand
ACATCGGCCGTCACCATCGAGGCCGTCTTGCCGAAGACGAAGTCCTCCAGGCCGTCACCAAAAGCCTCGATAGCAAGGAGCCTCCAAACCCCATCCTTCTCCACGGCATCACGGGATCGGGAAAAACCGAAGTCTACCTTCAGTCCACCCAAAAGGCACTCGACCTCGGCAAGAATATCATTGTTCTTGTTCCCGAAATCGCCCTCGCTCCCCAAACCGTCCAACGCTTCAAAGCCCGCTTCTCGGAAATGGTCGATGAAATTGCCGTTCTTCACTCCAACCTTTCCCAAGGCGAACGCTTCGACGAATGGCACCGCATCCGCTCCGGAAAAGCACGCATCGTCATCGGAGCTCGCTCGGCTATCTTCGCCCCTCTTCCCAATCTCGGACTCATCATTGTCGATGAAGAACACGAACCAGCTTACAAGCAAGAAAACCCACCCAAATACCACGCCCGCGACCTTGCCGTTGTCCGCTGCCGCCTCGAGAAATGCTCCGTCCTCCTCGGATCCGCCACGCCCTCCCTCGAAAGCTACCAAAACACCCTCGCCGGCAAGTACGAGATCATTCGTATGAATGAACGCGCCGACGGCGCATCACTCCCTCTCACTCGCGTCGTCGATATGCGTATTGAATCGCGGAAGCAAAAAGGACGCGACGCCATCCTTTCTGACGTGCTCCGTGCCTCCATCGACCAACGACTCGAAGCCAACCAACAGGTCATCCTCTTTCTCAACCGCCGCGGCTTTGCGCGCTCCCTGCAATGCCCGCCCTGCGGCCACGTTATCCAGTGCAACCACTGCGCGATCCCTTTGACCTACCACCGCGCCGACGAGCGCCTCGTCTGCCACATCTGCGGCCATCAGGCCATCGTCCCAAAACTCTGCCCCGAATGCCGCGATCCAGCTATTCGCTTTCAAGGTTACGGAACAGAAAAAGCCGAAACCATCATCCGTAAAGTCTTCCCATCCGCCAAAGTTGCCCGTCTCGACACCGACACCACGCGACGAAAAAACGCGCTCCGCGACACTCTTCGCGATTTTCGAGCAAAGAAAATCAACATCCTCCTCGGCACCCAAATGATTGCCAAAGGATTGGACTTCCCAAACGTCACCCTCGTCGGCGTGCTCAATGCCGACCTCTCACTCTACGCTCCCGACTTCCGGGCTGGAGAACGTACCTTCCAACTCCTCACCCAGGTCGCTGGACGCGCCGGGCGGGGAGCAATGGCCGGTGAAGTCATCATTCAGACAGCTACACCTCACTCCCCCTCCATCCAATTCGCCCGACACCATGACTTCGAGGGCTTCGTTGATCAGGAACTCGAGATGCGCCGACAATTTGGCTATCCGCCCTTCACCCACCTCGCTCTTCTTCTCGCCCGGTCCAGTCATGAACGACGCGCTGAGTTCACTCTACAAACTCTTCATCGGAAACTCGCCGAGAATCTCCCCGACGGTATTACCCTGGGAGACCCGATCCCATCGCCCCTCACCAAATCCCACTCCCAGTTCCGTTTCCAACTTCTCCTCCGCGGCCCCAACGCTCGCGCCCTCTCCCGTCATCTCAACAAAATTCTCAGTGCCACGCCAACCCCGGAAGATGTCATCGTCACCGCAGATCTGGATGCCTATGATCTCGGTTAACCACTCACACCATGCTCTCAATTCTTGTCGTCGAAGATGAATCCGCCATCGCGGACACCCTGATTTACGCCCTCGAAACCGAGAAGTTTGAGGTCACCCATGTCAGCACTGCTGGCGACGGGTTGGAACATTTTCAAAGCCACGATCCCGACTTCGCCGTCCTCGACATTGGCCTGCCCGACTACACCGGCCTCGATCTCTGTCGAAGAATTCGCGAGGTTTCCAACGTCCCCATTCTCTTTCTCACCGCACGCGATTCCGAGATCGACCAAATCCTCGGACTCGAACTCGGGGCCGATGACTATGTCACCAAACCCTTCTCACCCCGCGCCGTCGTGGCCCGTATCCGCGCTATTCTCCGACGCGGCAGGCCTGAGGAGCCCAAAGCACCCACCGCTCTCCTCCATCATGCCACCGACACGATGAGTATTACCTGCTGCGGCAACCTCCTCGACCTCACCGCGCACGAATACAAGCTCCTTGCCACTTTCCTCGAAAAACCCGGCCGAGTCTTTACCCGTGACCAGCTTCTCGAAAAAGCTTGGGACGATCCCGGCTCCGCCATGGACCGCACCATCGACGCCCACATCAAGTCCCTCCGCGCAAAACTCCGCCAACATTCCGAAGATGCCGCGGAAACAATTCAAACCCGACGCGGCCTCGGCTACGCTCTCGTTCTTTAGATGCGTCTTACCCGGGTCACTCTTTTCTTCATCGTCCTGATTCTCGGGCTCGGGTTCTTTCGCCTCATCGACTATCTCCTTCAGGATCTCGAATTTCAAACCCTACAGGCCACCGAAGAATCGATGGTCGACACCGCGAATATTCTCGCTGGCTACGTTGAGACTGAGGGCTCGCTCGCTGGTCTAGGAGAGATTTTCGACAATAGCTACAACCGGGACATCGAAGCCCTCATCTTCAAAAAACTCAAAACCAACGTTGGCGTCAATGCCTACCTCACCGACGATAAAGGCATTATTCTCTTCGACAGTGGATACCCTAAAAACATTGGGGAAGATTTTTCTAGATTCCGCGATATCAGATTAACTTTAGCCGGTAAATACGGGGCCCGTTCCTCTCGAACCGATGAAAATGACAAGAACTCCTCCGTCATGTTTGTTGGAGCACCTGTTCACAAAGACGGAAAGATCGTTGGCTGCCTCAGTGTCTACAAAGCCCAAGCAGACGTCTTACCCTTCGTCCAGGAACGTCGCCGCGACATCATTTTTGCCACCATCTTCATCGGCTCCGGCATCATTATTCTCATCGGCGCAGTCTTCATCTGGCTCTTTCGCCCCATCGGGCAACTGACCGACTACGCCCGCTCCATCACACGGGGCGAACGACGCTCAAAGCCCGCCGTCGGACTCGGCCGCGAAGCAAACACTCTCGCCAATGCTCTCCACGACATGCGCGAATCTCTGGAGGGCCGCACTCATTCCGACAAATATATCCAGACCCTCACTCACGAACTCAAATCTCCCCTCGCCGCCATTCAAGGGGCCGCCGAGCTCATGGACGAAGACATGCCAGCTGCCGACCGGGCTCATTTTCTGGAAAACATCTGCAACCAAACGGCTCGTTGTGAGCGCATGATTCATCGTCTCCTGGAACTCTCTTCTCTCGAAGCGCAGACTCACCTGGAGCACTCCCACGGATTCGACATTGTCGCACTGTGCAAAAAGAGCATTGGCCAAATGACCCCTCTCGCCGAGGCCAACGATGTCACCATTAAACCAAATCTCCCAAAACACCTGCCCTACAAAGGCAACGAACTCCTCCTCGGATCGGCCCTCAACCACCTTCTCGAAAATGCCATCCACTTCTCTCCCAAAAAAGGAGAAGTCCTCCTGCTCCTCGAGAGCCACGAAACCGAAATCATCCTCACCGTCCAAGATCAGGGCGAAGGAATCCCCGAATTCGCCGCCGAGCGGGCCTTCGAGCGCTTTTTCTCCTACCGCCCTGATGATGAGACGAAAGGGAATGGCCTTGGGCTGGCTTTCGTCAGGGAAATCGCCAATTTACACCTCGGACGGGTCAATATTTTCACCCCCGATCAAGGAGGCACCTGCGCCTTTATCGCCCTCCCCTTGATCCCCTAAAATCGTTAATTTCTCCGAATCTTCATCTAGCGATCATCATCTCTTCACAAAGGAGTGAAACGATGAACGCATGATCAAATTACCCCTTTGGCTCCTGTCAGTCATGATTCTCCCGGTCGGCGTCGCCGCTCCCAAGCCTCAATCCACTGAGCCGCCACAAACGGTTCATTCCGTCGACGACCAATACCCCACCCTCTCCCTCACTCCGCTAAGCCCCTGGTCTTAGAATGCGGGACGAACTCACAGGCCTCCTCCGGGGGGCTCCCCACGAACTCCGCAAGTGGCTGGAAAATCCCACCGCGGCCCGCGTTCGGCTCACCGCCCTGATTATCATCGTGGGCTTCGGCAGTTACGGCCTCACCGTCGGACTCTGGCGCGCTCCGGAGATGGGAGCTTACGTCGCATTTAAAATGCCAGCGCTAATCTTCATCACTCTCGCCTCCAACGGTCTCCTTAATGGTATTCTCGGACTTCTGCTCGGCAGCGGACTTGGATTCAAGCAATCCCTCCTGGCCCAACTCATGAGCTTTGCTGTCGCGGCGATGATTCTTGGCGCGCTTGCTCCGGTCACATTCTTTATGGCCCTCAACGCATCCTCCGCGGACTCAGCAGGAGCCACCGCGGCCCACGCTAATTTTCTCGTTACCCACACCGCGCTCATCGCCTTTGCCGGCGTGATGGCAAATGTCCATCTCGCCCGCATGCTTATCGCCACCACGCCCAACACCCGCATCGCCGGAATGACCATGGCCGCCTGGATCGGAGGTAATGCGTTTATGGGAGCCCAGTTCTCTTGGATCCTGCGACCCTTCTTCGGAACACCCACCATCGAGGTCGCCTTTCTGCGTGACCATCCCATGCAAGGAACCTTCTACGAAACTGTCTGGAGCTCCCTGCGATCCAGCACAGGAGACTACGCGCTCTTCGTCCTCTTCATCGCCGGTTTCATTCTTCTCCTTCTCCACTCGCCCCTCATCACACTTCTCAGAAAATCTACTACATCAAAACCATGAATAAACCAGAAAACCAATCAAGCGCCACTCCACCGCCGCTTTCCCCACCACTCAAAGACGACGCTCCTTTACTGTCTATCTTTGAGCACCTCTTGAAACACCCATTCTCATTAGTCGACAACATTCGTAACAACGAAAAACCCGGCGGCCTCATTCTCAAGCTCAGCCTCGTCATCGTCGCCAGCCTGCTCCTCTTCGGAATCACGCTCGGATCCTTCTCCTTTCATGAACAACTCTGGGCCGCTCCGGTGAAGACCCTCTTCGGCGTCCTCTTCAGCGCCGTGATCTGCCTTCCCAGCCTCTATATTTTCACCGCCCTCACTGGAACGTCACTGAAACTCATCGAAATTGTCCAGGGCCTCGCCTCCGCCCTCGCTCTTACCGGAGCCCTCCTCCTCGGGTTCGCTCCCGTGCTTTGGGTCTTCTCCCAATCATCCGAATCCCAACCCTTCTTCGGCTTCCTCGTCATCGCTACCTGGCTCATTTCCGTCCTTTTCGGCACCGGTTTTCTCATGAAAATGCTCAAAGGATCGGGAACGGAAAACTCCGGACCCGTCAAAATCTGGGTGGGCATCTTCCTCCTCGTCACCCTGCAAATGTCCACCACCCTCCGTCCCTTCTTCACCACCGAAAAACGCTTCTTCCTCCAACACTGGGGCGAGGAGATGTCTCCCAATCGCGAAGAATATAGAGAGGTCGAAGAAGGACGATGAAACAGCTACTCTTCGCCAATGCAAATCGATTTCCCAAGCCCTCCGGCCATTGCCTGCTCCATCGAAGCGGCAATTGCAATCTATCTGCTCGTTCGGATCCCCCTCGCCATCAAACGGCGCAAAGCCTCTTGAATCCTCTGGTCTCTGAGCTAAGACCTTTCCATGTCCTTCGAGGAACCCGGCCCTGACAACAACTACCTCGCCAATCATGTTGCCTTGTTGCTCCGCAGCCTCAAGGCAGTCACGGGCCGAGACCTCATCGATCCACAAACCGAGCCCCTCGAAACCGCCCGACAACTTTACGAAGCTCCCTTTTTCGTCGCTTCACACGACACCTCAGGCGATCCTATTCTTACCTACGGAAACCGCTTCGCTCAGGAACTTTTCAAAATGTCCTGGGAGGAATTCACCTCCACGCCCTCACGCCTCACTGCGGAAGCTCCCAATCGCGAAGAACGAGCCAAGCTCCTTGCCGAAGTCGCGTCAAATAGCTTCATTGACAACTACTCCGGCGTGAGAATCTCAAGCACCGGAAATCGCTTTCGGATCAAAAAAGCAACCGTCTGGAATCTCATTCATTCAGACGGTTCTCATGCGGGTCAGGCCGCGACCTTTTCGAATTGGGAAAAGATCTAAAAGGCAAACCCGTAGGCCATGCCTGGAAGCTCCAAATCGAACATCAGGAAGCTCACGGTATGGTTTCCGAGCTTACGAGAGACGGAAAAATGGGGATCTGCTCCGCTATACATGAACAATCCGGACCAAGGGCCGTTAGAAACATGAATTCCTCCCACCGGACGCAATTCACTGAGTCCATCGATGTAAGTTCCCCCACCATAGAGAGAGAAATTCGTTTCGCCAATTGAACCAATGTATTTCGAAAGCGTTGCGTAGTAGGAGTCACTATTGATATCTCCAAAGTCGTCGTTGCTCATTCCCACGATCAAGGCCGGGCGCCAGGTATCGTTCTCTGGGAAAACACGCCAATTGATCAAAGGAGTGACATCATCTGTCAATGGCCGCCAATCAAATCCGGCCCGAAACCTGTCCGTGAACTGATACCCCAGATTGGCATAGATCTGCCCGTGATCCGGCTTTTCAGGAATCCATCGAGCATAAAAGGAAAAGCCTGTCGGCTCCTCCGGCTTGCCCAAGAGGATTCCAAGGTCTTGCAACCACTCGCTGTCACTCTCGGTCAAAAAATCAAGCGAGTTATCTTTGATGAGAGTGCCATCTACTGAACGGCCACGCACGGTGCCCGCTTCGCCTGGTCACATCACTCAGGCCGGCACTTCGGATGCCGGACGTTGGGCCTCCACTTGGGAGACAGCTATGACAAGGGTTGCGATCGTTGTTTTGATTGTTTTTTTCATAATTGGTATTCTGAATAAATGTTGAATCCGATGAGGATTATTCTTGAGGAGCTGCGAAATACCTCCTCGCTGATTCTCGGTATTAAAAAGTGAAAACGCCTTTTTGACGTAATGACTTGAAGGTTCACAAGTATCGCCGACTCGGGCGAAAACCGTTGAAGGACGGCACCAAAAAAGCTCAAGGCAGGAACCACTGCCGAGCCACACTCGCATCAAAGTCTCAGAACGGAAAAACGCAGGAAAATCGGTCCGTCGGGAGGCGGCGGAGCCCTGGGCGAAGAAATCACCTTCTGTCCCCCTTTTGGAAAATCGAGGGACAGAGCGACCGGAGCCTGCTTTTCCTGAACAGAAACAACCTTCGGCTCTCCCCCTTGCACCATTCTACCCCAAAGGAAGTCGTCCGACTCCAGAGAAATCATCTTGTGATTCTCGTCGCAGGGATGGTGATCAGAATCCTGGCAATCTTCATGATGACAGCCTTCCTCATCCGGGCACTCACCGTGATCGTGATGATGACAAGAAGAATGATCCTCACAATCGTGGGCATACTTACAGGCGGCATGCCCCAGAAAAAAGATCTGGTATTCAGGACAATAGCCGAAAACAGGCGAGCGCAGGATGATGAGAAGGCTCATCACCAGCAGGAAAACCGACGCTGACGCTTTACGAAGCACAGTGGGCTGTTATACAGCCAGCCTAAAAAATGTCAACTCGGCGGAATTTGCCGGTATAAAGCCAATCCTTGCCTAAGTCGCTCATTTCCGTTACCCAGCGCCAGTCATGCCCGTCGCGACACCAGAACAATACCGTCAGATGCTCGATGCCGCCCAACAGGGAGGTTACGCATACCCAGCCATTAACATCACCTCCCTCACCACCGCAAATGGTGCGCTCAAGGCCTTCGCCGAGGCCAAGTCCGATGGCATTATCCAAGTTTCCACCGGTGGCGGCCAGTTCGCTTCCGGCACCGCGGTTAACGACGCGGCCTTCGGAGCCATCGTGCTTGCCGAAGCCGTCCACATTCTCGCTGAGAAATACGATATCCTCATCGGACTTCACACCGACCACTGCCACCCCGAGAAGGTTGACTCTTTCCTCCGCCCTCTCCTCGACGCTTCCCGCAAGCGCAAGGAAGAAGGAAAAGGACCTCTTTTCCAATCCCACATGTTCGACGGATCAGTCGTCGATCTCGATGAGAACATGAAGATCTCCGCCGAACTCCTCGAAGAGTGCGTCGAGCTCGACATCATCCTCGAAATCGAAGCCGGTTGCGTCGGTGGAGAAGAAGACGGTCACGACACCTCCGGCCTCCCCGCCGAGAAACTCTACACCACTCCCGAAGACATGATGCAGGTTTACGAAACCCTCAACCCGATCGGGCGCTTTATGTTTGCCGCGACCTTCGGAAACGTGCACGGCGCTTACAAGCCCGGCTCGGTCAAGCTCAAGCCCACTATCCTCCGCGACGGACAAAAAGTCGTCACCGACAAGTATGGCCCCGAAGCTGAAATGGACCTCGTCTTTCACGGTGGATCCGGAACCTCTGCCAGCGACCTCCAAGAGACTCTCGACTATGGCGTGGTGAAGATGAATATCGACACCGATACCCAGTATGCTTTCTCCCGCCCCATCGTGACTCACATGTCCGAGAACATCGAAGGCATGCTCAAGATTGACGGTGAAGTCGGCAACAAGAAGTGCTACGATCCACGCAGCTACCTCAAGAAAGCCGAGCAGTCCCTCTGCGACCGCATGAAGCAGGCTTGCGACGAACTTCGTTCCACCGGAAATACTATTTACTCCGCGTAACTATTTCTACACTCTTCTCCGACAAGGGCCCGCTCTCTGCGGGCCCTTTCGTTATCCCCTCACAATCGTTTTCACATGTCCGAAGAAACCGCTAAACCCGCCGCCCAACAACAAGACAGCCCCTTGGCTGACATTCTTGTCAACGTCCTCGCTCCCGTCCTCATCCTGAGCAAATGCAGCAAAGACGGCGAAAGTTTCTACCACCTCGGGCCCTATATTGCGATGGGGCTCGCGCTCTCGATCCCCCTTATCTACGGTATTTGGCACTTCGCCAAACTCAAGAAGGTCAACGTCTTCTCCGCCGTCGGTCTAGCCAACGTCCTCCTTACCGGACTCATCACGATCTATCTCTACTCCAGCGATGATCCTTCTCACCGCACCCACGCGCCCCTGCTCTTCGGAATCAAGGAGGCGATCCAACCTCTCATCCTCGGCTCGCTCTTCCTCTTTACTCACAAAAAGAAAAGCCCTCTCTTCAATGCCTTCATCTACAACGAAGGCATCTTCGACCACGGACGCATCAACAAGAAGCTCAAAGAAAATGACAAGGTCGAGGAACACAAACATCTTCTTTGGACCTCGACCCTCCTCTTCTTCGGTTCATTCTGTCTCTCGGCAGTGATGAACCTCGGACTCGCCTGGTATTTCCTTCACGACCTCGACCCGTCCGCCGAGAACTGGAAGGAACTCTACAACGAAGACGTCGGCCGCATCACCGGCTGGGGCTTCCTTGTCATTGGAGTCCCTCTTCTCGTCGTCGGAGGCTTCATTCTCGCCCGCTTGATCAAAGGCCTCAAAGCTCTTACCGGACTGGAGACTGAAAAGATTCTTCAAGCCCGCTAATCAAAAATCCGGTCGATCCTCTCGGCCATCTCGACATCAAGAATAGTCACGCCGCCTTGGTCATGAGTCGTCAACGTCACCGTAACTGATCGATAAGCGATCAAGATACCCGGGTGATGATTTGCCTCCTCGGCAAACTTCGCGAGATCATTCACGAAGTCCACACCCTCCAGATAAGACGAAAACTTGAAGGTCCGGGAAATCCGATTTCCTTCATCCCTCCAAACCGGACATCGCTTCAATTGCTCTTCGCGGTTACCCGGATCTAGAATTGGCCTTCTCATTCCGTAACTTTCAAGCGCAGGTATTGCGGGTCACTGCCCACTGGAATGGGATGCCGGAATTTCGCAGAAATTGAGCCATCAGGATTCGTAACTTCCGGAAGAATCGCTACACCTCCGGCGGACCAGATTGCCAAATCATCACTGGTCTCAGCGGAGAACTGCACCTCCCCCGAATTTACCGAACGCGTATAGGTAATTGTCAGATACAAATCTCCGTCATGATCTTCCAGACTTGGCTGAATCGGAGCAGGAAAGTCTCCGGCACTATTTGGAACTGTTCCCAGTGCATACTCCAGATAATTACTCCAACCGTCTCCGTCGCCATCCTCCCCAGGTCCGGTGATCGCAGTGCTGTCCACTTCACCAAGGGTAAAGAAGGCCGAAAGCCAGGCGGCATACCCCAAAGCATTCTGCAGATCTCCATCGACATTCCCGGAAGCGCGCCAGTTGGAGCCGGCATCGTGTGACACCGAGGAATCAATCAGCTGAATTGAGTGCCCGTCCATCAAAGTAAGATCCGGCCATGGAGACGAAACGTCATAATTAAACTCATGAATCAAAGATTCATTGTTGCCGACAAATCGAATCATCTCTCCACCATTGGAAAGCTGCCCGGAATATTCACCCGCGATGATGTCATCGTAGTCGCTTCCAAAGCGCGCCCGGAAGGCATCGAGATTTGAGACCAGAAGAACCGCACTTCCATAAGGCAGCACTCGAATTTCGGAGTCTCCAAAATCAAAATCAATTCCCTGGGTAAATCTCACCTGACCCATATCGACAGCTCCCAATCCGACATTTTGAATACGGACAAACTCAAATAAATCACCATCATCAAATCCGGCATCGATCTCCGACTGGCTGGGCCCAAGCGGATTGTAGAGGATCTCCGCAATGGCCAGATTTGAACTGCTCGGCGGCAGCGTTTCAACCGTAAAATCAGCCTCGGTCAGCGCACTCCACTCGCCATCATCATAACTCCGCGCCATCACCGTCATGGGACCATCGATAGCAAGCGGCGTGTTCCCCGGATTAGTCCTCCTTCCATCCAACTGGATGTCGAAAACCATATCACTACTCGTAGGACTATTGAAATGCTCTACCGCGATGATGTTTGTTCCGGTGACGAGCAATGCCGGATCGAGAGTATATTCATCAAGATCGCCCTCGTTGGAATCACTCGAATCAGAGGTCGGCAGTGTCCCATAGGTCGCACCATCCGGGATGTTGGTATCCTGAAACGCCTTTACCCCATTGAGGTAGACGATCGGACCTGCATCGGCTCTCAGCTTCATCGTCAATTCAAGATAAGCCGAGGCGTCATCAATCTCGAATTCCTTCCGGAAATACGTCATCGGCTGACGAGGCGCAGGATTGTTCACCTCCGTCGCGATCGCGATGGGGATCACTCCGGATTCCTTGACGCTGCCATACCCAAGCGGCCCCGCTCCAGTCAGCCAATCATCATCGACCTCCAAACCGGTCCTCCATGCTGTCTCAAGATCCCCGTCTTCATCACTGTAGCTCCAGATGCTTTCCAGAGGAATCAATTCCACATCGAGAATAGAACCATCTTGGGAAGTTGCCGTCGCATTGATCCCCCCTCCCGGAAGACGCGGATCAGCGCCATCGGTCGTGTAGTAAATCAACCCGGATTCATTGGTGAGGTTCAAGGTAGCTCCCCGCGAAACAGTCCCACCAAACTGACTAAACTCCGGGGGCGAAGTCCCGGGCCAGAGATTTTTATCGTGGAAATTCTCCCTAACCGGCCCAAAAAGATACCGGCGTCGACCAGAAGTCGGGCTAGCCCAGGCGAGCGGCTTGGAAGTCTGCACCCCCTCATTATTCATCACCCTGAGAAGATCAGAAAACTCGGTTACCAATTGATCCATCTCACCCTTAAGATGGGAATCGGTGTAGTCCCGATCATCGAGAACTCCACCATTGAACATGTGCTTGTTGATCCGGTCGGCAAAGAGAATTTGGAATTCCTCCCAACGATTCAGCCCCCGCCAAAGATCACGCAATTCGCCCGACCCGGTGGCGATGTAGGTCTGGATCATTTCCTGCGACACCGGGCGATTCCCTTTGTTGTTCATTGCTCCCTCCGCGTCCCAAACGTAAAGCCGGTAGCGCCCTTCAGGTGAACGTTCTTTTGCCGCAACCCAGTTGTTATGAGGCCAGTCCCAGGTCGCACAATAAATATTCAGCAAATAGTAATCCGCCATATTCTCCACATCCGCAACCTCAAGAACGTTCTCCCAATTCGAAAGCGTCGTCGACGCATTCAATCGGGTAATCATGTTATTCCAGGCCACCTTGTCTCCCTCGGCAATATTGTCATTCCCTTCATACTGCAACACGTCCCACTGGGCGTCATCATCTTCACTGTGCAACGAACGAAAGAAGGGCTCACGCAAGCGCTCCACCATGTTGTAAAAACCCTTCAACTCTCCATTCACATAGAGGCTATTAATCACCCCGACACTGGCACCATTCCCCATATCCCGGCTGAGGCGCCTCACCAGTTCATCGATCACAAAGGGATTCTTAATATCATTCTTCCCCGCTCGAATCCGAAATCGTTCATAGCGATTTACACCCCGATCAGGACCATTCAAGGGAAGGGTCACGGAAGGATTCCCATAATCATCACGGAAGTAGAGATTGAATGAGGGCTTCTCTCGTGCATTCGCGGGCCAGGGCGATGCCGCTGTTTGCGTCAACTGCATTCGGGGCCTCGAAAAATTACTGGCGGCAATCCGTAAGCCCACATCAGTCCGGAAACCCACTTCTCCATCGGGAAAATAAAACTCCGCATGAATCGGCCGCTCGTAGGCTCTGCCCCGGTTGATGACATTATTGTAGTCGGAAGCAGCAGTCGGCGACCAAAGATTACCGCTGTAGGTCCCGCCATTGATTGCCAGCACTCCGAAAGGATCATACAGCGATC
>ERZ1048068.2536-NODE-2536-length-12764-cov-5.853411_pt1 | contig 12764 bp, 11 predicted proteins | sample MGYA00383098_ERZ1048068 | MGnify/ENA primary metagenome ERZ1048068 (study PRJEB29581, sample SAMEA5548368) | metagenome | biome: marine; feature: coastal; material: water | depth 1 m | study: Short-term variability in the microbial, nano- and picoplankton... | reverse complement strand
AATCAGTCGAAGCTGTTCAGTCTGCAAAATCTGAGATTGAACAATTGAAAATTGAAGCCGAACGCGCCGAACGACAAGGCGATTATGGAAAAGTTGCCGAGTTGCGTTATGGTAAAATAAAAGAAGCGCAACAACAACTGGAAGATACTCAAAAAAAATTGTCGGCGAATCAAGATTCTGCACTTATTAAGGAAGAAGTTACCTACGAAGATATTGCTGAAGTCGTTGCAAAGTGGACTGGCATTCCAGTTACAAAAATGATGAGCACCGACCGTGAAAAATTACTAAATTTAGAGGAAGAATTACATAAAAGAGTGGTAGGGCAAGAAGAAGCCGTTGCCGCAGTGAGTGACGCAGTCCGCAGAAGTCGAGCAGGACTTCAGAATCCAAAAAAACCGACAGGAACATTTTTGTTTTTGGGAACAACAGGAGTAGGAAAAACAGAGTTAGCCAAAACGTTGGCTGCCTATTTATTTGATGATGAAAATGCATTAACCAGAATCGACATGAGCGAATACCAAGAACGTCATTCGGTAAGTCGACTTGTAGGCGCACCTCCGGGTTATGTAGGATATGATGAAGGCGGCCAGCTTACAGAAGCTGTACGAAGGAAACCCTACTCTGTAATTCTTTTGGATGAAATTGAAAAAGCGCATCCCGATACGTTCAATATTCTTCTCCAAGTTCTCGATGAAGGTCGATTGACAGACAACAAAGGACGCTTAGCTGATTTTAAAAACACCATCATCATCATGACCTCAAATATTGGTGGTGAAATTATTCAAGATAAATTTGAAGCTTCAGCAGGCGATGCATCAGCGATGGAAACCGCAAAAGTTGAAGTTTTAGGATTGTTAAAAAAAATGGTGCACCCCGAATTTCTAAACCGAATAGACGACACTATTATTTTTAACCCATTGAGCGAAGAACACATAAAATCCATTGTAAAACTGCAATTGAAAAACTTATCTCAAACTTTACAAGAACAAGGCGTTATTTTTGATGCAAGCCCAGAAGCCATTGCGTATTTGGCTCAAAAAGGATATGAGCCAGAGTATGGAGCGCGCCCTGTAAAACGTGTATTGCAGAAAGAAGTGCTGAATACATTGAGTAAGAAACTTCTCTCTGGAGAAATTAATTCAAATAGCATAATCTTGATGGATGCATTCGACAACGCATTGGTTTTTAGAAATCAAAAAGAAAACATACCAAAAGAATTGTAACAAATTCAGATTCTTTTCGTCTAGATAGTATGTTGGTTAGTTGGAAAAGCGGTGCTTAGTGTAGAAATACACTGGTGCTGCTTTTTTTAATCAAAAAATTATTGAACAGCATTGAGATATCAATTGATTATTTGATTAGTTTTGAACTGAAATGAAAAAGTCTGTAAACATTCTTAATAAAAAAGCACGTTTTTCGTACGATCTTTTGGATACGTACACAGCGGGTATTGTGCTTACTGGAACAGAAATCAAATCGATTCGTGCCAGTAAAGCTTCCATTGCAGAGAGTTTTTGTGAATTTAATGAAAAAGGCGAACTTTTTGTGATTAATATGACCGTTCAAGAATACGATTATGGAAATCATTTCAATCACCGACCAAAAGCGGAACGCAAACTTTTATTGAATAAAAAAGAGCTCAAAAAACTTGAAAAAGAAGTTAAAAATACTGGACTTACCATCATTCCATTGAAACTTTTTATAAATGAAAAGGGCTTTGCAAAACTTAATATTGCACTAGCCAAAGGAAAAAAATTATTTGACAAACGAGAGAGTATCAAAGACAGAGACAATAAAAGAAATTTGGATCGTATCAAAAAAAATTTTAAATCCTAATTAAGTAAAATCATGAAGAATCTTTTTCTGCTTGTATTGCTATTGTTTACAACGTATGTACAAAGCCAAATTGAAGGCAGTGTTACAGACAAAAAAGGTGAAGCACTCCCTTACGTCAATATTTTTATTGAAAATACCTACAAGGGCACCACCTCAAATGAAGATGGTCAGTATGAACTAAACATTTCACAACCTGGAAATTATACCATTGTTTTTCAGTTTTTAGGATATAAAACACTGACCAAACTTATTGAAGTAGAAACATTTCCATTTGTGTTAGATGTGGTCTTGGAAGAAGAAAACATCAACTTAAAAGAAGTCGTTATTAATGCTCAGGAAAATCCAGCCAACCGCATCATTAGAGCGGCCATCGCGAAACGTAAATTCTACTTAGAAAAATTAAATGCCTTTACAGCAGATTTTTATTCTAAAGGCGTAATCCGAATTATTGATGCACCAGAAAAATTTATGGGGCAGGAACTTGGAGATTTTGATGGTGCTTTGGATTCTACGAGGACAGGAATTTTGTACCTCTCCGAAACCATGTCCAAAATAAAATATTTAAAACCAGAGCTTTTTGAAACAGTTACAGCATCTAAAATCAGTGGAGATTCTAATGGAATGAGTTTCAATTCGGCTATGGATGTTGATTTTAATTTGTACAACAATACAGTAAACATCAATAATGATATTATTTCACCTATTGCAGACTATGCTTTTAATTATTACAAATACAAATTGGAAGGAGAATTTTATGATGATGAAGGACATTTAATCCATAAAATAAACATCATTCCAAAACGCGAAAACGATCGTGTTTTCTCTGGAAGCATTTATATTGTAGAAGATACTTGGGCATTATATGGTATCGATATTAAGGTCAAGGGAAATCAAATTCAAATCCCCCCCGCTGATACCATTCGGATTCGTCAAAACTTGACTTTTGACAGCCCTACAGAACAGTGGTTGATTCGCGCACAAACTATTGATTTTGACTACAGTTTTTTTGAATTTAAAGGCGATGGAAGTTTTGTAGCCAACTACACCAATTACGATTTAAATCCAATAACAGAAGTTCAAAAAAATAAAAATGAAATTTTAATTTTTGAAAAGAATGCCAACAAAAAAGACGACACCTACTGGGGAGATGTACGCCCTGTACCCCTTACCCAAGAAGAATCTAAAGATTATGTACGCCGGGATAGTATCGAAACCAAACGATCTTCTAAAGTTTATCTCGACTCTATAGACCAAAAAAATAATCGGTTCAAAATTTTAGATGTATTGACAGGGTATAGTTTTAATGATTCATATAATAAAAAAAGTTTTAGCATCTCTGGTCCACTGGAAGGTGTTCATTTCAATACTGTTCAAGGATATAATGTCTCGGTCAATACTAATTTCACGAAACGCTACAATGAGTACAAAAATTATGTTTCTGCTTTTGGAGGGCTAAATTATAGTGTGGAAACCAAACGTTTGCGTGGTACATTAGGTGGGGCTTATAAATTCAATGCCATAAACGATGCAACAGTTTGGGCAAATTTTGGCGTAGAAACGCAACAATATAACCGTCAAAATCCTATTTCAAATCTGCATAATGACATCAGCACCTTATTGTTTGAACGTAATTTTATTAAAATATACGACAGAGCATTTGCCGAGATCGGATACCGAACAGAAGTATTCAATGGACTACGCCTCTCAACACGATTGGCTTACGAAAACAGAAAAGCATTATTCAATACCACAAATTACACCCTAAGACCTATTGATGATATACGCTATACGAGTAACAATCCTTTAGCACCTGACAACTTCGGTACAGCTCCATTTATAAACCATGATTTAATTAAATTTAATCTGGGGTTAGACATCCGCTTTGGTGAGAAATTTATGAGCTATCCAGATATGAAATTCAATATCAGCAATGATGATTATCCAAAACTAAATTTCAACTACGAAAAAGGGTTCAATGCTAGTGAATCGGCTTACAATTTTGACCATTTGACTGCGCGTCTTCGGCAAGACATAAATCTAAAAACGACTGGTATTTTGAAGTACAACTTTGCTGGCGGTACATTTTTTGGTAATGATAATCTCTCTTTTACTGATTATAAGCACTTTAATGGCAACCTAACCCATGTAAACACAAAAGGAAACTATTTATCTAGTTTCAAAAACTTGGACTACTATGATTACAGCACATCAAGCGATTATTTTGAATATCATGTAGAACATGATTTTAAAGGGTATATTTTAGGTAAAATTCCTTTGATCAATAAGCTCAATTATAACCTCATTCTTGGGGCGCATGGCATTGCAACGAAAAGCCAAACTCCCTACAAGGAATTTAATATTGGTTTGGGTAATTTAGGATGGAAAAAATACCGCTTTTTACGTCTAGACTATGTACGTTCTTATGCCAATGGTATTGTTGATGAAGCGCTTATGTTTGGCCTTAGTTTTTAGGATTTATTTTCGAGCATTGGAACAAATTTGAATTGTCCAAATTCATGCTTTTCAAAAGCTTTTGAGCTTGTACGGATGTACAAGGTCATGATTTGTTCTTTTTCGCCCACAGGAATTACCAAACGACCGCCTACTTTGAGTTGTGCTAGTAGTGGTTTCGGTACAAATGGCGCACCAGCAGTGACCAAAATTCGATCAAAAGGCGCTTCTTCATCTAATCCTTGATAACCATCACCAAAAATAAGCCGTTTGGCCACATAGCCAATTTTAGGCAAAAACAAACTCGTTTTCTTGAACAATTCCAACTGACGTTCTATACTATAAACCTCAGCATCTAACAAACACAAAACAGCAGTTTGATAACCGCTACCAGTACCAATCTCCAACACTTTGTGTTTGGGTTCTACCTCTAAAAGTTCGGTTTGAAATGCTACTGTATAGGGTTGAGAGATGGTTTGATTAGCAGCAATGGGAAAGGCCTTGTCTTGATAAGCATGATCCAAAAAACCAGAATCCATGAACAAGTGTCGAGGCACCTTTCCAATGGCGGCCAATACTGCTTCATCCTCGATGCCCTTACTAACCAGTAAATCAACTAATTTCTGGCGTAGCCCTTTGTGTTTAAATGAATCTATCAAACCTATACAATTTCACACCCAAAATTAAGTAAAGAAAATTGAGATTAAAATGAAAACAAGAAAAGAATTTCAAAACTTAAGGTTTTAACGCAAATTTGGGGGGATTACCATTAAAATATTTAATTTTGCTCAAAATTAATTGACATGTTAAAAGTAGGCGTATTAGGTGCTGGTCACTTAGGTAAAATTCATTTGAAATTGCTGCAACAATCTGAAAAATATGATCTTGTTGGCTTTTACGATCCTGATCTTGCTAATGGCCAAAGAGTCGCCAAAGAATTCAATTACACATACTTTGAACAACTCGATGCACTGATAGACGCTGTAGATGTTGTCGATATTGTAACCCCCACGCTATCCCATTACAATTGCGCAATCAAAGCCATCACAAAAGGGAAACACATTTTCATCGAAAAACCCATCACAAATACCGTTGAAGAAGCAGAACATATTCGATTGTTGGTTGCAGACAATAATTTGCGTGGACAGGTTGGCCATGTCGAGCGATTCAATCCTGCGTTTAAAGCCATAAAGTCTGAAATCAAAAATCCGATGTTTATTGAAACCCATCGTTTGGCAGAATTCAACCCACGTGGTACTGATGTTCCAGTGGTCCTGGATCTAATGATTCACGATATTGATATCATCCTGAGTGTTGTAGATTCGCCAGTATTATCGGTTCATGGTAGTGGGGTTTCTGTCATCAGTGAAACACCTGATATTGCCAATGCACGAATCGAATTCGAAAATGGATGTGTAGCCAATTTGACTGCCAGTCGAATTTCTTTAAAAAACATGCGTAAGAGCCGTTTCTTTCAAAAGGATGCCTACATTAGTGTAGATTTCTTAGAAAAAAACGTTGAAGTTGTAAAAATGAAAGATGCACCCGAACAGCCCGGAGATTTCGATATGATTTTACAAAATGCAGAAGGTGTGAAAAAACAAATTTATTTCAAAAATCCTGAAATTAGCCCCAACAACGCAATTTTGGATGAGTTAGAAACTTTTGCAGATGCTATCGAAACTAATACAAAACCAATCGTCACCTTACGCGATGGAGCAAACGCACTCAAAGTAGCACACCGAATTATAGATTGTTTTTAAAAAAATTTTGATTATGAAAAATATAGTAGTTATAGGCCCTGGCACAATGGGCAATCGAAGCGCCCACACATTCGCACAGCATGGATACAAAGTACAACTGATTGATATCAACTCTTTGGCACTGTCCAATGCTCTACAAACCATTTCTAAAAATTTGGATCGAATGGTTCAAAAAGAAGTGATTACAGAAGAGCAAAAAACAGAGACTTTAAACAACATCACGACCTTTACAGACATCACTGAAGGCGTCGAATATGCAAGTCTTGTTGTGGAAGTAGCCACAGAAAATGAAGCGCTTAAACTGAAAATTTTTAAGACATTAGACGACGCATGTCCAGAAGATACTATTTTGGCCACCAATACGTCTTCAATATCCATCACAAAAATTGCTGCTGTTACCTCTCGGCCAAATCAAGTAATTGGAATGCATTTTATGAATCCTGTACCTATCATGCCTTTGGTGGAAATCATCAACGGATTCAATACAGATAAAGAGGTTACTGATTTTATTGTTAACCTCACCAAAAAAATAGGCAAAACACCAATTTTGGTCAATGACTATCCTGGCTTTGTGGCCAACCGAATTTTAATGCCGATGATCAATGAAGCCATTGAAGCTCTGCAATGTGGTGTGAGTGGTGTACTTGAAATCGACGGAATCATGAAATTAGGTATGGCACATCCAATGGGCCCATTGGAATTGGCCGATTTTATTGGTCTAGACGTTTGTATGTCCATTTTGGAAGTCATGCACGATGGATTCAAAAATCCAAAATATGCACCTAACCCTTTACTTATCAATATGGTAAGAGCCGGTAAACTCGGTAAAAAAACTGGGGAAGGATTCTATGATTACAGTAAAGAACGTAAAGCTGTTGTTCCAGCTGATCGTTTTCTGTAAAATTGCTCAATACCCCAAAAAATCTAACAGTATATGGCACACATCAAACCATTTTGTGCAGTTCGACCGAATCATTCGATTGCAATGGAATTTTGCAGCAAAACTGTTGCATTGTATGAAAAAAACGAACTTGAAACAACGCTAAAAAACCAACCCAATTCTTTTCTTCAAATCATAAAGTCGAATATTAAAAGTCCAAAAAAAACGGCAAGTAAAGAACGCTATACAAAAGTCAAAAAGCAATATCATAAGTTTAAAAACGAAGGACTTTTAATCAAAGACGATCAAGAAGGGTTTTATGTTTTAGAAATTAATATTAATCATCAGACTTTTACGGGAATTGTTGCTGCAGCTAGTGTTGAAGATTACAAAAAAGGATACATCAGAAAACATGAAGATACCATTGAAAGCAAAGAAACTATTTTTAAAAATTATTTAAAATCAACACGCTTTAATACCGAACCTGTTTTATTAACCTACAAAAATCAAACTTCTATTTCTGATGTAGTTCATAATATTAAAAAACAGCCGGCTACAATCAACTTGGAGATTTCTGATTTGGAAACCCAAAAATTATGGCATGTCACTAACAAAAAGGAAATAGAAATTATCCGTGAAGGATTTGAAAATATTGATGCATTGTATATCGCTGATGGCCATCACCGATCAGCATCATCTGCATTGCTTTCAGAAGATGAACCCAACGCTAAAGAAGCACAATTTTTTATGGCTTTTCTTATTCCTGAAGATGGTTTAATTATTCAGGAATACAATCGAGTTGTAACGGATTTGAATGGTCTTTCTACTGGAGGTTTTTTAAAAAAAATTGAAGAAAATTTTAAAATCGAACAATTTAAATCACTTGAATCATCCAAAAACCTAGAAGGATTTTGTATGTATTTAGATGGCCAATTTTATTCACTATCTTTGCAAAAGGGTTTTGAAAAACCCCACTCTCCTCTTCATGAACTCGATGCTTATATTTTGCAAGAAAAAATTTTGAAACCTATTTTGGGAATCAAAAATGTTCGAACCGATGAGCGCTTGGTTTATACACACAAAAGAGATCAAATGCAATGGATCAAAAAACACATTGACAATGGAACCTACGCCATAGGATTTGGATTAAATTTGGTGCAAATTCATCAACTTAAAGCTATTGCTGATGCACAATTGGTAATGCCGCCAAAAAGCACCTACATTTATCCGAAATTAAGAAGTGGTATGACCATTTATGAATTTTAAAATGAATATAAAACAACGTCTTCAACAGCTAAAATCTGTATTGCCAAAGCATGTAACTTTGGTCGCCGTATCCAAAACAAAACCTGTCGATGATTTGATGGAGGCGTACCATGCGGGGCAACGCATTTTTGGAGAAAATAAAATTCAAGAAATGGCAGAAAAATACCAACAAATGCCAAAAGATATACAGTGGCATATGATTGGACATGTACAAACCAACAAGGTCAAATATATGGCTCCATTTGTTGATTTGATTCATGGCGTTGATCGTTTGAAATTATTAAATGAAATAAATAAGCAAGCACAAAAGCACAGCCGTTGTATCGATTGTTTGTTGCAAATTAAAATTGCTGAGGAAGATTCGAAATTTGGAATGACTACAAATGATGCTGAAAATCTACTTAAATCTTCTGCATTCAAGGATTTAAAAAATATAAAAATTGTAGGGGTCATGGGTATGGCGAGTTTTACAAACGATACCGACCAAATTCGAACTGAGTTTAACACATTGAAATCGACTTTTGATCTTTTAAAAAACACAGAGCAACAGATGCATATTGTATCGATGGGAATGAGTGGCGATTACCCACTTGCCATAGATTGTGGCAGCACTATGATTCGCGTTGGAAGTCATATTTTTGGAGCTCGTAATTATTCATAAAAAGACAGGATTTACGCAATAGTTGACATAGAAACCACTGGAGGGAAATACAATGAAGAAGGTATTACAGAAATTGCCATATACAAACATGATGGTCATGCTGTAGTTGATCAATTCATTAGCTTGGTAAATCCAGAGCGGCCGATCCAACCCTATGTGGTAAACCTTACAGGGATTTCGAGCAAAATGTTGCGCAATGCACCCAAATTTTATGAAATAGCCAAACGTGTGGTTGAAATTACAGAAGGTTGTGTTATTGTTGCACACAATGCCAAATTTGATTACAGAATACTTAAACTGGAATTTGACAGACTAGGATTCAAATTTGAGCGAAAAAACTTGTGCACAGTTGAACTTTCGAAAAAACTGATCCCTGATCTTCCCTCCTACAGTTTAGGGAAATTGGTGCGTTCATTGGGCATTCCTATTAGTGATCGTCATCGAGCTGCTGGGGATGCGCTAGCAACCACAAAACTCTTTGAATTATTGATGAATAAGGATATTGAAAAAGAGATCATTATGGCGGCTATTCGGTTGGAGCCAAAGCGTCAAATGGAGCCAAAGCTCACCGAAATAATTAATAGTCTACCCTCTGATACAGGTGTTTACTATATTCATGACATCCATGGCAATATCGTATACATTGGAAAAAGTAAGAATATAAAAAGTAGAATAAATCAGCATTTTATTGGAGAAACCCCTAAATCAAAAAAAATACAATTGGAGGTGGCTACCGTAACCTACGAAAAAACCGGTAGCGAACTATTGGCCTTACTCAAAGAGAGTCAAGAAATAAAACACCACAAACCAAAATTCAATCGTGCTTTGCGCAGAACTGTGTTCACGCATGGTTTGTTTCATTTTTTGGATGAAAATGGATACTTAAACCTGAAAATTGAAAAAATTAATGGGAAAACAAAGCCCATTACGACCTTTTCAAACATTCAAAGTGGAAAAAGCTTTATGAACAAAATGGTTGAAAAGTACAATTTGTGTCAAAAACTTTGTGGTTTATACAAAACCAAAAGTGGATGTTTTAGCTATACGATTAAAGAATGTGAAGGTGCGTGTGTTGGTGAAGAACATACAGAAAGTTACAATACCAGAGTAGAAAACATCATTGCAAACAACAGCTTTAAAACTAAAAGTATGATCATTATCGATCAAGGAAGAGCTATAGATGAACGCAGTGCGGTTTGGGTAGATGAAGGAATTGTAAGAGGATTTACTTATTTTAATCTAAATTTTCAAATTACAAATAGTGATATTTTGGCGACACTCATTACACCTTTAGAGCACAATAAAGATGCGCAACACATCATACAAAGTTACATGCGTCGAAACAAAAGATTGAAAGTTATAGCTCTATAAGACTAAACTTTTTTAGTACTTTTGAATTATGTCAGATCAAAATCAAACACAATCCTGGAAAAGAAAACTTCATGAAATCATTTATGAAGCGGACACTCCTGCTGGAAAATTATTTGATGTCGTACTGTTGTTGTTTATCATTTTGAGTATCATTTTAGTAATGCTCGAAAGTGTAGATTACATTGGCACGACCTATTTTACTATTTTAGACACTCTCGAATGGATTATTACCATACTGTTTACGCTAGAATACATTGCGCGAATTGTATGTGTAAAAAACCCTAAAGCTTATATTTTTAGTTTTTACGGCATCGTTGATTTTCTTTCGACCATTCCTAAGTATTTATCTTTATTTGTTGTTGGAACTCATTCACTTGTTGCGATTCGGGCCTTGCGTTTGTTACGTGTATTCCGCATATTGAAACTCACACGATACATTGGCGAAAGCACCAATTTTGGTAGAGCACTCAAACGCAGCCGTGTGAAAGTTGCTGTATTTCTCTCATTTGTTTTGGTTTTGTGTGTAATTTTAGGTACCGTTATGTACTTGGTTGAAGGGGATAAAGATAGTGGATTTACTAGCATTCCTAGAAGTGTATATTGGGCCATTGTAACCCTTACTACTGTTGGTTATGGTGATATCGCTCCAATTAGTTCGTTGGGGCAATTTATCGCATCGCTTATTATGATTTTGGGCTACGGAATCATTGCTATTCCCACAGGAATAGTGACCTCAGAAATGACAAGATCTGAACGCAAAAGTATTCCAAATAACACACACTCATGTACCAACTGTATGGAATCTTACCATGCCGATAATGCCAAATTTTGTCATAAATGTGGCCAGCAAATAGATCATGAATAAGATACTTATTTCTATTGTTGGACCCACAGGGATAGGAAAAACCAGTTTGAGCATCAAACTTGCTACCGCTTTTCAAACCGAAATAATTTCTGCAGATTCGAGACAGTTTTTTAGAGAAATTCCTATCGGTACTGCAGCACCTACTCCAGAAGAACAAAATACGGTTAGACACCACTTTATACACAACAAATCTATTACTGAACCCTACACGGTTGGTGATTTCGAACGAGAAGCCATCAGTTGCATTGACTCAATTCAAAAACCAATTGTAATTATGGTTGGGGGTTCTGGATTGTATGTACAAGCAGTGGTTCATGGATTAGATTATTTTCCAGATGTGGATGAACACATTAGAACTCAATTAAATTCAGACCTAAAACTAAAGGGGCTTTCCGCACTTCAAAATGAACTAAAAAAACATGATCCTAAAGCATATGAAACAATGGCAATAGAAAATCCTCACAGGGTTATTCGAGCTTTAGAAATTTATAGAGGTACAGGGGAAAAATACAGTAGTTTTCTGGGTAAAGAAAAAAACAAACGGAAGTTCAAAACCATTCAAATTGGCTTAACAGCAGAACGCTCCGTGGTGTACGAGCGCATCAATCGACGTGTTGACATGATGATGGAACAAGGACTTTTAGATGAAGTGAAATCTGTAGCTGAACACCGAAATCTGAACGCCCTAAATACTGTTGGTTACAAAGAGCTTTTTCAATATTTAGATGGTAATTGCACCCTGGAATTTGCAGTCGAGGAAATCAAAAAGAACTCAAGGCGATTTGCCAAAAGGCAATTCACTTGGTTTAAAAAGCAAGACCATACCAAATGGTTTGACTTTTCTACTCCTGTTGATGAAATTCAAGCATACATCAACACTGTGCTCTAATTTTCATTAAGAGTTGATCACTAAACGAAATCCTTCTCCGTGAATGTTTAAAATTTCAACTTTTGGATCAAGTTTCAAATATTTCCTCAATTTAGCAATATAAACATCCATACTCCTCGAGGTAAAATAGTTGTCATCACGCCAAATTTTGGTCAATGCAATTTCTCTTGGCATAAGATCGTTGATATGCAATGCCAAAAGACGTAACAACTCATTTTCTTTAGGAGAAAGTTTGATTTGGGTATCTTCATTGTGCGTCAAAAATCTGAGTTTAGAATTCAATTTAAAACTTCCTATTTCAAACTCGAATTGATTGCTATCCGCCACACTTTCGACTGTTTTGCGCTGAATAATGGCTTGGATTTTTAACAATAAAACTTCACTATCAAAAGGTTTGTTCAGATAATCATCTGCACCAACTTTGTACCCTTTGAGTACATCTTCTTTGAGTGCTTTGGCAGTCAAGAAAATAATGGGAACATTTTGATCCTTTTCTCTGATTTCTTGAGCTAAAGTAAAGCCGTCTTTGTAAGGCATCATGACATCCAAAATACAGAGATGAAAGTCAGATTTTCTAAATTTTTCATAACCTTCCATTCCATTTTTGGCAAGAACTACTTCGTAGTTATTAATGGTCAGGTATTCCTTGAGGACTGTTCCAAAATTTGGATCGTCTTCGACAAGTAAAATGCGTTTTGTGTTTTCTTCCATGACTTTATGCAATTAGTGGTAATTTTATAATAAAGGTACTACCTTTTCCTTTTTCACTTTCAACAGTGACT
>ERZ1048068.2533-NODE-2533-length-12768-cov-4.028553_pt1 | contig 12768 bp, 9 predicted proteins | sample MGYA00383098_ERZ1048068 | MGnify/ENA primary metagenome ERZ1048068 (study PRJEB29581, sample SAMEA5548368) | metagenome | biome: marine; feature: coastal; material: water | depth 1 m | study: Short-term variability in the microbial, nano- and picoplankton... | reverse complement strand
GAGGAGCATTGCTTTAAATGCCATGGCGAGAAGAAGCAGAAAGGCAAACTCCGTCTCGATACCCTTTCGCCCGATCTTCTCAAGAGCCGCATCGCGGCCGAGACCTGGCACGATGTCCGCGACGCCCTGAACCTCGGCGAGATGCCGCCCGAGGAGGAACCGGAATTATCCCGCGAAAAACGTCAAATTCTTGTCGGCTGGGTCAATCAGGAAATCGACGCCCTCATCGAGGCCAAAAAGAGAACCGGCGGGCGCGTGGTCTTGCGCCGCCTCAACCGCAGCGAATACCAAAACACGATGCGCGATCTTCTCGGTATCGAGCACAATTACGTAAAAGATTTCCCGCCCGAGAGTCTCTCGGAAGATGGCTTTCGCAATGACGGGTCGACCTTGCAAATCTCCGACCTACAGATGGAATACTACCTCAAGGCGGCCCGCGAAGGACTTCGTAAGGCCATCGTCCTTGGACCGAGACCGAAGGTGACCCGACAGGAATTCACCAAGACGGTGAAGGACAAAAATCGCGGCAGTAATATTCTCGACAAGGACCAACAGTTCATCGTCAAGTTGATGGAATACCCCGAGGAAGGCGAAGTCATCATCCGCACCACCGTTCGGGCCAAACATGCCGAGAATCGCGGCTACCCGCAACTCCGCGCCGCCATCGGTTACCGTGCCGACGTCCAGGCCCCGCGGGAATTCATCAAATCACAAGACGTGGTGAGCGAAGACTGGCAGGAATTTGAATTTCGCAGTCGTATCGAAAACTTCCCCCTCCCCAGTAAGACGCAAAGCAAGTTCCCCGGCCTCCTGGTCTGGCTCGACAATGCCTACGCCGAAGGCCGGGACAAACCACTCAAGGCGCGCGGCAATGGCAAAAAGCGAAAGCAAACCAAAGGCCCGCTGAGCTATCCCCAAATCGAAGTGCAATCGGTGGAGTTCATCGGACCGGTCTTTGAGCAATGGCCGCCACGACACCACACCGCGCTTCTTGCGCCGCGGAAGTCAGGCGAGAACGAAGCCGCTCATGTGAGCAAGCTCCTCACCAGGTTCATGAGCCGGGCCTTCCGTCGCCCCGTCGACAAGTCGGAAACTCTCCCCTACCTCAAGTTCTACCAATCGATCCGCCCCACCCTGCCCTCCTTCGAAGAAGCGATGCAGGAAACCTTCGCGATGATCCTGATCTCGCCAGACTTCCTCTACCTCGTCGAGCCCTCCTCCGAAACCAAACGCCCTCTCAATGATTGGGAAATGGCCTCGCGCCTTTCCTACTTCCTCTGGAGCACCATGCCGGACCCGCAGCTTTTCAAACTGGCCCGGGAGAAAAAGCTCCGTGATCCGAAAGTCCTTCAGTCGGAAATTGAACGGATGATTTCCGACGAACGTTCATGGCAGTTCATCGAACAATTCGCCGACCAATGGCTCGACCTCGGCGCGGTGCAACGCGTCGCGATCAATCCGAACTACTACCCTAAATTTGACGACGCCTTGAAGACTTCGATGCGACAGGAAAGCCTCCATTTTTTCAAAGAGATCTTCCAGCAGGACCTCAGCGCGCTCAACTTCCTCGACTCGGAATTCACAATGCTCAACGAACCGCTCGCCAAACACTACGGCCTCACCGGACCACGCGGGAGCAGCTTCGAACGCGTGGCTTTGAATCCGAAAGACCATCGCGGCGGCATCCTCACCCACGGCAGCATTCTCCTGGGGAATTCCACCGGCGAAGATTCGCACCCCGTAAAGCGCGCGGTTTGGATTCGCGAACGTCTCCTCGACGACCCACCCTCCGACCCCCCGCCCAATGTCCCCAACCTCGATTCGACCAACCCTGATTTTGCCAATCTCTCGGTGCGCGATCAACTCGCCGCACATCGCGAGGAAGCCTCGTGCAAGGACTGCCATCGCGGCATCGATCCCTGGGGGATTCCCATGGAGAACTACGGCGGCGACGGCTTGTGGCGCGACAATATCCTGCGAAAGAAGACCAAGGGCAAAGGGATGAACAAGCTCCCCGTCGAAACGGAAACCATCCTCCCCGACGGGCATGAGATTGGCAACATCGCTGATTTGAAAAGCTACCTCCTCAAGAACAAGAAGGATCAGTTTGCGAAAGCCTTCACCTCCAAGCTCCTGACCTACGCCCTCGGGCGACGCCTCGAAATCACTGATGAGAAGGCCGTCGAGGACTTGACCGTGAAATTCATCGCGAATAATTTTCGCATAAAACCACTCATTCAGCTCGTCGTGGCGAGCGAAACCTTCCAAACTAAATAGATCATGAGTCGCAAACCCTGGCATCTCCATCGGCGCACCTTCCTTCGCGGAGCCGGCGCAACTCTCGCCCTGCCCTTCCTCGAATGCATGGGGGCAAGCGCGAAAACCCTCCCGCGCCCGAAACGCTTCTGCTCGATCTACTTCCCCTACGGCGTGAGCCTTCCCAAAAAGAAAGACGCCTCTGCAAAGTGGCAATGGTTCCCCGATGCTGTCGGCCGCGACTACAAGTTCAACGAAAGCCTGAAGTGCCTCGAACCACTCCGCGAGCATCTCTCCATCCTCGGCGGACTCTCCCACCCCCACGGGCGCAAAATAGGCGGCCACGACTCCGCCGACATTTTCCTGACCGCCGCCGAACTCAAAGGCGGCCAATTGAAAAACTCGGCGTCCATCGACCAGCTCATGGCGGCCCAACTCGGCGACGACACCCGCTTCCGCTCGCTCAGTCTTTCGGTCGACGGAGGCGTGGGCGAGGCCACCCGCTCCAGCACTCTTTCCTTCAGCCGCAGCGGACAACCCGTGCCTGCTCTTCACAACCCGCGCGTGGTCTTCAATCGCCTCTTTGGAAAAGAAGATCGCTCCCTTCAGGATCAGCGAAAGGAATTGCAGAACTCCAAGAACATGCTCGATCTCGTTCTCGATCATTCCAAGTCAGTCCGGCGCAAGCTCGGCAAGCAGGACCAGAATAAGTTCGACGAATACCTCCAGTCGGTCCGTCAAATTGAACAACGGGTCGAACGTTCAGAAAGGTGGCTCGACGTTCCCAAGCCTCAAGTCAACGCGGCCGGCCTGCATCTCGATGCCGATGACAAAACTCCGGGCGAGCTCATCAAGACGATGCTCGACCTGATGTATCTCGCAATCCAAACCGACTCGACCCGTTTCCTAACCTATCAAATGGGAAACATGAACGGCGCGACGTCCATCGCCACAAAATTCCCTTCCCTCCTCGGCTTCGGAAAAAACCAACACAGCCTCGCCCACGGATGGAACAAACCCGGTGGCGCCGAAGCTCTTGGAAAATGGGACCGCTTCCGCGCCCAGCAACTTTCCTACTTCCTCCAGCGCCTGCAGGACACCCCGGAACAAGACGGCACGCTCCTCGACCACACGATGGTCCTTTACGGCAGCAGCAACAGCAACACGCACAACAATACCAACTACCCGCTCGTCGTCGCAGGTGGTGACGACCTCGGACTCAAGCACGGCGGCTACCACCGCTTCGGCTCCGACGTCCCACTCTCGAACCTCTTCGTCACGATGATGAACCGCCTCGGCATGCCCACGAAGAACTTCGTAGACAGCACCGGCGAGATGACCGAGTTGATCGCCTGATCCAAAGATGCCTCCGCTCGCAAACATCTTCAGAAAGGCCGCAAAGACTCTCTTTGCCTCCTCTCTGGTGCTGCCGGCGAGCGCCGACGAAGGCATCGACTATTTCGAAACCCACATTCGTCCTCTTTTCGCAACGCATTGTTACGAATGCCATTCCGCAAGTGCCAAGAAGCTCAAAGCCAATCTCCACCTTGACTCGCGGGCCGGTTGGGAAACCGGCGGTGACTCCGGCCCGGCTCTCATCCCGGGAAAACCCGACGAGTCGCTCATTATCGAAGTCACCTCCCATCAAAACAGCGACCTCCAGATGCCGCCGGATGAAAAGCTCTCCGGTGATAAGATCGAAAAACTTCGCACCTGGATCACGATGGGGGCTCCGGATCCCCGCGACGGAGTTGTCAAAAAATCGCGATCTAAAATCGACCTCGAAAAAGGACGCCAATTCTGGGCCTTCAAACCACCGGTCGCCCATCTAACTCCCAAGGTCAAAGACGCCACCTGGCCCCGAAACGACATCGATCACTTCATCCTCGCCCGCCTGGAATCCGAAAAGCTCACTCCGACCAAGGACGCGAACCACCAGACCTTACTCCGCCGGATTTACTACGATCTCATCGGACTCCCCCCATCACCCGGGGAATTGAAAAACTTCCTCGCTGACCAATCACCGAAGGCCTTCGAAAGAGTCGTCGATGACCTCCTGGCCCGTCCCGAATTTGGCGAACGATGGGGACGGCATTGGCTCGACGTGGCCCGCTTTGCCGAATCCAGCGGCGGCGGACGCAGCATGGTCTTCCCTCACGCTTGGCGCTTCCGCGACTACATCATCAAATCCTTCAACGAAGACAAACCCTTCGACCAACTGGTCCGCGAGCATCTCGCCGGAGACCTCCTCCCCTACGGGTCGCCCGAACGACGGAACGAGCAATTAGTCGGCAGCGGATACCTCGTCCTCGGACCCATGAATTACGAACTTCAGGACCAAGAACGCCTTCGCATGGAATTCGTTGATGAACAAATCGACACCATGGGGCGCACCTTCCTTGGCATGACCCTCGGCTGCGCCCGATGCCACGATCACAAATTTGACCCTATCCCCACCACCGACTACTACGCCCTCGCCGGAATTTTCCAGAGCACCGAATCGATGGGCGAAGGCAGCGCAGCCAGCGGAGTAAGCTCCGTCGCCACGGTTAAACTCAAAATAACCAATTTACCTGAGCTCAAAAAGCACCGTGCGGAATTCGCTTCCCTTCAAAAACAAATTGCCCAGCTAAAGAAGAAGTCTCCCGAGAACTCATCCACCACCCTTCCCGAAATCACTATCGATTCCGACAAAGCGAAACTGACCGGCGTCTGGAAACCTTCAACCCACACTGCAAACTGGGTTGGTGAAAACTACCTCCACGATGACAATCAGGGTAAAGGCGAAAAAGCCGCCGAATTCACCGCCACTCTTCCCGAGACCCGTGACTACGAAGTTCTCATCTCATACTCCTCAGGCTCCGGACGATCGAAGAAAGCTCCAGTGACGATCTTCCACGCCGAAGGTGAAACCACAATTCTTCTCGACCAAACCAAGCCTCCCACCCATCACGAATCCTTCGCCAGCGTCGGCTCGTTCTCATTCACCAAAGATCAACCGGCCCGCATCGTTATTTCCAACAAAGGAACCACTTCTCATGTCATCGTCGATGCCGTCGGATTCGTTGGGCCCGATACCGGCAAGAAGGTCAAGAAGCCAAAGGTCGACCGGGCAGCCATCAACGCCGAGATCAAAACCCTCGAAAAACAACACAAGGATCTGGATTCCAAAATCAAGAAGCTCGAGCCGATGACAATGGCTCCGCGCGAATCGAAAAACCCGGCCGACGGGCACGTCCACATCCGGGGCCTCGTGCGAAATAAAGGGCCGAAAATTCCCCGCGGATTTATTTCCGTCGCCAGCGACCCGAAAGCCGAACTCAAGATCCCCGCCAAAAGCTCAGGCCGTCTGGAGCTGGCCCATTGGGTCGCCGACGGCAACAACCCGCTGACTTCCCGCGTGATGGTCAATCGCATTTGGAAGCACCTCCTCGGAGAAGGACTCGTCCGTACGCCCGACAACTTCGGCGAGACCGGCGAACTCCCGAGCCACCCCGAACTACTCGACTATCTTGCTCTCCACTTCACCGACAACAACTGGTCGGTCAAAACGATCATCCGCGAGATCGCCCTCAGCCGAACCTACCAACTTTCCTCGCTGTCTCAGTCCGACCAAGACCCCGAAAACCGTCTTCTGGCCCGCGCCAATCGGAAACGTCTCGAAGCGGAATGCATCCGCGACACCGCCCTCCTCGTGAGCGGGCAACTCGACCCCACCCGCAGCGGTCCCACCATCAAAAAAGCCGGCCAATACGATCTTAACTACAAGTTCAACACCAGCCGCAAGAGCATTTACACGCCCTGGTTTCGCAATTCCATGATTGATCTTTTCGAGGTCTTCGACGCGCCCAACCCGAACCTCGTCGTTGGAAAACGAACCACCTCGAATATCCCCACGCAGTCGCTCTTCCTCATGAACAGCCCCTTCATTCGGGAGCAGTCAATCCTCACCGCCAAGCAACTCATCAGCAAAGGCGCGAAGATTGAGGACGCTTATTTACTGCTCTTGGGACGTCGACCTTCGACTTCCGAACAAGCCACCACTTCCGATTTTCTTTCCCAATTCCCGCCGGACCAACAAGAAGAAGCCTGGACCCAACTTTGCCAAACGCTTTTTTCGTGTGTTGATTTTCGATTTTTAGATTAGACTCCCTTCAAATCCATGATGTGCCCGGATAGACGTCAGTTTCTCAAAACCACTGGATGTGGTTTCGGTTCACTGGCGCTCAATGCCCTGCTCTCCGGCACCGCGCAGGGCACCTCCAACCCCCTCGCTCCTCAGCCGCCGCTTTTCCCCGCCCGCGCCAAGCGCATCATCTTCCTGTTCATGTCCGGCGGTCCCAGCCATGTCGACAGCTTCGACTACAAACCGGATCTCATCAAAAGTGACGGCAAGGGCTTCGACTTTGTCGGCGTCCGTAAAACCACCTTCGGAAAAAAGAGCGAGCGTAAACTCCTCAAGCCACTCTGGGATTTCAAACAATACGGCGAATCCGGCCAGTGGGTCAGCGAACTCTTTCCCCACATCGGCAAGCACGTCGACGACCTTTGCTTCATTCACTCGATGCATACCGAAGGCGTTGCCCACGGCCCGTCGACACTCTTCCTGCACACCGGAGCGACCAACCTTGTCCGCCCCTCGATGGGCAGCTGGGTGACTTACGGACTGGGAACGGAAAACGAAAACCTCCCCGGCTTCGTCACCATCATGCCATCCGCCAGCAAAGGCGGACCGCGCAATTACTCGAATGCCTTCCTCCCCGCCATCCACCAGGGCACCTCGGTCGGACGGGCCGGACTCCCGGCTTCAAAAGCGACCATTCGCAACCTCAACAACACCCACCTCCCCCACGACGTCCAAAATCGTCAGTTCAATTTCCTGCAGGAACTCAACCGCCAGCAAGCCGGCATAAAATCCGATCGTAATCTCGATGCAGCCATCGAATCATTTGATCTCGCCTTTCGCATGCAGATGAATGCCCCCGATATTCTCGATCTCTCCGACGAATCCAAATCGACCAAAGAGATGTATGGCATCGGAGAAAAATCCACCGACACCTACGGTCGGCAATGCCTCATGGCACGCAGACTTGCCGAAAGCGGCGTGCGCTTCATCCAGGTGAACTACGCTGATGAATCGGTGAATCCCAAGTGGGACCAACATTCCAACATGCCCAAGCACAAAGTCCATGCCGAGGCTACCGATCAACCGGTCGCGGCTCTCCTCCAGGACCTCAAACAACGCGGGCTTTTGGAAGACACCATCGTCTGGTGGGGCGGCGAATTTGGCCGGACGCCATTCTCGCAGGGAAAAGACGGACGGGACCACAACCCGCGCGGCTTCACCACTTGGCTCGCTGGTGGCGGAACCAAGCCCGGCTACGCCCACGGAGCAACCGACGAGATCGGCCACGAAGCGGTCAGCGGCCGCCTACACATGCACGATCTTCACGCCACCATGCTCCACCTTCTCGGCCTGGACCACGAGCGCCTCACCTACAACTACGCTGGCCGCGACTTCCGCCTCACCGACGTATTTGGCAAGGTTGAATCCAAGCTCTTCGCCTAAACGCAAAACACCGCCCCATTCGGAGCGGCATTTTAAAGCACAATTTCTATCCAGGCTGTCAAAGACCTCGATTATTTTTCGGAAAGCTTCTCCTGAACCTTCTCTTCGAGTTCGGCGTAGAGCGACTCATCAGCTTTCAGAGCGACTTTTGCGCCATCACGGCCTTGCGCGAGTTGGGCACCATCGTAGCTGAACCAACTGCCGCGCTTTTGCACGATGTCGAATTCTAAGGCGAGATCGAGGAGTGATCCAACATTGGATATTCCTTCGTTATACATGATGTCGAACTCGGCATCGCGGAAAGGAGGAGCAACTTTGTTCTTCACGATCTTAACCTTGGTGCGGTTGCCCTGAACCGTTCCATCCGTTGCTTTGATCTGGCCAATACGGCGAATATCAACACGAACAGAGGAGAAGAATTTCAAGGCGCGGCCACCGGGAGTGGTTTCGGGGCTGCCGAACATGACGCCAATCTTTTCACGGATCTGGTTGGTGAAGATGCAGGTGGTGCGGGCGCGCGAGATAAGGCCGGTGAGCTTCCGCATCGCGGCGCTCATGAGGCGGGCCTGCACGCCGACGGTGGAATCACCGATTTCGCCGGCAAGTTCCTGCTTGGTAACAAGGGCAGCCACGGAATCGAGCACAACGACGTCGATGGCATTTGAGCGAACGAGAGTTTCCACGATCTGAAGAGCTTCTTCACCGGAAGAAGGCTGTGAGACGAGAAGATCGTCGAGATTCACGCCCAGCCGACGGGCGTATGAAGGATCGAGAGCATGTTCGACATCGATGAAGGCCGCGAGTCCCCCGCTCTTCTGGGCTTGGGCAATCGCGGTGAGGGTGAGCGTGGTTTTACCAGAGGATTCCGGTCCGAAGATCTCGACAATCCGTCCCCGAGGGAAGCCGCCGACTCCGAGAGCGCGGTCAATCAGGAGGTTTCCGGTTGGGATAGCTTCGACATCCATACTGGTGTCGTCGCCCAGGCGCATGATGGCGGCATCGCCGAAGTCTTTTTGAATCTGGGTAATGGCAAGATCGAGGTTCTTCTTACGGGCCACGGCCAACTTATCTTCGGCGGCGGAGGTGGTAGCGGTAGCCGCTTTGGCTTTCTTCTCGGACATGGCGGCAGTTTTAACGGTAGTGGTACTCATGACAATGTTTGGTGTAGGTAACTGCGTGGAACTTATTCTAATGAACAGTGTTCAATCAAGAAAAAAGTGTTCAAAAGAGCACTTTTCTTAAAAATTGCGATTTTGGCGCCTTCCCGCACTCTTTCCATGATGAAAAAAGGCATCCTCCTCATCCTTGGTCTTCTGGTGCTGCTCGCAGTCATTGTGGGCTGTGTCTTCATGAAGTATGGACGTTTTGGTTCCGATGGACTGACTCTCTCCTTTAGCGAAGAAGACATTCGATGGCGCTTGAGCAAGAAGTTCCCTAAAACAGAAAAGCTCCTTGAGGTCATTCCCGTCCTCATCGAAGAGCCCAAGGTGGAGTTTACCGAGGGGAGCAACCGGGTTCGCCTCTCTCTGGCCGCCCGTATCGACGTTCCCTTTTCTAGAAAATACGAGGCCTCCACCGTTTTCAGCGGAAGTATTCGCTACGAAACCTCCGACAAAACCCTCCGTCTGACAGACGTCGAGGTGGAAGGACTCACCGGCACCGAAATTCCGAAGAAATTCGAAGATCCACTGAAACTCCTCATGACGGTGCTGGCCAAGAACTTCCTTGAAGATGTTGTTGTCCATGAGCTCAAGCCCAAGGACCTCACCAACAAAGCCGCGCGATGGCTTCTTAAGAAAGTCGAAGTCCGTGATCAGATGCTCGAGGTTACCCTCGGGCTCTAAGCCCGCAGTTGACACTTCCGCGGTGGTCGGCTTAGTTCCCTCCCGAAATCATGGCTACCGAAACTACATTGATCCTCTTTAAGCCCGACGCCGTTCAGAAGAACCTCGTTGGTGCCGTCCTCGCCCGCTATCAAGCCGAAGGCTTCACTATCCGTGGTATTAAGATGATGTCCCTTTCCGACGAACTTCTCGCCGAACACTACTCGCACATCGCGGAGATGCCTTTCTTCCCTTCTGTGCGTGGCTTCATGCAGGAAACTCCCGTCGTCGCTCTCGCACTCTCCGGAGACAATATCATCAGCCGCGTGCGTGACCTTCTCGGACCAACCGATTCAACCGAAGCCGCTCCGGGAACACTCCGTGGTGATTACGGCGACAAGACCGGCGACTCCAAGATGCGTAACATCTGCCACGCTTCCGATGGCCCCGAAGCAGCTGAAGCCGAGCTCAAGCGTTTCTTCAACGAAGGCGAACTCTTCGATCTCTAGGTCACCGGCAAACGCCAAACACTTACTAAAAAAGGTCGCCCCTCGTGGCGGCCTTTTTCGTTGTGGAATTCCACGCGGAAATGATCAGGCAGGCGCACAGCCCAGGCCAATACCTCCTCGGCTTCCTCCAATCCCCCCGGATGACCGGGATAACACACGCAGGTGATGACTCCCCCTGATCGCAACAATTCGAGGGAAACATTCAGGGCCTCCAGCGTGGATCGCGATCTGGTAATCATCCCCTGATCCGCTCCTGGCAAATAGCCGAGATTAAAGGTCACCGCGGAGAGCTCTGCCGGCACAAAGTCCCTCATCCGGGCATGACTCGCTTCCACCAACTCACAACGCTCCATCACTCCGGCTTCAGTCAGTCGCCTCTGTGACGATTCGATGGCTTGATCCTGAATATCAAATCCAATCACCCGCCCTTCCTCTCCAACCAATCCGGCCAGAAAAAGGGCATCGTGGCCATTTCCCAAAGTCGCATCAATCGCCAGATCCCCTGCTCGAAGAACGGCAGTCAGTTGTTCATGAGCGAGCACGGTAGCCCGTTTCATGGTCGGAAGGAAAAGGTATAGTATCCCGTGGCGTCAAGCTCGGCGACGGGCATGCGACGCGGCTTGGTCTGACCGGCCCAGCTTTCTAGAAAGAGCACTTCCTTTCGCCCATCATTGAAGCCAACCACAACCGAGGCATGCAATGGCGATTCGTTATTTGGCAGGGTTTTAAAATTCATCGTTGGAAATTTGGATTCCCCACCGTCCTCTAAATCGCGCGAGATTCGCGTATGCAGGCGATCCCGATCCTGCCCCCAACGTCGCCACACGATCACCGGCATTCCGGCTTGCAGAGAACGTCGCACCGTGGCGTGACTGTAGTCGCGTGACCGGTCCATCGAGAATCCGGCCTCCTTGGCCACCGCTTTGTAAATCCCCATCATATCCGACCCGGCAGCCGAGCCGGTGTTCTGAAACTTTCCCGCAACTGCGAGCCAGTCTTCGTCGAGGTTGAGCCCCAAATACCGGGCCACCATGGTGAGGGTATTCAACCCGCAATAAGGCCGGTAACCCTGCGGAACAATGGGCACCTCGTTCAGAATGACATCGCCGTTTTCGCTTCGCTGGGCTTTTTGGGCCAAGCCTCTCAGACGCTCGCTTGTGGAAACATTCTCCGCCGATTGATCCAACCACGACCCCGGGATCTTTCCTTTCTTGCGAATCGACAGCCTCAACAACCGATCCGGTGCCGAGAGCAATCTCACCGTCCGGTCATCTATTTGAAACTCCGTCATCTCAGCCCGCAATGCACGAGTGCGACCCCGTTGAGCACCGCGCGCTTTTCCCGATCTCTTTTTTAATTCCCTCTCCAGCTTCTCCAGCCGGTCTTGATAAAGTTCTTTGAATTCCGTCTGCCGAATCGTCATCAGACGTCGCATCTCTGCGATGGCCTCTTTACGACTGAGATTCTTCGGGACTTTTTCCTCTTGATAGTATCCAAAAAATGAACCGGCATCAGCGAAAGTCACCTGGAGTTCCTCCAGCTCCTCTCCCCGGCGGGTTGCTTTTACCAAAATAGCCTCCACCCCAAATATTTTTGGCCGGGCCATCAGATACCTCTCTTCTGAATAATCCGTGGCCACACCGGGAACCCAACGACCGGGAAGTCCGCCATCGTCATGCCACCCTGCCCCCGCGAGAAACTCTTCAGTCAGGTCCTCGTCATCAAGCGGGCTATTGCTTACGCCCAGAACTCCGAGAATTGAATTGGGCAAAGCATGCGCCACCCCGGCACACAGACAGAAAAAAACCACCAGTTTCACCCGTCTACCTAAAGACCAGAACCTGATGGTTTCAACTGGAAAGTAATATTTAGCTTATTCCTCCTCTTTTTCCTCGGGAGCATCCTTGTTAATCCGCTCCAAGAGACTTCCGGTGATATCGGTGGCGTCCTTCGAGTAGGAGAGAATCGGAATTCCGGCCCCACTCGCTCCCGAGCGGTTAAACACAAAGTCATATCCCTCGGCCTTTGCGACTTCCTGAATGATCGCGATGATTTCCTTGCGATGCATGGCGAGCTCCGTGTTGATTTTGTCATTGAAAGCCGCTTGCTTCTGTCTGGCCCAAGCTACACGCCCCTTTTGCAAATTATCCGCCCGCTGCTTTTTAAAGGATGCCTCACGGAAAATCTGGCTGCGCTTCTCGGCATTGACAGAGCTTCCTTCCCCGCTTTTACGCAGAGCCTGGGCTTCCTCGTTGAGAGCAGTGATCTCCTCGACTTTCTTCCCATCGGCATCCTTGAGGCGATCTTCGTATTGCTTGAAGGAATCACGGGTCAGCTTGGTCTTGTAAAAACTACTCACAAGCCTCTGCATATTCACCGAAGCGATCTTATCGGGCTTACCCTCACCTTCTTGGGCGAGTGCAGTGGAAAAAATCAAAGCGACGCCCAGAAGAGCGGCAATTGGCTGGAAAAAATTCATCACACGTGGGTGGGTTGACTATTAGTTCGTTTTCTTTTCTTCGGCCGTTTCCGCCGGAGCCTCTTTTTTGAGGAGTTTTAGCATATCATCGGTAAGATCTACACTTTCACGGGCGTCAATTAATAACGGAAC
>ERZ1048068.2531-NODE-2531-length-12769-cov-5.622857_pt1 | contig 12769 bp, 14 predicted proteins | sample MGYA00383098_ERZ1048068 | MGnify/ENA primary metagenome ERZ1048068 (study PRJEB29581, sample SAMEA5548368) | metagenome | biome: marine; feature: coastal; material: water | depth 1 m | study: Short-term variability in the microbial, nano- and picoplankton... | reverse complement strand
CAAGGTGTCTTCGCAGGTAAAGAATACTCTGTGGGGGATACGATTGAACTATGCCCTTATCTTGTCACAGATGACGAAGACTTGGGAAAAGATAGTATCTTACATGACTACATCTTTCAATCGCCTAATCCAGACAGTAAAGAATATCTTATCCCGCTTGGCTATGCGATGGTCTACAATCATAGCGAAAGTCCAAACGCTGAGTGGGAAATTTGTGAAGAAGATTACCGGTTTGTTAGATTCTTTGCCTTGGAAAAAATAAGTAAGGGTGAAGAAATATTGCATAGCTATGGCACAGAATATTGGGAAAGTAGATAATGAGTATCACACATTATCCTGAAGTAGTTACATTTGGTGGTGGCGTTGGAGATTATCCATATCCCTTACAAGTGTCTCGTGGATTAGTCGAAGGACATAAACGAGTATTTAAGTTTGGATATAACACAGAAATACAAAACGTAGAAGAAACTATTTGGGAAAATGGCGGCATTTATGCGTACCCATCTAGTGCAGTTGCAATGACAGTTACTAGTGCATCCGGAGCCACAGATAATGGTGTTCTTGTTACTGTGCAAGGACTAGATAGTAGCTACAATGAAATATCTGAAGAGGTTACTCTTGCGGGTTCTGGTACAGCTACTACCACAGCAACTTTTTTAAGAGTATATAGAGCTTTTATTTCAGGCTCTACAGAACCGGATGGTGTTATTTCAATTGCTAATGGTGGCACTACGTATGCTAGTATCAATGGTGACCATCAAACTTTAATGGCATTGTGGACTGTTCCTGCAGGCTACACTGCTTATTTATTTCAGTATGATGTTACAGCCTTTACTGAACAAAATAATAAAGTTGCAACTATTAGAATTTTAACTCGTGAGTTAAACGGGGTATTTAGAACCCAACATATTTTTGATACTTTTCAAGATTCTTTTCATCAAGCATTAGAAGCACCTATTCCAATACCAGAAAAAACAGACATTGAATTTAGGGCAGTTGCTTCCAGTAATAATGCAGATTTAAAAATATCAGCAGCTTTTGACATTATATACATAGCGAATACAGCACCATGAACCCAACAAAAAATCGTACCGTAGGCGTAGAGCTAACAACAGCTAATCAAGATTTGTATACTGTTCCGGCTAACTACGAAACAAACATTAAAAGTATTTACGTAAATAATGCTTCTAGTAGTTCCGTTACATTTAGTTTGGATTGGTATGATAGTCAAACTAGTACTTACCATACTATGGCAGAAACAGTTAATCTTGTTCCTAATAGTCTTCTTCAAATTACTGAAAGTATGTGGCTATACAAAGCAGATAAGTTTAGAGGACTAGCTAGTGCCAATAGTGCAGTAACTATTATTTTTAATGTAGAAGAATCTTACATACCACAGAGGAACTAAGTATGCCGGCAGCTAAACGTAAAGCTAAAAAGAAAAGTACAGTTAATTCCGCAGGCAATTACACTAAGCCCACTATGCGAAAGAATTTATTTAACAGAATAAAAGCAGGTACTAAAGGTGGCAAAGCCGGACAGTGGTCTGCTCGTAAAGCACAGATGCTTGCTAAACAGTATAAAGCAAAAGGTGGCGGATATAAGTAATGGCACTATCTAAATCACAAAAGTCTTTAAATAAATGGACTAGAGAAGAGTGGGGTACTAAGTCTGGAAAACCTTCTACGCAAGGAAAGTCTGCGACAGGTGAAAGATACTTACCTAAAAAAGCTATAAAAGCCTTGACAAGTTCGGAGTACTCTGCTACAACTAGAGCAAAACGAGAAGGCACAGCTAAAGGCAAACAGTTTGTGAAGCAACCTAAAAACATTGCTAAGAAAGCTGCTAAGTTTAGACGAGGCTAATAACATTAAATATATTAATAGGGTTGACACCCGATACATGAGATAGTATAATGCCAAGACAATTAAGTGAAAAACAACAAACATTACTTGCAGTATTATTCGAAGAAGCAGGCGGAGATATTATCGCAGCTAAAAAACTTGCAGGATATGCAGACAGCACAAATACTTCTGAAATAGTCAAAGGACTTAAAGAAGAAATACTGGAAGCTACTCAAATGTATATGGCACGTAATGCACCTAAAGCTGCAATGGCTATGGTGGGTGGTTTATTTGACCCTACTGAATTAGGTATTAAGGATAAACTATCTGCGGCTAAAGAATTATTAGACCGCACTGGTATTGTAAAAACAGATAAAGTACAAGTAGAAGCTAAGGGTGGTGTAATGTTAATGCCGCCTAAAGCTGCTTTAGTAGAAGAAGATGATGACTAAGAGTATAGGCAAGTGGAAACTTCCACAGCCAACAGACATTAAAGATGAAAACGAGTGGGTACAAATTCCCCGTATTGCACGTACTGTACCCTTCGGATACAAAGTTAATGAAGATGACCCCCAAATTCTTGACCCAATATCTATCGAACTTGACTTGCTTGAAAAGGCAAGAAAATTTATAAAGCAATACTCTTATCGTGAAGTAGCTAATTGGCTTAGTACTAATTCCAATAGATACATTTCCCATGTAGGGTTAAGAAAACGGTTACAGAATGAGCGACAGCGTAAGAACCAAGCTAAAAGCCTCCGTGAGTGGGCAGCGTATGCGGAAAAAGCAATCCGTAAAGCGGAAGCCCTCGAAGAAAAAAGAACGGGTGCAAAAGAAGCAGTCTCCTAAACCAGAAGTTAAAGTGGTTGAGTATGAGACTCAGGCTATTGAAGAAACAGCCAATGTATTATTTAAACCTAATGCCGGACCACAAACAGATTTTCTAGCAGCTAGTGAGAGAGAAGTACTGTATGGGGGAAGTGCCGGTGGTGGTAAAAGTTATGCGATGTTAGCGGACCCCCTTCGTTACATGGGCCATCCACAATTTAGTGGATTACTTCTTCGACATACAACAGAGGAACTTCGTGAACTTATCTTCAAGTCACAAGAGTTGTATCCGAAGATATGGCCCGGCATAAAATGGTCTGAGCGTAAGATGCAATGGACCGCTCCTTCGGGAGCAAGATTATGGATGTCTTACCTTGATAGAGATGATGATGTATTACGCTATCAAGGTTTGGCATTTAGTTGGATAGGCTTTGACGAACTAACGCAGTGGTCTAGCGAGTATGCATGGAATTACATGCGAAGTCGTTTGCGCTCTACTGCTCCTGACTTACCTATCTTTATGAGGGCAACGACTAACCCCGGTGGTAGGGGACATGCGTGGGTTAAGAAAACATTTATTGACCCTGCTCCTTATAACACAGCGTTTGATGCTACGGATAATGAAACCGGAGAAGTCTTGCGGTATCCTGCCGGCCATGTTAAGGCAGGGAAGCCTTTGTTTAAAAGGCGTTTTATACCGGCAAGGCTATCGGATAACCCACATCTTTCTGAGGGTGGTGATTATGAAGCAATGCTACTGTCACTTCCTGAACAACAAAGAAGACAATTGTTGGAAGGTGATTGGGACATCAAAGAAGGTGCAGCCTTTACTGAGTTCAATCGTGACATACACGTAGTTGAGCCTTTTGAAATACCTTCTAATTGGGTTAAGTTTAGAGCATGTGACTATGGGTACGGAAGTTGGAGTGGCGTTCTGTGGATAGCAGTAGCTCCTTCAGAACAACTTATTGTATATCGTGAGCACTATGTAACTAAAGTATTGGCTACTGATTTAGCAGACCAGATACTTGATTTAGAAGCAGGCGATGGAAACATTAAGTATGGCGTACTTGATAGTTCTCTTTGGCATAAACGTGGAGATACTGGCCCTAGCCTAGCAGAACAGATGATACAAAAGGGTTGTCGTTGGCGACCCTCAGACAGAAGTAAAGGCAGTCGTGTTGCCGGTAAAAACGAAATACACAGAAGATTACAAGTAGATAAGCACACAGAAGAACCTAGACTTGTATTCTTTAACACTTGTACTAATATAATTTCACAACTACCTTCACTACCAATAGACAAGAAAAATTCAGAAGATATTGATACTACTTCAGAAGACCACTTGTACGATGCTTTAAGATACGGTATAATGTCACGACCTAAATTTAGCATATTTGATTACGACCCGCATGGTCGCCCAAGTCAACAATACGTAGCTGATTCAACCTTTGGATACTAAATATGGCAGAAGACGAAATTTTAATTGAAGACGAAGCGATAGCATTAGATGATGCAGAAGATACTTCTTATGATGATACTCCTGCTGAAAATATTATTCCGTACATTATGGAACGCTATCGAAAGGCAGAAGACTACAGACAGCAAGATGAAGACCGTTGGTTAAGTTCTTACAGAAACTACCGTGGTTTATACGGACCTGATGTGCAGTTTACTGAAGTTGAAAAGTCTCGTGTATTTATTAAGGTAACAAAAACAAAAACGCTAGCGGCCTACGGACAAATCGTAGATGTGCTTTTTGCTAACAATAAGTTTCCTCTTTCAATTGACCCTACTGAATTACCAGATGGTGTAGTAGAATCAGTTAACTTTGATACTCAGCCTGTTCCTCCGGGAGCAGAAGAAGCTACGCAAGAACCTAGTATGGAAAGTCCTTATGGTTTTAATGGGGACGGTAAAGAGTTAGAGGCAGGTGCTACTGTAAAAACTCTACAAGAGAAACTAGGACCGCTTGCAGACAAACTTAGTCCTGTCGAAGACAAACTAAAAGAAGGTCCTGCTACAGTTCCTAGTGCGGTTGAGTTTAGTCCTGCAATGATTGCGGCTAAGAAAATGCAAAAGAAAATCCATGACCAACTAGAAGAGTCTGGTGCTAATAAAAACTTACGCAGTAGTGCATTTGAACTAGCTTTGTTTGGCACGGGGATTATGAAAGGTCCTTTTGCTACAGATAAAGAATATCCTAACTGGGATGATGAGGGTGAATACTCACCTATATTTAAAACAATCCCACAAGTTTCACACGTTTCAGTGTGGAATTTTTATCCTGACCCCGATGCAAATAACATGGACGAAGTTCAGTATGTAATTGAGCGACATAAACTGTCTCGCACACAATTACGTAATCTGAAGAAACGTCCGTACTTCCGTTCTAATGTTATTGATAACTGTATTGATATGGGAGAAAACTATACTAAGAAGTACTGGGAAGACGATTTAGCTGACTATGCTCCTGAGCATGGCATAGATAGATTTGAAGTATTAGAATACTGGGGTATGGTTGATACTGAAATGCTTGAAGAGCAGAATGTAGAAATACCAAAAGAGTTGCAAGGATTTGACGAGCTACAGGCAAACGTATGGATATGTAATAATAAAGTTATTCGTATGGTACTTAATCCGTTTAAGCCTGCAAAAATTCCATATGCTGCTGCTCCATTTGAGCTTAATCCATATTCATTCTTTGGCATTGGTATTGCAGAGAACATGGAAGATACGCAGACATTAATGAATGGTTTCATGCGTATGGCAGTAGACAATGCTGTTCTATCCGGTAACTTGCTTATTGAGGTAGATGAAACTAACTTAGTGCCGGGACAAGACTTATCTGTATATCCGGGTAAGGTATTCCGTAGACAGGGTGGTGCACCGGGACAAGCTATCTTTGGTACTAAGTATCCGAATGTCTCTAGCGAAAACATGATGATGTTTGACAAAGCTAGACAGCTATCAGATGAAAGCACAGGGCTACCTTCTTTCGCACATGGACAGACAGGTGTATCTGGAGTTGGTCGTACTGCTAGTGGTATTAGTATGCTTATGAACGCAGCTAGTGGTAGCATTAAGAATGTTATTAAAAATGTAGACGATTACTTGTTACGTCCTCTTGGTGAAGGTTTCTTCCGCTTTAACATGCAGTTTGATTTTGACCCAAGTATTAAAGGTGACTTAGAAGTTAAGGCACGAGGCACAGAAAGTTTGATGGCTAATGAAGTACGTAGTCAAAGACTTATGCAGTTCTTGCAGATTGCAAGTAGTCCTGCTCTTGCTCCGTTTGCTAAGTTCCCGTATATTATTCGTGAGATTGCGAAGTCAATGGACCTTGACCCTGAGAAAGTTACAAACAGTATGGGTGATGCTGCATTACAAGCAGAGATTTTAAAAGGCTTCCAAATGCAACAGCAGCCACCAGAAGGGCAAGGTGCTCCCGCAGGAGCAGATGCTATGGATACTAGTGGAGCAGGTGGTGGAAACATAGGTGTAGGACAGGCTCCTGTACCGGGTGAACAAGGATTTAGTGGAAACAATGGACAAGCAAATACTGGGCCGACTGAAGCCCCTAGCAACGAACAACCGCCAGTGGCAGGCGTTCAATGATTATCTTGATGCGAGTATAGCACAGCAGCACAAAGCACTAGAGCAAGCAGACAATACAGTTATTATGCATCGTGCTCAAGGAGCTATTACAACATTAAGAAAACTAAAACTATTAAGAGATGAAGTAATAAATAATGGCTAATATAAAAAGCACACTAGCTAAACAATTGGTAAATGCATTTGGAAAATCTGGAAGTCCTAAAAATTTAAGTAAGGCTATTAATGAAAGAGCTGCAGTCAGACAAAGAAATACAAAAAAACCAGATGCTGATTTAGAAGATGTTAAAAAAATTGCCGACTTAGACACAGCAGAAAAGCTTATAGGTAGCGATGATGCCTTAGCAAAATGGAGAGACGTAAATCGGCTTAAAAACCATCAAAGACAGGCAAATATTCCTGAAGCACAAAAAGCGGCAGAAGACTTATACGAAGGTAACATTCCTTCTAAAGAAGCTAGGAAACGTATTAAAGAAGTCTTTCCAGAGCCAGAATTATACACAGCAGAAACAATGCCGGAAATGCCTAGTATTACAGATACTGTAGGTGCAATGGGTACAAAAGCAAGAAGACTTGGCATAATAAATGTTAAAGGATTTGATTTAGCACCGGGCGAAAGAGTGGGTGCTAGATTAGATATTCCTGCGTATAATAAATATGATAAATGGGTAGTGTCAATACACGATGGTAAAAGCCTTGGGGGTAAGAGTAAGGGCTATGCACAAGCAATACGGCTTAAAAATATTGAGTTTGGTTCTAAGCCTAAACAGGCATTAGGTATTGCAAAAGGTGGGAATAAAGCAACGATAGCCAGAATGTTTGGTGACTATATTCCACAAGACCCTTATGAATTACAGAAGTTAGCTAAAAAAATATTGCAAGAAGAAAATTCTGAATGGACTCAGGTAGGCATGAATCCTTACAGGGGCAGTTATTTTTATGATAAAGTAACAGGAATGCCTGTAACAAAAGCAGACGAGGTTATTCAAGTAGGACCTCTTGTGCTTGCAAAAAATGTACAAGGTTTAGGGCAAAAAGTAAAGCCTCCCTTGTCTGAGATTAAAAATCTTTTTGATTCTAGTGCTGCTAGAACAAAAGATGGAAAACTAAGAGTTTTTAATGCGGGTGGAATGGCTAATCAAGAAGACCACACGTATAGCAACGATGCAATTACACGACATCATTTTACAAATTTAGCTAATGGTACGGCTGTTCGTAACAAAGACGGCAGTGTTTCTACTGTGTATACTAGACAAGTTGATTTACCAAACAAGGAAGGAAAAAAAGTTCCTACCTTAATTCCGTCTGTGTATGATGGAAAAATATTAAACGAAAAAGAAGCAGTAAAACGTGCAGTAAGTAGTGGACTAACTTATCCTACAGCAACTACACATGAAGAACTTAGAGAGTTTGATAAACAAATACACCAAGATATGAAAGATATATCTGCAGAAGAAGCTGCTAGTATTTTAGAGCAATTCAAACCAAAAATGAATGAGGGCGGAATGGCTAAACAAATGGAAATGTTTGATACAGAAGAAGTGACTAGTGCAGAAGTGCCCACAGAAGAAGGTGGCCTTATGGATGAAGGTGGTGCTATTGATGAAGTATCTGGCAATGATGTTCCGGTAGGCTCACTTAAAGAAGAAGTACGTGATGACATTCCTGCACAGTTAAGTGAAGGTGAGTTTGTGTTACCTGCTGACGTTGTTCGCTATCATGGTTTAGATAAGATTATGAGACTTCGTGACGAAGCAAAAATGGGACTTGCTCGTATGGAAGCTATGGGACAAATGGGTAACTCAGAAGAAGCTGTACTTCCAGATGATGTTCCATTTAGTTTAGATGACCTTGACTTAGAAGAAGATGAAGTTGCAAACGACACAATGGAAATGAATGTTGGTGGTTTAGTTCCACAACAACAACCTTATGGCGTTGTTCAAGCACCTCAAGTAGGTACACCTAATTATGCAACAGGCACATATCAAATGCCTTCTGCCTTTGCTAATTACCAACAGCAATTTGTTCAACCATCAACTGTGCAACCACCACAAGTTACTACTGCTCCAGTTCAACCAGTAGTGCCCACTTATACACAACCACTGCCAGAACAAAGACAGTATAATTTTACAGAGTTAATGCCTAGAACAGTAGATATGGAAACTAAAAATGCATTAGGTAGAACTACTGCAGGAAACATAGATTACTCTGGTTCTTTATACAGTGGTACTGGCGTAGGAAATGAGAAAAAAGGTAGTAGTGTTGTTGGCGATGTAGCTAAAACAGCAGCAGTTGCTTATGGACTGCAGAAGATAGGCGTAGACAACTTTATAGGTAGCGGTGTTGAAAAAGGTATTGCTAAAGCAGGTACTTTCCTTAAAGGTTTAGGTGCAAAATCAGGAACACCAGAAATTACAGGAGCTATGTATGATGCAGTAGGTAAAGGTGCAGTAGCAGGTAAAAGTGCAATTACTACACTAATGCCAAAAGCTGTGGAGCAAACGGCCTATACAGGACTTAAAAGTTTTATAGGCCCAAGTGGACAGCAGCTATTTTTGCCTTACAAAGATGCAGTGGCACAAGGTTTTATAAAAGGAGCCGGAACTAAAGCTCTTGGCATAAAGGGACTGCTAACAAAAGGCGGAAAAATTGGCGTGGCACTAGCCGCTGCTTATGGCATATTTGATGGTATATTTAGACAGCCTAAAAGTGCCGGAGAGCGAGCAAGTATTTATCAAAGAGAACTGGGCACGAAGCGTTTAAAAGACCAAGGCTTTTTTGCATACAAAGATGCTATTGAAAGTTTTACTGGCATGGACTATGGAGATTATATTAAAAGCATAACTCCCCCAAGAAATCCATATCAAATGGCTACAGACAATTTGCCTAGAACCGATGACGGTCTTCAAGAAGAAGAAATGTTAATGAATTATTATAAGGATACTGCTCGTGGTCAAAAAGCAATGTCAGACTTTTATGCTGCAAATCCTGAGTTCTTTACACCAACAGGTGAAAGAGTATTCCCGGAAGGTCCTCTAGGAGACATACAAAGAGCAGCACAAGAGTATCGTCTGTCAGGCGGTAAACGTGGACTGTCACCAACTATGATAGTAAATCAAATGGCTAAAGATGAAAAATTACTAGACGCTATGTCAAACCATCCTGAAGCTTTTAAAGAAGCTATTGCAGCGGGTAGTCAATATGTAACAGAAGAAGACGTAGCTGAAGTAGAAAGAAATCTTCAAGAAAATACAAAAGCTATGACGGATGATGAATTGCAAGAACAATATTATAATCAATTTTAAAAAACTAGAGGTATGGCAGTTACTCAAACAGGAATTATTAGCTGCTACAGAAGAAAATGTACAAATATAAAGTATTCTAAACTGTCTACCAAGGAAGGTATTACAGTTAGACAACGTGAACTAACGACACGATATTCGTTAGATTAACTGGCTTACCCACCCCCCTCAACCGGCTACGGTGGCCCCATAAGGAGTAAGAAAATGGCAGAATCTGCTATTATGGCTGAAGAAATACAGTCACCTAAAAAAGTTGCGTTTGCAAATCGTAAGTATACTAACGAAGAAAAACGCAAAATGGAAGAAGAAGAACTAGAGCAACTAATTAAAGAGCAGCGTGGCGAAACGGAAGAAACAGCTACAGACACAAAAGAAGTTGCGGAAGAAGCACAAGAAGCTGAACCCACTAACGCAGAAGAAAAGACATTTAAAAAGCGTTACGGTGACTTGCGAAGACACACTCAAGAAAAAGAAAAGAAGTTTCAGTCTGAGCTAGACGAGCTTAAAAAGCAGCTAGACAGTGCCACACGTAAAGAGATAAAACTTCCTACCTCTGAGGAAGACTTAGAAAAATGGAGTGCAGAGTATCCAGATGTAGCAGCAATCGTTGAGACTATTGCCATTAAGAAAGCTAAAGAGCAATCAAAGGCTTTAGAAGGCAGAATAAAAGCAGTAGACGAAATGCAGTACAATGCACAAAAAGAAAAAGCGGAAGCAGAGCTTATACAGTTACACCCGGACTTTGGGGAAATTCGTGACAGTGATGACTTCCACACTTAGGCAGAAGAACAACCGCAATGGGTTCAGAACGCCTTATATGAAAATGATAATGATGCTAGGTCTGCTGCAAGAGCAATAGACTTGTACAAAGCCGATAAAGATATTACAACTAAAAAATCTTCTACTGGCAAAGATGCAGCAAAATCAGTTAACTCTCGTAACAGTCGTAGTAAACCTCAAGATAATGAGTCGTCTACATACTTACGTGAGTCTCAAGTTCACAAGATGTCTCCTCAAGAATATGAGAAGAAGTCTGATGAAATTATAGAAGCTATCCGTAGTGGAAAGTTTATCTATGATATGTCTGGTTCAGCCAGATAAAAAGTGTTGACAAATAGTTATGTGTAAGTATAACTAGAGACACTTAGGTGTACCTGTGTTGCGCGACATGGGTACACTTAGTACCGCAAACAATCTCAGTCTTACGGATTACCTGACAAGCATGGCCCGTTGAATATTTGGTTGGCCGACTAAATACGATACGCACCCATAGTAACTCAGCCTCCTATATAGTCTGGTGAGTTTGCATCTGTTAAATAACCCGTCCAATTCCGGACAAAACTACCAATCTAGGAGAAACTATTATGGCTTTTAATTCAGCCTCTGGTTATAACAATCTTCCTAACGGTAACTTTTCTCCCGTTATTTACAGCAAACAGGTGCAACTTGCTTTCCGCAAGGCCGCTGTTTGTGAAGCAATTACCAACAATGATTACTTTGGTGAAATTGCTGCAATGGGTGATTCCGTTAAGATTATTAAAGAACCGGAAATCACAGTACAGGCTTATGAGCGTGGTACAAGTATCACACCACAAGACCTTGACGATGAAGACTTCAGTCTAACTATCGACAAAGCAAACTACTTTGCATTTAAAGTCGATGACATTGAAGAAGCACACAGCCACGTAAACTTCCAATCACTTGCAAGTGACCGTGCTGCGTACCGTATCGCTGACCAATTTGACCAAGACGTTCTTGGCTATCTTGCCGGCTTTAAACAATCTGCCCTACATGATTCTGCAGACACCGCTAACGATGTTGTTAACGGTACTAAAGCAGACACAACTGCAGGTTCAGATGAATTACTTGCAAGCATGAAATTGGATGCTAGCGACTTTAACAGTGGTACTGGCGGAGAAGCTATTGCTATCCTTCCACGTACAGGTTCAGGTGCTGCTCCAACAGATGCAGGTGATGCAAACCCACTACAAGTTATTGCTCGTATGGCCCGTAAGCTTGACCAACAAAATGTTGACTCACAAGGTCGTTGGCTTGTTCTTGACCCAGTATTCATCGAAGTATTAAAGGACGAAGACTCTCGTCTATTTAATGCTGACTTCGGTGGTTCAGGTCTAATGAACGGCATTGTTAGCGATAACATTCATGGTTTTACTGTGTACTCATCAAACAATCTACCATCAGTAGGTACTGGTTCTTCTTTCGCAGGAGCAAACAGTGCAGTTAACTATGGTGCTATTGTTGCAGGACACTCTTCTGCTGTTGCAACTGCAGAGCAGATTAATAAAACTGAAACATATCGTGACCCTGACAGCTTTGCTGACATTGTTCGTGGTATGCATTTGTATGGCCGTAAGATTCTTCGCCCTGAAGGTCTTGTGAATGCCATCTATCACTTAGCATAAATAATTGTGTGAGGGGGCGGCTAGGTTTCGCACTGACCGTCCCCCACATTCTTACTTAGAAACAAAGGATTTATAAATCATGGCCATTACAACTGCAATGTGCAATAGTTTTAAGACAGAAATATTGGGTGGTATCCATGATTTAGATACTGACTCTATTAAATTAGCTTTAATCAAAGCTTCTCCTACTGGCACATACAATGCTAGTACAACAAATTATTCAGACGTAACAGGCAATAGTGATGAAGCATCCGGCACTAATTACAGTGCAGGCGGACAGGTACTTGACTCTGCTGCTATTTCTTTATCTGGTTCTACCGCAATCGTAGACTTTGCAGATGAAGCATTTAGTAATGTTACAGTCTCAGCAGATGGATGTATTATTTATAATGCAGGCCAAGCAAATAAGGCAATTGCCGTAATAGATTTTGGTGGTACTGTAAGTGCTACTGCAGGTGACTTAACAATTGAATTTCCTGCAGCCGATGCTAGTAATGCGGTTATTCGTATAGCATAGGACATACATAATGGCTACTGTATCAGCAATCTACGGAACCGCTATATATGGTTCCTCAGAATACGGGGTCGTAAATGTATCTGCTTCTTTATCCGGAGTAGTTGCTACAGGTACAATCGGTAGTCTTACTCCTTCAGTAAATGCTTCAGTAAGTATTTCTGGTGTTGCTAGTACTTCTACAGTACCTGCTACTACAGTTAGTATTGCAGTATCTTTAGATAGTGTGTCTGCTAGTGCTGC
>ERZ1048068.2530-NODE-2530-length-12771-cov-4.199277_pt1 | contig 12771 bp, 8 predicted proteins | sample MGYA00383098_ERZ1048068 | MGnify/ENA primary metagenome ERZ1048068 (study PRJEB29581, sample SAMEA5548368) | metagenome | biome: marine; feature: coastal; material: water | depth 1 m | study: Short-term variability in the microbial, nano- and picoplankton... | reverse complement strand
TACCCTGTTTACGAACGTCCTGTAGAGATCGAAAGCGACCAACACGCCGAGGATCACCGCAACTTCGACCGCTGCCTCGACATCTACATAAAAAGTAAAAACGAAATTCTCGTCCGCGACGCGGAGAAACCCATCGAGATGAGCGAAGCCGAGCGCATTAAGCTTAAGAGCAACGGACTCTACCTCTTCGAGCTTTGTAAGGATGGTCTCAAAGAACGTTACGGCACCGACTACGATGCCTGTCGCGCGGACTGGGAAAGCGTCTCTACCGACGATAAGCGCTACTGTGAGCAACTTGAATATGAGCTAGCCATCATTACTGGCACTGGCTTCGTGGATTACTTCCTTATTGTTTGGGACTTTATTGCCTGGGCGCGTAAGCAAGCTATCCCAGTTGGGCCGGGCCGCGGTTCGGGTGCTGGTTGTATCGTCGCCTACGTGCTAAAAATCACCGACATCGATCCACTTAGTTTTGGCCTTCTCTTTGAGCGAATGCTAAATTTAGAACGCGTCTCCCCACCCGACTTCGACGTAGATTTCTGCATGCGTCGCCGCGACGAAGTGGTCAACTATGTGCGCGATAAATATGGTAAGGACCGCGTAGCTAATATCATCACCTTCGGGACCTTCGGCGCCAAGATGGTCATCCGCGACCTTGCGCGAGTCAACGACCTCGACTTCGCAGAATCGAACAAGCTGGCCAAGATGATCCCAGACGAGCTCAATATTTCGCTTGATGACTCCGTCAAAAAATCGCCTGAACTCGCCGCCGAAGTCAATCGCAACCCCATCGCTCGCACCATTATCGATCAAGGCCGTGTGATCGAAGGTATGATTCGTAACACAGGTAAACACGCCTGCGGTGTCATCATTGCCGACCAAGACATTACCAATTTAATTCCCGTCACGCTTCAGGAAGGCGATTTGACTACGCAGTATCCGAAAGGACCGTCTGAAGACCTCGGCTTACTCAAGATGGACTTCTTAGGGCTGAAGACTTTGACTGTGATCTTCGACGCAGAGAAGAACGTGCAGATGACCCGCGATAGTCCCGATTTTAACGTCGCAAATGTAAGGCTTGATGACAAAGAGACCTTCGACCTGCTAAACTCTGGTCGTACTACAGGCGTCTTTCAGTTAGAGTCCGGCGGCATGCAACAACTCTGCCGGCAGATCGGCTTAAGTTCCTTCGAAGAAATCATCGCGCTCATCGCACTCTACCGTCCTGGGCCGATGCAGTTCATCCCGCAATTTATCGAAGGCAAAAAAGATCCTTCTACCGTAGAGATACCGCATCCTTTACTCAAAGAGTTGGTCGAAGAAACTTATGGTGTCTTGGTTTACCAAGAACAGGTTATGCAGGCCGCCCAGATCATCGCGGGCTACACACTTGGGGGCGCCGACATTCTGCGCCGTGCGATGGGCAAGAAGATTAAGTCTGTGATGGACGCGCAGAAGGATGTTTTTATCAAAGGCGCTAAGGAGACGAACAACATCGACCGCCGCAAGGCCGAGTCCATTTTCGCTTTGCTAGAAACATTTGCAGAATACGGTTTCAATAAATCTCACTCCGCCGCCTATGCGATGCTCAGCTATCGCACGGCGTATTTGAAAGCCAACTACCCCGTCGAGTTCATGGCCGCTGTGCTCACAGCGGATCAGGGGAACGCCGATAAGATTTCACATAATCTTGCCGAGTGTAACGCGATGAATGTGCCTGTACACAGCCCAGACGTGAACGAGTCAGGCGCAGACTTCACTCCCGTGATTGAAAAAGACGAAGGCAGTATTCGCTTCGGCATGGCCTCGATCAAGGGCGTGGGCGAAGGTGCGGCACAAGTTATCCTCGCAGAGCGCGATGCCGATGGAGCCTACGAGAGCTTGACCGATTTCATAGTCCGTAATCCTGATAAAACGGTCAACCGTCGCGTAATGGAAGCGCTAATCAAGACGGGCGGCTTCGACTCGCTAGGCGAAGATCGCGCCACATTACTCGACGGTTTGGAGTCTACACTTGCCGAAGCCGAAAGCGCCCGCCGGGACCGCGAAGGCGGACAAGGCAACCTCTTCGACATGCTCGGTGATGAGGTTGGTGTAGCTGATGAGGACAAACTAGGCAACAATCGCCGCAGCGTCGAGCCGATGGGTATGACGGAAAAACTAGGCTACGAAAAAGAGTTGTTGGGCTTCTACATTTCAGGCCACCCTATGGATGCCTACGCGGGAATAGACGAAGCAATCGACAGCTTTCATCACCCAGATGAATTAGTTAATTTTGACGACCGTAGCAGCTTCCGTCTCAGTGGCATCATTAGCAATCTCTCTATCAAATACACGCGCAAGGACAGTAAACAAATGGCGGTATTCAATCTCGCCACGCGCACTCATAGCTACGAAATGATAATGTTCCCCGATCCTTACGCGAAGGAAGGTGCACGCCTAGAAGATGGCAAACTGGCATTAATCCATGGCCTCGTCGGTCGCCGTAATGGTGAGATGAGTCTCGCGGCGCACAACATATTTGATCTGGAAATCTCCATTCCAAAGTTGATTAGTCGTATTAATTTCATCCTCCATCCAAACGATAAGGCTTCGGAATTCATCGAACTTCTCCGCGAAACTATCGACGATCAATACGGTGAGACCTGCGTGAACATCAGCTTCCTTGTTGAAGAGCAAATCATTGAGGCGCAGACTGCGCAATCGCTGACCTTCACGATCACGCAGACGAACTTCAAAAAGCTACGCCGTCACCCCGCTTTAGCGGGCGTCCGAATCGAAGCGGTTGACTTGAAACCGGTCAACGACCGTCGACCATGGGAGAAGCGACAGCGGTCAGGCTAAAGCCATGCTACCGATTCACGAACAGTTTTATACCTTCCAAGGCGAAGGCGCACACGCGGGACGGGCAGCTTATTTCATACGCACTTTTGGTTGTCCCGTTCATTGCCCTTGGTGCGACTCTGCGGGGACTTGGCATCCAGATTATATTCCAGAGAAGGTCGAGCGACTTGCGGTCGATACACTGGCGGCAGAGGTCGCTAAGACAAAGGCTGAGTTTGTCGTAGTAACGGGTGGCGAGCCAGCGATCCACAATCTTGCACCCTTGGTCGATGCGCTGCATACGATTGGACGAGACGTGCATTTGGAGACAAGTGGTGCCTTTACGATCAAGGGAGATTTTGAATGGATCACGCTCAGCCCGAAGCGGTGGAAGTTGCCACTGGCGGAGAACATTGCACGGGCAAATGAGTTTAAGATCATCGTCGATCAAGACGGAGCGATTTCAAAATACGTAGATGCAATAGGCAAGACAACCAAACCAGTTTGGCTACATCCAGAATGGTCGAAGCATTCGGACGTGGTCACACTCGATGCAATTACAGAATGGGTGAAAGCTGAAGGTGCGCCCTATCGAGCTGGTTGGCAGATGCATAAACACTATGCGGCTGATATGAAAGACCCAAGAAGTGCACCGGTTGCGCCGCTGGGGGGTGATCCCGGAAAGGGCTTTTGAACTAATTGTAAAGTTCTGTCCTGTGACACGAAAAACCCGTGCTCTTTTCGAGAGTCACGGGCTTTGGAAATTGATACCACTTAGGGGCTTTACTCAGCGATGTAGGCTTTAACAATCTTCTGATCTTCAACTGGTTTGTCGCCATTACCTTTTTCGACACCTTCGATTTTCTTTACCTTGTCATAGCCTTTGACCACTTTTCCAAAGATAGTGTGCTTATCGTTGAGCCATTCAGGCTTGCTGGTAGTGATAAAGAACTGACTGCCATTGGTCATAGGACCCGAATTGGCCATGGCCAATAGACCTTCGGTGTCGAAGCGTGCTTCGGGACTGAATTCATCGGGGAAGTTTTTGCCCCAGATTGATTCGCCGCCAGTACCAGTGCCAAGCGGATCACCACCTTGGACCATGAAGCCTTCGATCACGCGGTGAAAAATGAGGTCGTCATAATAACCAGACTTAATGTGGCCGACGAAGTTAGCGACAGCGAGCGGCGCAATTCCTGGCATGAGCTCGATCTCGACATCACCTTGAGTAGTTTCGAGGACGACATTGAAATTTTCCTTCTCACTCCATTCAGCGGCGACTTCGGCGAAGTCGGCCAAAGCTTCTTCTTGGGCGGCAGTTTGAGCTGCCATCATTTCAGATTGAGCTGCTTGAACACGTGCCTGGATAAACTCTTGGAAAGCGGGCATTTTAGCTTCAAGGGAAGGATCTGGAGCAGAATCATCTGCACCTTTGACGAATCCTTTTTGTATCAAATCAGCCTCATCGGCGCCGAATCCAAGCTGCTGCAGGCCTGACTGCATAACGATGGCAGCCCCAATTTTTTCGAGCGAACTAACGCTGATCGCTGGTAATTCTGCGTTACCTGCTTGAACGGCTTCTGCGCGCGCTTGGGCTTGGCCAAAAGCGGCTTCAACTTCCTCTTGGGGAAGCTCCATAATGTTGATCTCACCAGAGAGACCTTTTTGGAGGCCTTCAGCGATTGCAGTGACACTAGTCTCATCTAGTTGTAAGGACGCAACACCGCCACTTTGAGCAGTTAGATAGCCAACAATTTCGATGAGCTCATTTTCGGAGACTTCGACGACTGGCGCGGGTGCCACTACCTCGGTGGTAACTTCGACAGGATCAGTGTCAGTAATGGCCACTGCCGTTTCGGACTGGGCGACCTCTTCGAGAACTTCGACGACTGGCGCGGGTGCCACTACCTCGGTGGTAACTTCGACAGGATCAGTGTCAGTAATGGCCACTGCCGTTTCGGACTGGGCGACCTCTTCGAGAACTTCGGCGACTGGCGCAGGTAGAGCTACCTCGGTGGTAACTTCGACAGAATCAGTGTCAGCAATGGCCACTGTCGTTTCGGATTGGGCGACCTCTTCGGCAGAGTTATCTACTGGGCTACTGTTACAGCCCACCGTGAAGATTGCGGCAGCTAAAAGAAGGGCAATAAGAGCGAGAGTAGAAGGAGATTTCTTTGAATACATATGTGAGCTTAGGTTTTTTGTTTAAATATGAAAGTGCGTAAGGCTTGTGTAATAACTGGGAAGGTCAATGAACTATCTTATATTCATGAGGACAACCTAGGAGGTGAAATGTTCATAATTGCGTAACAATGTAACAAGTCGCGTCTCTAACTTACCCTAAATCGTATTGGTCAATACGCTTGCGCAGGGTGGCGCGCGTCATACCCAGTATCTCTGCTGCTTTGACTTGTTTGCCGTCAGACTCCTTGAGCGCTCGGGCGATGAGTGCGCGCTCGGCGTGTTCGAGGATATTCTTTCCATGCATCTCACGGAGGTCCCGATAAACAGCGTCTGATGGATCCAAGAAGGCCTGACCGATTAAATCCTCTTCTTCGGGGGATTCATTCATGTCTTCAGCGACTGCAGAACTATCTGCGGTATCGGCAGATGGTCCTGCGTCGATTGCTTGCACGACTTCTTGCGGTAGATCTTTGATCAGAATCATTTCGCCCTGCGCAAGCACAGCACTACGGTAAATGAGATTCTCGAGTTCTCTTACGTTACCAGGCCAGCGGTGTTGATTTAGCAATGTAAGTGCTTCGGGCGAGATAGTTTTTCTACCGATCTTGCTGTCGCGCGCGAGACGCTTGAGCACGAAGTCGATGAGCTGTGGCACGTCCTCTTTCCGTTCCCGCAGGGGTGGCAACTGGACGCGGACGACGTTGAGGCGGTAGTAGAGGTCTTCGCGAAAGGTCTTATCTTTGACCATTTCTTCGAGCGGTTTATTCGTAGCGGCGAGCATACGTACATTGACTTTGATCGTGTCGCTACTACCAACGCGCTGTATCTCTCCCTCCTGTAAGGCCCGGAGAATCTTGGTTTGCGTAGTTAGCGCCATGTCGCCGATCTCATCAAGAAAGATGGTACCACCATCGCAAAGCTCAAACTTGCCGATGCGTTGATTGGTCGCTCCGGTAAAAGAGCCTTTCTCGTGACCGAAGAGTTCACTCTCGATGAGGTTCTCGGGAATTGCCGCGCAGTTAACTGCGGTGTATGGCTTTTGTGCCCGAAGGCTATTTTGAAAAATAGCACGCGCGATCAATTCCTTGCCCGTACCACTCTCTCCTGTGATCATGACAGTGACATCACTGGCTGCGACTTGACCGATCATCTTAAAAACTTCCTGCATAGCGGAGGAGCTACCTATAATACCACCATCGATATCTTCCTTCGAAACGCCGGGTGTCGCTTCTTCTTTGCCTGCTTCATCTAGGCCCTTGGAGGCAGCGATGGCTGACTCGGTAAGAGTTAGGATTTTTTTCAGGTCGAAAGGCTTCATGATGTAATCAAAAGCTCCAAACTTCATCGCCTCGATCGTGGTCTGAGTGGTGCCGTAGGCCGTCATCAATATGATCATTGCGTTGGGATTGATTCCGCGCAAATGCTGCAAAGCTTCCATCCCGCTCATGCCGCCCATCCGGTTATCTAGGAGGATCACATGTGGGCTGTGTCTCTCAGCCTTGACAAGACCATCCTCCCCGCTGTCCGCTTCGATCACCTCATACCGGCGACCAGATAGGACACGCTTCAATGAGTAGCGTAAATCGTCATCGTCATCGATGATAAGAACTTTTGGAGTAATCAGTGTGGTGCTCATACGTTTCTGAATGTTGGTCTAGTAAAAGGGGATACGGGTGATAAGCAGATTCCGTGCTAAATCCATCAAAATAAATCGACTGTAATCGCATCCATTCGCGCCTTGAGAACAGCGGTCGCCTCTTCGACCTCTAACCCTGAGACTTCATTTAGGGCGACCACATCCATTCGCGCCTCAACTTTAGAAAATGGATGAGGTATGTAAAAACGATCCCAAGTCTTAAGTCGCCAAGCACCCGTATGATTGAGCGAGAGTAAGATGATTGGCGCACCTGTTTTAAGAGCGACCTTCAATGCGCCTGGCTTCATGTCGTAAAGCGGCCCACGTGAGCCGTCAGGACTCACGCCGATATCGAAACCTTCGCTACTCGCAGCGATCATATCACGCAAAGCTTGTGCCCCTCGATTGAAGCGAGAACCTCGCACTGGCCGAACACCGAACTTTTCAACAAAGCCGGCTAGCCAAGCACCATCTTTGCTTGCGCTAATCAAAGTCGCCAAACGTCGCTCCCTCAAATAACGTAGGTAAAAAATAGTGCCCGCAAGAAGGCGGTTGTGCCAAAAGATAACCACCGCTGGCGGCGTATCGCCATCCATCATACTCTGCGTATTAGTATCCCAATGATACCGCAGCGTACGCCCCCAAAGGCTCAGAAACAAAGCAAGTGCCGCGAGTAAGGTTCGCTGATGCCATTTAAGTTGCTCGGGGACTTTAGGATTCTCTGCCATTTAGGTTTGATACCTTGTAGGCTTCAACCGAAATGGCAATGACGTTTGGTTGAAGAAGGTAGCAGCTAAAGCAGTCACAACCCCACCACTGGCTAATCGAGAGGTGTAACACTTTTCCAAGCTCTTGACGCCCTTCTGTAGAAGTAAGTCGAACCTAATCAAACATTGACCCCATACCAGTAAACTTCATCGTTCTGCGCCTTATGACAGCTTCAGCAACCAATGATACCTTAATGGAAGACATCGTCGGCCTGTGCAAGCGCCGCGGTTTCATTTTTCAATCCTCCGAAATCTACGGCGGCTACAATGGCTTCTATGACTACGGCCCCCTCGGAGTCGAGTTGCGTAACAATATTAAGCAAGCTTGGTGGCGCGACTTTGTACAGTGCCGTGACGACATTGAGGGCCTCGATTCCACCATCATCATGCACCCGGAGATCTGGAAGGCATCTGGACACGTGGATGGTTTCTCCGACCCCATGGTCGACTGCAAAGAATCCAAGCTCCGCTACCGTGCCGATCAACTTTTCTTCGCGCCCGTAATTGTAAATGGCGAAACCATTGGTTACGTTTCAATCGTCGAGTGTATTGACCAGCAAGAAGTGGCCGAAAAAGCTGCTGCTGAAATGAAGCGTAAAATGGCGAAGCAAGGTGAACTTGATACAATCGTGCTAAAAGAATATACCGAAGCTAAGCCTGAACAATACGAATTGATCCCTTCTCCCGCAACTGGCAAACCCGGCAGCCTGACCGAGCCACGCGAATTCAAACTAATGTTTGAAACCAAGGTGGGTCCTCTCGCCGACGACGCCGCAACCGCCTACCTGCGCCCTGAGACTGCACAAGGCATTTTTGCTAATTACAAGAATATCGTTGATACCGGTCGCGTGAAAATCCCCTTTGGTATTGCGCAAATCGGTAAAGCTTTCCGTAACGAGATCACACCACGCAATTTCATTTTCCGTTCACGTGAGTTTGAACAAATGGAGATTGAATACTTCATCTCTCCAAGCGCCGACTGGAAGAACCTCCACCGCGAATGGATCGATACCTGCACCGACTGGCTCGTTTCCATCGGGCTGCCCCGTGAAGGTATCAGCGAAGACATCCACCCAGAGGACAAACTGGCCTTCTACTCGCAAGCCACCACTGACCTCATGTTTCAGTTCCCACACGGCGAGCAAGAACTCTGGGGTATCGCCTGTCGATCCGACTACGATCTCAAGCAGCACCAAGAACATTCTGGCAAGTCGATGACCATCTTCGACGAAACCGCCAAAGAGAAGTATGTGCCTCACGTAATCGAACCATCGCTCGGAGTCGACCGCACGCTACTTGCCGTGCTCAGCGCTGCTTACACAGAAGACGAAGTCCCCAACGACAAGGGCAAAATCGAAAAGCGCATATTGCTCAAATTCAGTCCAAAGATCGCACCTGTCAAAGCAGCCATCTTTCCACTTTTAAAGAACAAGCCCGAACTAGTCGAGGTCGCCAAGAGACTTTACAAGAAACTGCAACGACGCTGGAACGTCTTCTATGACGCCTCTGGCGCGATTGGCCGACGCTACCGTCGCCAAGATGAAATCGGGACACCCTTCGGTATAACAATCGACTTCGACACCATCGAAAAAGACGGCACCGTTACCCTTCGCGATCGCGACACTTGTGAACAACGACGAGTGAGCGAGGACGAGTTAATCAAATTCCTCGAAGAACAAATCAGCGGTTAGACTCAATCAAATTCCATTTTCAAAAATCCCGTAATTCACAATGCGGGATTTTTTTGTATACACAAAAAACGCCTCCGATTTAGTCGAAGGCGTCTCTATGAATGGTGCCAAAGGGCAGATTTGAACTGCCGACCAAAGGCTTATGAGTCCTCTGCTCTACCACTGAGCTACTCTGGCGTAAAGTTGAGCGTCTTTTGAATGGATAAGCCAAAAAACAAGAACTGGGAAAAAGCCTAATTCCTATGCTTCTGTCAAGCGATCAGTTCTGAGGAAATTTTAGGTAACCTTGTCCCAACTCATAATCAAGCAGGAGCCTAGTCTTGTAGATCCAAGCGATAGAATTGTCCATAGCGATCGACTAGTTGCACATAATTCTCATATACTCTAGCCAAGCCGAGAGCTGGGTTTTTTTGAACAAAATCGCCCAGTCGATAAATCTGGCGCTCCAGTTGACCACCCGAAATAACTGCCGATGCACTATTTTGGCTTTCTTCGGAGCGATTGATTAACTCCGGATTGACGGTATCACCTTCTCTGAAAGTGCCCTGGAGCTTAGTAAGCTCAGCAAGCGAGGGATCAGTTGCTAAAGCGATATCTTTCGCCGCTGGAACCTCCGCTAGTGCGAGATCGTCCGCTGCAGAAATTACGCCTTTTGACGCATTTTTTATAACGGCCTGCAGTTGCATTCGACTGAGTACTAGTGCAATGATTGCGTCATGCTCTGCCTCGGTTCGCCGTTCCTCAGCCAAGGCAATAGAGCCAAGAACGAGTTCCACGCCACTCTTAGTCATGAGTAAATCACCCTGACGCTTGTTGATAGTACCGAACCGCACAAAAAAGCCCATCTCATCCAAGCCTAGGTGTTCAACAATATATTGATCAAGAGTAACCGGATCTATGACCACCACTTCTTCGACCACTTCAGGCACAGGTTTAGGTCCAGTGATCCCTTCTGGCAATTCGTTCTTCGCAAAGCTGAAGTTCGCAACAAATGGTTCATTCTTGATCGCGCTGGACTTTCTCCAATTGCGAAGCAACCACTGGTCACGGACTAAGCCCTGCATGACTCGACCACTCGGAGTTAATGCAAGCACCTCTTTTTCGACAACCACTTGAGTCGCTGCAAGGGATTGAGGCTGATCTGAAAAATTGGGTAGTAGTTGGTCAAGCAAGCCATAGCTATGGCAGACCCACAACATCACAAACAGTGCGAACGGTATAATAATACGGGGATTGTTTAGATACTTACGCATTACAGAGGATTCAGGCTGAGTTCATTGGAGTCGCCATGATCGCTATCTTTGAGTGGCAAAAATAGCCGGGCCTTCAATGCATAGCCGTCATGAGTCCGAACGAGTTCAATTTGCTGATACTCTTTGAGCGGGGGCCGGCTCCAGAGGTAATTCAAGGATTGAGTGAGCGAATATAACGGCAAAAAAGGCTCCCCATCGGCTTGTGGTGAATTCCTAGCACTGGCACTCAAATCAAGCATGATTCCCTGAATTAGTGCTTTATTTGAATCCGACGCCCTACCCTGCTCGGTCGGAATTTCGAGCTCGGCCACCTCTGCTGTCTGCAAGATCCAGCCATGGGCTTCGAACGCTTGTGTGAATTGGTTTTTTAATGCTTCAGGATTTGCGTCGGCTATTTTGAGGAATTCTTCGTTAAACAACATATAACGCATGCGCAGATCGCTTTGTTCAATGCCTATCAGCTCTTGCTGTAAGGCTTGAAGCTCTTGTTTAAGTTCCATTCTCTGCAAGTGCTTTGCTTGTCGCTCCATCTCGAGGGGGTAACACAGGCGCGCAAGATATAAGAGGCCGACTAAACCAGCTAGCAGCAACACAATCACCGGATAGGATGCTAAGATATTATAGAAATGGCACAGACGTTTACGCATGATCAGCTGAAGCCTCCTAGTTCCGTGGATGCTTTTACTGTGAAACTAATCGTGAATTTACGCAGACGTCCACGCGCATCACCGAAGCGTGAACGGCTATTGCTTTGCTCAAAAGCGACCGTTGGCTCGCTCAATTGCCATCCTTGTTTTTTGAGACGCCCGAACATCACTTTGATTTCCGCTGGTAGATCAAGATCCGCGGTGAGTGGCCGGCCCACCATTTCAATTTTGGTGACCCCTTCGGTGGTATCAATCAAGCCACTGTAAGTATCTAGCTCTACGGATTCAGGCAAGGCATTGGAAAACGCATGCAACATGATAAACAGTGGGGCGGGCACGGGCGCATCATCATCGAGCGTTTCACGGCCGCGGCTGAACTGGATGACGTTCTCATACTGACGATTTTCGAGGATGCTACCCCGAACTTGATTAATCTCCAAAGTCTCTAGCTGAATCGAGGCATTGAGTTCGCTTAGGTTTAATTCGAGCTCCTGTTTCTTATTAATCTGCGGTATGGTTAGATAAACCCCTGAGATTAGAGTGATGCAGAGGCAGGCAAAGGCTCGGTGTCTATATTGTACGATTCGCTGTCGGGTCCTCAGCCCACGTGGGACTAAATCGAGGGATGCGCCTAAGTTGAGCTTGCTGAGTAGCGACACGGCGACCGCGTCGTCGGAACTCTCAGTTGCGTTATTCCCTTGAAACTGGGGGTTTACCCCGAATTCTTGTTCAACAAATAGTCCCAAGCGGCGTGCACTACTGACCATCTGTTCGGTATCCAAATCCTGTGCCGCCAAACGACTGAAAAACAGTAATTTACCGGCGGAATCACGGGCGATTAAGTAGCCGGCATCGCCAAGCCCGCGATAATGGATCACTCCCTGTGCGTCAGTAGCGACCAAAGTATCATCGAGACAAGTGAGTGCATATGGCAAGCTAAACACTCCGTCAAGCAAGACAGCGTTGCGCAATGCCCAATCGCTGAGGGCAGAAGCAATTTCATGCGGCAGACTGCTGATGAAATAAAATTGATGAGTAGCTTCACCCTGCAGGCCCATTTCGATCGACGCCAAACTACGCTCCTCGTCACCATAGAGCTTAAGCTTGCGCTGCACCAGAAGTTGCTGCTGAAGTTTCGGCGCCATTTTTGGCACGCGCTCGAGATGGTGGTCGAGCGCAGGAATATCAAGATACACCAGTAAGCGACCGAACTGAAAAGTCTCTTCAGCGCGATCCAGAAGTGCCAGCACAGCAGAGAGGTTCTGCGCTTCACCTTCTTGGATCAAGCTAGCGCCAGAGCGCGAAGTGCGCCAGATCCGAACCGTGTGGTGGTCCCATATGAGTGTAGTGTGTACCATACTGATAGTATGGCTAATAGTGCCACTGCAGCCCGTCAAATCGTAAAGTGCTGAAAGCTTCGGTAATGGAAAAAATGCCAACTTCATTCTGGTTCCACGGTTCGCCCAGCAACAATTCCTGCGTTTTTAGGAAATAGCGATTTTGAACATAAGGATCCGCGTTAGTCCACCCCGTAAGTACTATGGGGGCAGAAGGCACATCTGGGTTGAGCAATGCAAGTGGAGCGCGATTGGTGAGAGCCAGAGTAGCTGTGATCGATTGCTCTGGCGGAAACAAGAAAGAGCGTCGTCCACTAATAGTCACAGTCGCATCCTGAGAGACATCAATTCGGCGACCTCTTCGAGTATTAATAACTGCATCTACATAGGTGTAAATTAATGCGGGATGATCGAAGAAACCATCGCCGTCTAG
>ERZ1048068.2529-NODE-2529-length-12773-cov-6.752241_pt1 | contig 12773 bp, 11 predicted proteins | sample MGYA00383098_ERZ1048068 | MGnify/ENA primary metagenome ERZ1048068 (study PRJEB29581, sample SAMEA5548368) | metagenome | biome: marine; feature: coastal; material: water | depth 1 m | study: Short-term variability in the microbial, nano- and picoplankton... | reverse complement strand
TTTTCTGATTTTAAAATCAGCTAAAAACAAAGATACAATTTTATGACTATTTATAGGGATTAATTACTATTTTTAGAATTCAAAAAATTCATAAATTTGAAAGACACTTCCAAACATCAAGGGCTTCGTAATCAACTAGCTAAGGTATTACAACAAAAAGGCATTGTTGATGAAAATGTGTTGAATGCAGTTCGTAAAATTCCCCGTCATTTATTTATAGACAGTAGTTTTGAGTCTCATGCCTATCAAGACAAAGCATTTCCTATTGCTGCAGATCAAACTATTTCTCAACCTTATACTGTAGCGTTCCAATCGCAAACCTTAGCTGTTAAAAATTTTCATAAGGTTTTGGAGATAGGAACTGGTTCCGGCTATCAAACAGCAGTCTTATTAGAATTAAATGCAGAAGTATATACCATAGAAAGACAACGAGAGTTGTTTAAAAAAACCTCATTATTTCTCCCTAAATTAGGATATAAACCCAAGAAATTTATTTTTGGTGATGGGTACAAAGGCCTTCCTGAACAAGCGCCTTTTGATAAAATTATCGTTACAGCAGGTGCTCCTTTTGTTCCTAAAGCACTTTTGGGACAATTAAAAGTAGGAGGAAGTTTATTGATACCTGTTGGAGATAAAACGCAAATAATGACCCTTTTTACTCGAACCTCTCCCAAAGAGTTTGAAAAACAAGAGTTAGGCGATTTTGCATTTGTTCCGATGTTAGAAGAAAAAAACTAACTCACAAAAAAACTACTTCTACATTTCTGGATGAAGATACAACGAGTACCAATTTAAAATAGTTGTTTGCATCTGCTGCTTTAAAACTATAAGCTGGCATTAAAGTTTTGAGACCATTTTCCTTGTACACGTAGCACTTGTTCTATCACATCTCGTACACATCCCTCGCCACCTTTTTTATCGGAAATATATTTGGACACTTCCTGAATTTCTCTTACTGCATCGTTAGGGCAAGCGGCCAATCCAACGAGCTTCATTACAGGATAATCAGGTACATCATCTCCCATGTATAAGATGTTTTCTGATCGTAAATTGTATTTTTTTAAGAGGGTTTCATATTGTTTAATTTTATCATGAGCTCCTAAGTAAATATCTTCAATTCCTAAAGCTGATAACCGATCTCTCACACCTTCGTTGGTTCCTCCAGAAATGATGCAAATTCGATATCCTTTATTCAAGGCATTTTTCATTGCATACCCGTCTTTCACATTCATGTGTCTGACCAATTCACCATCTGGCATAATTGTTAACATTCCATTGGTTAAGACTCCGTCAACATCAAAAATAAATGTATTTATGTTAGGTAATAATTGTTTGTAGCTAATGTCCATCTTGGATCGATTTTGTAAGAATTGTATAAATTTGTTGTTGTTGTATATTTAGCAAATCTAAATGATTTTTAATTGTTTTTATATCGTTTCGAATGGCTGGTCCTGTTTGGGCTTTTTCGGGAGATAAAGAAGTTACTTTAGAGGCAGTTTCTTTGATTAAGGGGTGCAATATTTCAAAAGGAACTCCCTGTTTTTTGCAAATCTCATTTCCAGTTGAATATAAATGATTCGTAAAGTTATTTACAAATACAGCAGCCACATGCAGGGCTTTACGTTGTGTAGAATTTACTGAGTAGATATTCTTTCCAATGACCTTGGCCAATTTCTCTAATAATTCTTGTTTTTCGGTATTTTCTGCTTCCAGGCAAAAAGGGACTTCATTAAAATTGACTTCTTTATTTTTAGTAAAGGTTTGTAACATATAAAAGACTCCCTTGTGTGTGGTGTTTTTCAATTCGCCGATCTCACAGGCTCCAGAAGTATGAACTACAAAAGGATTTTTTATTTGCGAGGAAACTTCGGCTATTGCATCATCTGAAACGGCAATAATTGTGATATCTGCATAGGGAATATGTTCTAAGTTTCTCGAACTTATTTTTGTAACTACAATGTGATCAGCAGTTAAAAAAGCAGCATGCAAATGAGAAGCTATATTTCCATTTCCAATAAGTAGCACTGTTATCATAAAACGAAGATATTCATTTTTTTAATCGATCGCACAATGAATTATGAATTTAGTACGTATTCTGTCAACAATAAATAGATCAAACAAATTAGGAATACCCCAGGATATTTATAGTTCCAAATATAGTTGAAGGAGCCTCATTTTTTAAAGAGTTACGGAAGTACTTAATGTTTATTTTTTTGTTAAAAATCTAATTATTAACTTTCTGTTTTCTATTTTTGAATTTGAGATCAAAGAAGAAATAATTTTATTTCTTTTACTGTACAGTTTAAATAAGTGAACAATATACAATACATATGAAATTAGATATTTTAGTATTCGGTGCTCATCCTGATGACGTTGAGTTGGGTTGTGGGGCAACGATTGCAAAGGAGGTTTCTTTAGGGAAGAAGGTTGGGGTTGTTGATCTAACTCGAGGAGAACTCGGGAGTCGTGGTTCTGCAGAAATAAGAGATCAAGAAGCACTAAAAGCTGCTAAAATTTTAGGACTCTCCGTTCGTGAAAATTTGAATTTCGAGGATGCTTTTTTTGTTAATGATAAAACACATCAATTAGAAATTGTAAAAATGATCCGTAAATATCAACCCGATATTGTATTGTGTAACGCCAAAGATGATCGGCACATAGACCATCCAAAAGGGAGTAAGTTAGTTTCTGACGCCTGTTTCTTGAGTGGTTTGTCAAAGATTGAAACAGAACAAGATGGTAAGCAGCAAGTTCATTGGAGGCCAAAGCAAGTACATCATTACATCCAATGGAAAAATAGTACTCCAGATTTTGTAGTGAATGTAACTGGTTTTATGGAGGTTAAATTAAGAGCAGTCATGGCGTATCGTTCTCAATTTTATGATCCGACAAGTAAGGAGCCCGAAACACCCATCAGTAGCAAAAATTTTACAGATAGTGTTCAGTATAGAGCCAGAGATCTAGGACGATTAATTGGTGTAGAATTTGCAGAAGGCTATACGTCAGAACGTTCTGTTGCCATAGAAGATTTAGATAAATTAATTTAATTTTTTCTTTCTATAGAAAAGAAAAAATATTTATATTTGCAGCCGCAATTATATGGTGGTTGTAGCTCAGTTGGTTAGAGTATCGGTTTGTGGTACCGAGTGTCGCGGGTTCGAGTCCCGTCTTCCACCCAAAAATAGAATCCTTCTCTTATGAGAAGGATTTTTTTGTTTAGGAGGTTTGAAAATTAGTATTTGTTTTTTGAGTTATTTAAGATGATTGTGTAGTTGTTTGTTATTCAGCTAATTGTAATGCTTTGATATGTAGGGGATAGGTTAGGGGTATTTATTTTATAGCTTCAGTTTTTCAGCCAGATACGCAGCCGTATATGACCTTTTATTCTTTATTAATGCTTCTGGAGTTCCCTGAAAAATAAGATTTCCTCCATTTTTTCCACCTTCTAAGCCCAAGTCAATAATATAATCTGCGCATTTTATAAGCTCAATATTGTGTTCAATTACAATGATTGAATGTCCTTTTTCAATCAATGCATTGAAAGAAGCCAATAGTTTTTTGATGTCGTGAAAATGCAATCCTGTTGTAGGTTCATCAAAAATAAACAAGGCTTTGTCTTTTGTATTTCCTTTGACTAAAAAGGAAGCTAGTTTAATTCTTTGCGCTTCTCCTCCAGAGAGTGTTGAGGAAGATTGACCCAGTTGAACATAGCCCAAACCAACATCTTGTAGAGGTTTCAGTTTATTCGCAATTTTTGGAACTAAATTTTCTGAGAAAAACTCAATAGCATCATCAATGGTTAGATTTAAAATATCATCAATTGATTTTCCATCGAATTTGACCTCTAATACCTCTTTTTTAAAACGCTTTCCGTTGCATACGTCACACTCTAAATGAACATCAGCCATGAATTGCATTTCAATCGTAACTTCTCCTTCTCCTTTACATACCTCACAGCGACCGCCTTCTACATTAAAAGAAAAATGTTTCGGTTTAAAATTTCTAATTTTTGAAATTTTCTGATTCGCATATAGCATTCTAATATCGTCATATGCTTTTATGTAGGTAACCGGGTTTGAACGAGAAGAACGTCCAATAGGGTTCTGATTTATAAACTCTACGTGTTTTATCGTTTCGAAACTACCTTTTACCTCTGTATGTTGTCCGATTTTATCTCCATATCCAATCAATTTTTTTTGCATTGATGGATACAATATGTTTTTTACCAATGTACTTTTTCCAGATCCAGAAACACCCGTAATTACCGTCAAACAATTTAGAGGAAATGTGACATTGATATTTTGTAAATTATGCTCTCTTGCTCCAACGATTTGAATGGAATTTTTTGAGCTTCTCCGCTTAAGAGGAACTTCAATATGCAGTTCTTTATTTAAATATTTTGCGGTTAAGGAGTCGGATTTTAAAATGTCATCAAAATTTCCTTCTGCAACAACATCCCCTCCAAACGAACCTGCTTCTGGACCAATATCTATAATATAGTCTGCTTCTTTCATGATGTCCTCATCATGTTCTACCACAATAACAGTATTTCCTAGATTTCGAAGATCCTTTAGAACTTTAATCAATCTTTCTGTATCTTTTGGATGCAAACCAATACTGGGTTCGTCTAAAATATACATGGAACCAACTAGCGAACTTCCTAAAGAAGTTGCCAGGTTTATCCGCTGACTTTCACCTCCAGAGAGGGTGTTAGAGGTTCGATTGATCGTTAAATAAGACAAACCAACATCCGTTAAAAATTGGAGTCTGTTAGTGATTTCTGTCAACAAACGTTTTCCAATTTTTGCTTCGTAAGGATTCAGCTGAATATTTTTAAAAAATACCGATAATTCATCTAGAGGAAGCGTAACTAAATCTGAAATTGTTTTTTCATTAATTTTAACGTAATCAGTTTCTTTTCGCAAACGTTTACCGTTACAAGTCGTACATTTTGTTTTTCCTCGATAACGAGAAAGCATGACTCTGTTCTGAATTTTATAACTTTTTTCTTCTAAGGTAGAAAAGAAATGATGGATTCCGTTGAAAGACGAATTACCATTCCAAACGATTTCTTTCTGTTTTTCAGATAGTTCAAACCAGGGTTTATGAATTGGAATATCAAATTGATACGCAACAGCAATTAAGTCGTCTTTGTAATGAATATAGGAGGGAGTTTTAAAAGGAAAAATACAATCTTCAAAAATTGATAATCCAGTATTTGGGATGACTAATTCTTCGTCAATTCCAATAACATTTCCATATCCTTCACAAGTTGGGCAAGCTCCGTAAGGATTATTAAAACTAAATAAATGTGAATTAGGCACAAGAAAAGACATGCCGTCTAAATCAAACTTATTACTAAAGTTAGTTACTTTGTGATCTTTTAAATTTTCAATAAAACAACTTCCTTTTCCTTCAAAAAAGGCCGTTTGAATTGCATCTGCTACTCGGTTGTAAAAGTCTTCATCATCTTTGGTAATGATTCTATCTACAACTAGATATAGACCTTCATTTTTGAAACTCTCCTGAGGGAAATCTGAAATTCTATATATTTCTTCATTCCATTTTAAACGTGCATAACCTTGTTGTTCTAACACTTGTAAAAGTGTTTTTAAATCTCGATTTTCATTAATTGAAATTGGCGCTAATAAAAGTAGTTTTGTTTGTTCATCGAATTCTTTTATGAAATTTACAACATCAGAAACAGTATCTTTTTTTACTTTTTTACCAGAGATAGGAGAGTAGGTTGTCCCAATTCGGGCATATAAAAGTTTGATGTAATCGTAAATTTCTGTAGAGGTACCAACAGTAGAGCGAGGGTTCGTCGCATTTACTTTTTGTTCAATTGCAATTGCTGGAGCAATTCCTTTGATGAAATCTACTTTTGGTTTGTGTAATTTCCCCAAGAACTGACGAGCATAAGAGCTTAAACTTTCTACATAGCGTCTTTGTCCTTCTGCATACAAGGTATCAAAGGCTAACGAAGACTTTCCAGACCCAGAAAGTCCCGTGATTACAATCAGTTTGTTTCTCGGTAAAACAACGTCAATATTCTTTAAATTGTGGAGTTTAGCCCCTTTAATAATAATGTTATTTTTAGGACTTACTTCAGAAATATCCATCTTCATGTAGCTATAATATATCTGCCATAAAAATACTGTTTTTTTAAACTATTGTATTAAAAAAAAGAGATGAATATGTTAAATTATTTGCTGTTTAAAAAAATATTATTGATATTTGATCCATACATAACCAATTAAATATACTTCATATACAAAAAAACTACTTTTAAATTATTCAAATAATTAACATGGACAATTGTTTGTTCAATAAAAATAGTAGTAATGGTTAGTAAAGAATTAGTGTTAGACAGTACTCTAGTCAGTCAATATATTCAAGGTAAAGAATCTTCTCTAGAAATTTTAATCAAAAGACATCAACAAAGATTGTATCGCTTTATTTATAGTAAAGTTCAAGATAAAGATGTCACAGAGGACGTCTTTCAAGATACGTTTATCAAAGTAATTAGAACCTTGAAAAAAGGAAATTATAACGAAGAGGGTAAGTTCTTACCCTGGGTGATGAGAATAGCGCATAATTTGGTTATTGATTATTTTAGAAAATCTAAAAGAATGCCTTCTTTCAAAAATTCAGATGATTTCGATATTTTTTCCATTTTAGGTGATGGTAGCTTAAATGTAGAAAAAAAAATGATACAAGAACAAATTTACAGTGATGTAAGAGAACTTGTATATGAATTGCCAGAAGAACAAAAAGAGGTATTGATCATGCGCATGTATAGAGACATGAGTTTTAAAGAAATAAGTGAAAATACCGGTGTTAGTATCAATACTGCTCTCGGTAGAATGCGCTATGCTTTGATTAACTTGAGAAAATTAATAGAGAAACATAAAATTGTTTTAGTCAATTAACAATAAATTAAAAAAGGCTTCGTTATTTTAATATAAATCAAGTGATTAAATAGAATATATGATGCAACTTTACTCAAAAAAGTCATCTGAAATTCAGGTGCAACCAAAAAAAGAAACAGTTCAATTTTTGATTAATTTTTCCAAATCGTTAACTTTTGTTAAAAGCAAATCAAAAAACTACATTGAATTGAATTTGAATTAAGAACGGAAAAAGCTTCAACCCAGGTTGAAGCTTTTTTTAGTGCTTGTTTTTCTTGTAATATTCTTTCAAAACAGATTTTCTACCAATTGTTTTTGTAATACTGTCTTTTTCTAAATCCCATCCTCTTGCTGGAGAATACTCTCTACCATACCAAATAATTTGGAGGTGTAACTCATTCCACAGTTCCATTGGAAATAATCTTTTTGCATCTTTTTCTGTTTGTTGTACATTTTTTCCGTTTGTCAAATTCCAACGCCAGAGCAACCTGTGAATATGCGTATCTACAGGAAAAGCTGGGACGCCAAAAGCCTGGCTCATCACAACACTTGCTGTTTTATGACCTACAGCAGGCAACGCCTCTAAACCCTCAAAACTTTGAGGAACTTCTCCGTTGTAGGTATCTATTAAAATTTTTGACAATCCATGAATTCCTTTACTTTTCATAGGGGATAAACCACAGGGTCTAATAATGGCTTTAATTTCTTCAACAGTCATTTTTATCATATCAAAAGGATTGTCTGCTTTAGCAAACAAAATAGGGGTAATTTTATTGACTCTGACATCTGTACACTGAGCGGAGAGTAAAACAGCAATTAACAGCGTATAAGGATCTTTGTGATCCAAGGGAATAGGAATTTCCGGATAGAGTTTTTGAAGTGTATCAATTATAAATTGAACGGTTTCTTTTTTATTCATGGGATCAGTTTGTTATGACAAATGTACAAAGTTGAAAAGTAATTTTTAATAGATGTTGTAGGGATTTGTTTGAAGACTTTGTAACTTGCCTACTTAATAACTTTCAAATTAATACACATGACATCATTAAAAATAGGAGATGCTTCTCCTCAATTTGAAGCCAAAGACAATGTTGGAAATACGATCAGGTTATCTGACTATACAGGTAAAAAATTGGTATTGTTTTTCTATCCAAAAGCAAGCACACCGGGATGTACAGCGGAAGCTTGCAACTTAAGAGATCATTATCAAGCCTTTTTAGCCAAAGGATATGATGTGTTAGGTGTGAGTGCTGATTCTGCAAAAAGACAGCAAAACTGGGTTTTAAAACATGAACTTCCATTTCCATTACTAGCCGATGAAGATAAAGTGGTAATCAATGCATTTGGTGTTTGGGGACCAAAAAAGTTTATGGGTAAAGAATATGATGGAATTCACAGAACTACTTTTGTAATTGACGAAAATGGGAGTATCGAGAATATAATAACCAAAGTTAAAACAAAAGCACACACTGCACAGATTTTAGTCTAGACTTAAAAGAGTATATGAACAAGAGCGAGTGAATGAAAGTTAGCTCGCTTTTTTGTTTGCTATAATTTCATAGCTAACTTAAAATTCAAAACTCTTCCAGTCATAAAATTTGGAATCCCAAATTGATTTTTAGAATACACATCTCTTACCCAAGTATTGGTAATTGAATTTTGAATATCAAACATGTTAAAAAGCTCTAAACCAGTACTTAATTCTTTAAATTTTGATAACCAGCCAGTTTTGAATTGCTTATTAGCGTCTGTAAATACATAAGAAACCCCGAGGTCTGCTCTTTTGTAATCTCTTAAGCGTTCTTGAAATTGATATACATCCGCATAGGAGGGAGAGCCCCCTGGCACTCCAGTATTATAAACTAGGTTTAAATATACTTTTAAGTTGGGTAGACTAGGGACATAATCTTGAAATAAAATTCCAAACTTTATACGCTGATCAGAGGGTCTTGCTATGGCACCTTTGTTGTCTATATTTTCTTCTGTTTTTAAATACCCTAAACTTACCCAGCTATCACTTCCTGGTACAAATTCTCCATTTAATCTCACATCCAATCCATGCGCATAGGCAGTCGCATTATTATCTGCACGGTATCTAATTCTTACATTATCTAATGTGTACGAGTTTACATTTGTTAAGTTTTTATAATAGAACTCTGTTGTGAGCTTAAATGGTCTTCTCCATAGGTCGAAACTGTACTCTAAACCAGTAACGAAATGAATTGAATTTTGAGCTTTTAAAGCAAGGTTTATATTTCCGCTTGCATCTCGTAACTCTCTGTAAGATGGTGGTTGAGAATACCACCCAAAAGAAGCTCTATAAAGTAGGTCTTTTTGTGAATTTGGTTTTATTGAAAATTGTGCGCGAGGACTGATAATTGTCTGTTTTTTTGAACGAATTCCATTTCCTGTTACCTTCCAAGTATGAGCTCTTACACCGACATTATACCAGATCTTATTTTCATTCCAAAACAAACGTTTGTTAAATTGAAGATATCCAGAAATACGGTCAATTTGGACCTCATTTTCTACCCTTATATTTTTGAATGGAATTATGGGGCCCTCAAAAGGTTCGTAGGGTTGATTGTTAGCAATGTGGTTTGGAGGTCTGATAGAAAAGCCTAATGAATCTATTACTTCCCATTCTCTTATTCGATCTTTAATGTCTTCTTTTTGTAGTTTTATTCCAAAATCTAATTGACTCTTATCAATTTTGTATTTTCCTTTAATTTGTATGTTCGTAATCAACGCATCTAAATCGTTTCTAGCATGATTTAATTGGGAACCAATCCCTTCAGAGAAGTCTACATTTCCAAAGTTTTCAGAACCAATATTTGTATCAACCTCTCCCAAACGGTAGGCAGCTGCAATATCATAGTGTTCCTCCTCTTGTGTATTGTATCTTGAGGCTGTAGCAGTAAGTGTTAAAAAATCTGTTGCTTTGTATTCTGAAGATAAAGCACCAAAAAGCGTTAGATAATTGTCTTGCTCTTGCCCATTATAAAAAACATTCAATTCTAGAGGAGCTGCGATTGTTCCAAAACGAGTTCTTCTTGAAATAGGGGTGTAGTTGTAATTATTGATTGAAAAGTTTCCTAAAAAGTTGACTTTTACATATTTTGAAGCTTCGTAGGATACATACGTTTGAAAATCGAGAAACTTGGGATTGAAATTAGTTTCAATCTGTTTACTATTTACAAAAAGACGATTATCTCTGTATCTGAAACTGCTAATAGAAGTCAACTTTTCTTTTATTATAGGTGTTTCAAAAGTTGCACTGGCTCCCAGAAGGCTGATATCTAGTGTTGTTGAAAGTTCTGTAGGTTTCCGATACGTAATATCAAGAACAGAAGATAATTTATCGCCATATTTTGCTTGAAAGCCTCCTGCTGAAAAGTTGATATTTTGGATCATGTTTGGATTTATAAAACTCAAACCTTCCTGTTGTCCAGATCTAATTAAAAAAGGCCTGTATACCTCTATTCCATTAACATACACCAAATTTTCGTCAAAATTACCACCTCTAACATTGTATTGTGTGCTCAATTCATTGTTATTGTTAACTCCTGGTAAGGTCATTAATACATTTTCTACTCCTGCATTAGCACCGATAACATTTTTAACAACTGCGACATCTATCTTCTTTAAACTTGAAACGCTTTGTTTATTTTCTCTAATTATAATTTCTTTTAATTCTTCTGTTTTTGATCCAAGAATGATCGATAAACGACCTCCATTTCTATTCTTTGCTGTGTATTTTTTTATGAAAGTTTTATGAGAAATATGATTAAAAGTTATTGTAATTTCTTTTTTGTAAGGAACTCTGATTTGATATTTTCCTTTTTTATCTGTAGTGGTTCCCACGTTACCATATGAAATTGAGACCCCTTCTATGGGCTGCTCGTTGATGTTTTTAACAGTACCTTTCAAAATGGTCATATTTTGGGCCAAACCAAAAAGTGGAATAAAGTATATGAAGAAAATGACTTTTTTCACGTTTGTTAATTTAGTTGTTTTTTATAGAACGTTGCAGAAAGTGTATTCGTATTTCCAACATTGTCCGAGACTACAATTTTAAAGATATGTTTGCTACCTGACAACTTTTTATCATTAAAATTATAAGTTGCTATTTTTTTTCTGTGATTGTACTCCATTAAAATCCATTCCCCATCAATTGTAGCTCTATAATCCTTCATACCTGAACCTTTATCTGAGATTTTTACTTTTAGAGTATTGAGTCTAGAGATCCATTGTTTGTCTTTAAAGTGTACTAAACTAACTGAGGGTTTGAGTGTATCAGATCGTAATGCGTATTTTCCCAAAATTTTCGTTGTGGTGAAAAAACTGCTGTCTTTTTTTCTTGTAAATTGATATATTGGGTAGGTTGATTTCTCCACATTCGCAATGTATAGTTGTTTTTTTTCTTCTTCAGAATAGTCGGAAACATCAAATGTTAACGTAAAGCTTTTATCTAATGGTAAGGTTGGTGTATGTATTTTTGCAACCCCTTTTTCAATCTTAAAATCTAAAAAAAGATCTTTGTAAAAGGTGTTTTTTGGAAAAGCAATGGTGATATTCTCTTTTTTAAATTTGTGAAAATTACCTGCAATGATCTTAAATTCTGTGGTGTCTGTTGGTTGATATAATAGTTTATTGGAGTGCATACCTACGATTGGTATTTTTATAGAACTTGAATTGCCATTATAATCTTTTGCAATAATTTCTATCGAGTAATTTAGTCCTTTTTTAATCTCTATTTTTCCATTTTCAGTCAGATCTTTGTAAGTAGATAATTTGTTTGCATTTTCTTTGAAAGTTTTTTGATAGCGTCTTTTGTATTTTTTATAATACGGATAATCTATGTGTAAATTTATAAACTTACTCTCTGCAAATGAAAATTTTTCTATATGATGATGATACACACGTTTACCATTAACTAACATTTCTAAACTATTGATTCCATTTTTGTTTAAGGCCTTGTTCAAGCGATCAAAAACACGTACCCCAAAACCAATTGTACCAGTCGCATAAATTTTATCTGAAGTATAATGACCCTCTTTGATTTTTTTCAAAGAGATAATGGTGTTTTTATGATGGTTGTTAATTCTTGAATGGGGGGCGAGAGCGTACACCATCAAGGATTGAAATACGGGTGATATAGTGTCTTCAGGATACAAACCAAAAATTAAAGGATTGAGAATGTGTTCTGTTTTTGTATTTCGTATTTCATAATGTAAATGAGGTCCACCGGAGCTACCTGTATTTCCACTATAAGCAATAATATCCCCTTTTTCTACTGGAAATTTACCCTCTTTAAAAAATAGATTTCCAGTTTGGTAATTTTCTTTTTTGTATTGAATCGATTTTACATATTCTTCAATTTTGTCTGCATATTTACTCAAATGAGCATATACTGTTGTATATCCATTTGGATGTGAAATATACATAGTTTTTCCATATCCAAATTGAGCTACTTTTATTCTTGAAATAAAACCATTTGCAGTCGCAAAAACTTTTAACCCCTCTTTTCCTTGGGTCTTGAGATCTATTCCAGCATGAAAATGATTGCTTCTCAATTCTCCAAAAGTACCCGCTACAACGCTTGGGATGTTCAGTGGGTTTCTAAAATAGTTTTTGGATTCTTTTTCTTGACCGAAACTTATAAAAGTTATCAAAATGATAAATACTAAAAAGGGCTGTTTCAAAGTTTACTAATTTTTATGTAAAAATAGTAAAAATCATTTTTTAACTAATTCATTATATTTCAATAGATTAGTAAAAAAGCAATAAAATGTTGTAAAATATGAAAGAGAATGTTAACTTTGTTGAGATAGTTTTATTCTTATAATAAAGATGAGTAAT
>ERZ1048068.2528-NODE-2528-length-12774-cov-11.830490_pt1 | contig 12774 bp, 20 predicted proteins | sample MGYA00383098_ERZ1048068 | MGnify/ENA primary metagenome ERZ1048068 (study PRJEB29581, sample SAMEA5548368) | metagenome | biome: marine; feature: coastal; material: water | depth 1 m | study: Short-term variability in the microbial, nano- and picoplankton... | reverse complement strand
CTTTACGTTCTACAACTTTATATGAAATAAATAATTCGCTATGCGTACTAAATTAAAAATAGAGCACGAAATAAGTCTGGCCGAACATAAGGAAATTACCAAGTTGCGAAATAAATGTTTTCCTGATGCTTCTAGAGAACGATCCTATTTCAAGCAACTGCCACATTTTCGAATGCTTGTTGATGATGATGGAGTATTAATTGGTCATCTGGGTGTAGACCACAGGATCATTCGTGTTGGAAATACGACCATCACCATATTTGGAATAGTAGATTTATTTGTCTCTGAAAGCTATCAAGGTAATGGGGTAGCCACGAGACTACTTGAAAAAGTTACTGAATTAGCACAAAAGAGTAAAATTGATTATCTGTTACTTCATGCCTTAAATGGCCGTTTATATTTAAGAAATGGATTCAGAGTAATTTCGCCTTATCTTAAAAGCCTTTGGATATATGATTTTGAAAATTACGGAGTCGGCACTGAGCGTTTAGATGACCGAATTTATATTAAGCAAATATCGGATAAACCATGGCCTACTGGCACTGTCGATTTAATGGGATATCTTTTTTGACATAATCATTAAAGTAATCAGTGAATTTGAAGAAAATTGTGAACAAGTCATTGGATCTATCAGCGAGATGTTATGGACTTGGGAAGAGTTGTTTCCTTGTATTGATAAAATTAGAGGTTGATAAAATTAGAGGTTGATGAATTATTTAAGCTTATTGAAATTGGTAGAACAAGTAGGTGGAGGTAACGAGGACTCAGCGTTTTTAGTTATATTGAAATGATGGAGAAATTAAAGTTAGAATTTAATTTGAAGTGGGTGGGAGGATGTCCTCGTACCTCACCTTAGACGTTCTGCAAAAAAACATGAACCCTTCCGGAATCGTACCTTCGTTTTCACGAATCTGTGCTGTGATCTTCGCCGTCGGGGGAACTTTTTGGGCCATGATCGTAGCAATTGCCCAAATTGTTGCGCTAGCATCGCCCAATGCAGGTTTGATTGCGGTACTCTATTTCATTCCGGGTTGGCTTGTTTATTTTGGTTGGGTGAATCTGGCAGCGGGACGAGCAGTTGATCCAGTGTCTCCAAGGTTGTTCTGGGTTGCTTCGGCTGCGGTGAACCTCGGCTACTTTGTTCATGAGTATCAGCCTTGGAGATACCTTGGGGATTACGACCGATCACTCAGTGGGGGAGCCTATTGGTGGCTTATCACTGGAAGTCTCTCGATCATTTGTGCTATCTTCCCGGGAACAAAAAGTGCAGAACAAGTCGGCGCACCCAACCCGCTACCCGCTGAGTAGTTGATTTTATGACCACTTTAACCCATAACCCCTTCGTTGAAGATCGCCCGCGGTAGCGGGTTGGTGGCCTTTACGTTAGGCGATGAAAATATGAAGAAATATTCTCTCAGCATTGATAGGTTAATCGCCGTAATTTTATTTGTTGGATCTATATTCGTAGGTCTTGATATACGACTGAATATCTCGAATAACCATGATCTGTGGACATTGCCTCTGATCCACGACATAATCTGGCCTCTAGGATGGGTCATCGTGGTTTTTTGGGCATTGGCATCATTCGAGACACTGAATAAGCGGTATTTGAAGATCGGTTGGGCTGTTTCCGCTGTATGGCATTTTGGATGGTTGACCTATCTTATTCTGACCATTTTTGGGTTTATTGGTCTGCTAGGATTGGCTCCGATACTACTATTTTGGCTTCTATTTTCAGGGGTGGCAAGTTTGGCAGCAGGATTGAAGATTAGAGAGGCTGAACGGGAAGAATTTGCCTAACAAGTCGCTGCATCCGACCCCTCACCGTCCACGACTTCGCAATCGGATAGAGCGAAAGACCGTTTTTGGTAATTCGGCTGTTGCCCCGGGGTCGGTTGAGCTATACGTTCTGCCATAATGATAAAACGATTAATAATTTCACATTTAATAGTTATTAGCGCGTCATTACTGCATGCTGATGACGCCACTAAAATAATATCCGAAATCGAATTAAGGATATTACCACCAGTTAGCGAGAAGTTTGAACCCAAGGATAAAAGAGAAGCTGAGATTGTTAGACGTAACAATGCTCAGAAGATGTTCAATGAGATTTTTGCTGATTATCTTAGAAAGACCATGAATAATGAGGAACTAAAAGCTATTTTAGATTTCGTTAAAACACCCGCTGGCAACAAGCTATTTAAGTCTTTCCATTCAGAAGAATTTGAAAAAATTGGCAACAGAGCTCTTAAAGTATATCAAGATATAGAACTATAATTATCAAAGCAGAACAAGTCGCAGCAGTCCAACCGCTGACCGTCCAGTAGTTTAGATTTATGATAATTAGAACCCTAACCCACTTCGTCGAAGCACGCCGTCTACCAGCGGTGGCTGTGCTATGACGTTCTGCAATAAAACGATGCGATACTTGATACCAGGCACTTTCGGATTATTGGCAATATTATCAGGGTTATACCTAATGGTTTTCCAACTAATCCCTGATTTGCTTAAGCTAAAAGAATTCAGTAACGCGCCACAATGTGAAGTGATCGAAATACTAAAGCTCGAAAAAATTAGAAGGGTTTCTAGCTCAAAGGTTCGATATAATTACAAATTTAAATATGTGTATAGTGTGGACGGAACTAATTACACTAGCGAGAATCCGACGGTTTATAAGAGCCAGACATTAAACCGAATTTCTGAAGGTCGGATATATGATAGGCTCAAAGAATCGCAGTTGAAATCGACTCAAATATTCTGTTATGTTAGCCCTGATAACCCCTCAGACGCGGTGTTAGACAACAGTTCTTCTACCCCTACATTGCTGGTTCAGTTACTTCTTATTATTGGACCAATATCGATAGGCGCTTTCGCGTTTTATTGTGCTTTGTATGAATGGAAGAAACAACATTAACAAATCAATAAGAAGCAGAACAAGTCGGCGCACACCAACCCGCTACCCGCTGAGTAGTTGATTTTATGATCGTTTTAACCCATAACCCCTTCGTTGAAGATCGCCCCCGGTAGCGGGTGGGTGGCCTTTACGTTAGCCGACGGAGATAAAAATGGATACCATTAAAGACCGATATCATTTCGCAAAGCTGGCATTATTTAATGTGCGCCTGATGCATTCGCTGCAAGAAGCAGGACCTCCCGTATCTGAAATCATTGCGAAAGAGTCTAAGCGAAACGGAATGGTCGAGACTCCAAGACTTTTGCATCAAGGAACATTTCTTCAGTTTTCATACACATGCCTGGTGTGGCTTTGGGAATCCGCCAAGATTGAGAAAATTGAACAGGGCTTGCTCGAAAACCTTCCGGACACAGCGAAGAGGCTAGATCTACAATTTCCAAGCAGCATTGTTGGTGAAAGAGCAGTTGAAGACTGGAAGTCTGTCATTCGATTAGTAAGAAATGCTCTTGGCCATGGGCGTGTTCAAACTACTGATACCCATTTTATTTTCTCTGATCAAAACTGCTACGGGAAAAATAAAGAGAGTAAACCTACTGAATTGAGTCTGACCTGGGAGGACACTGCGAAGCTTTCCGAGGCTACAATTCATTCGCTAACCCCAATACTGTGGCCTGACGCGGCTAACAAGTCGTTACACAGCGAATTCAGCGAGCCCGCTGACGCGGGCAACGCCTCATCGCGTGAACTCTGACGTTAGCCTAGGAAATGAAGCTTCGAATAAATTGCCCAAAGTGCATTGGATCTGGGGAGCAGACGGTCGTCAAAGTCGAACCAACCAACGACGGGAGATTCGAGGCAACATGCTCAGCTGGGCATCATTTCAAGACTACCGTCGGCTACCACGACTTTCAGATCCTCTTTGAAATTGGCGTTAATGCGATTCACGATGGTTACTATCGCGAAGCAGTCGGATCGATTGCCGCGAGCTACGAACGGTTCCTTGAGTTTTTTATCAGAATTGTTGCGAAGAAATCGGAGATTGAGGCGTCTGCAATCGACGACGCATGGAAGGCCGTAGGCAAACAATCCGAGCGGCAACTGGGAGCGTTTGTTTTCTTATATCTCACATCCTTCAAGGAAGCTCCAAAACTTCTCCCAAATTCTCGTGTGACGTTTCGAAACGAAGTGATTCACAAAGGGAAAATTCCAGATCGGGCGAATTGCATCAAATACGGCGACGCCGTTCAACAGAGCATTCTTAGTGTTCTCAGGAAGCTCTGGGCGACACACCAGCGAGAGGTTATTTCTTCGATCAATGACAAGGCGTTTCCTGAGGGAGAGCCAATGCCCGAGAGTTTTTTCCTGCCTTGGATGACGCTTCCGACTAACCGAGAGCCTACAGAGGCGGGAGAGGAGAGAGATCTTGAATCGCTCTTGGAAGGAGTCGCCAAAGTACGAGAAATGGGCTAACAAGACGTGGCTACCAACAGACTGCCCGCCACGAGTCGAACACGCCATGGAAATTCACCGATCAACCCCGGAATCGAAGCGCGGCCTCAGGCAGCCTGTGGCAGCACTTTGACGTTAGCCAAAAAATGTACATAGCAGAAGTCATATCAAATTCCTCGATTTCGGGTATTCTTGGAACGCAAAATGTAGTGCTGATCCTTATCAGCGCAGTGTATGCATTAGCTCTTTCCGTGTTTGCGATAATCAAAGCAAATAAACATCTGCTAATTACCCCTCTAATTTTTTCCTTGTCCTCCGTTTTTTGGATGAATGGTAGTAACATTTTCAATCATGGCATGTCTCTATATGTATTAGCAATGGAGTATACAGCGATAGGTCCGTTTATAAGTATGATGGATGCTGGGGTAATTTATACAACGTTAGGGGCTAGTTTAATACTGCTATGCGTTACGGGTATTTTTATTTTTCTGAGTTTTGTAGTAATACAATTTCGTAATATGAAAACAGGCTAACAAGACGTTGCACCCGTCGGCTTGTAGCTGCCGTGTCAGGTTTTGCTATTGTTCTAAAGAATCGAAATTTTAATCATTTCATCAGCGGTTTTATCGCCGCCAGTGAACTTTACGTTCGGTAATTAATATGACACCCCACACCAAGCGGCTCATTATTGCTACTCTCATAACGCCATGGGTTGTGGTTCCAGTGACGGCACTTTACTCGCTATGGTATATGGCCACTTGGCTGGGAAAGACTTTGCCTGATCCTGCCGTCACATTGTTATGGCCGCACCCGTATAAGCCGTGGGAAACCATATTTCTTTTTTTATTATATGGTGTTCCGACCGCATACGTCGCACTGCTCCTTATTGGGCTACCGTGTTATTTTTTCGCTAAGGGTGCCAGTTACTTATCATACACTGCAGCTATATTTACTGCAGTCTTGGCATGCATTCCTGCTGCCGCAGTTTACGGTGGGGTTTATCATTTTTGGCGGATATTTGGTTTTCTCCTTTTTTTTGGAGTCCCAATGGCAATTATTTTCGCGTGGATCTTAAACAAACCGAACAAGTCGGCGCACCCAACCCGCTACCCGCTGAATAGTTGATTTTATGATCGTTTTAACCCATACCCCCTTCGTTGAAGATCGCCCCCGGTAGCGGATTCCAGTCCTTCGACGTTCGACAAGCAATGAAACCTCTTCTCATAGCAACAGTCACACCACTAGCCCTTGGCTAGGGCGGTTCCAAAAACAAAATTATGAAATCAATATTATTACGAAAGAAATTTGGTCTACTGGCGACGGTTGCCTGTGTAGCATTACCCACACCGTCACACGCAGCTTTGTCTATTGTTGCCGAAGAAGCCGGTGGGAACGTTACCTTTACTTGGACGGGTAATCTGAATACCGCGGGCGTTTCCTTCGCTGCTACGAATATACAATCGGCTACCGGGAAGATTGCACCATTCATTGGTGGCTTTTTAGGTTATGACCCAAGCCGTTCGACAATTGACATAAGCGATACAAATACTCTCAACCCATCCTCGAATCCCTTCGGCACTGTTGACGTTGGCACTGTTGACGCCTCAAGCTTTACAGGAAGCCCATTTGGTTTGGATGCTTCTGGGCGAATCGGCGTTCCTGCAGGATATACATCAGGAAGTGACTTGAACGGTACTCTAACGTTTACAGGGCATAGTTTTGCTTCGCTGGGGTTGACTCCTTCGCCAATACCTTTCACTTGGACATTTGCAAATACCGACACTGTTAAAATGACGGTCGCAGCCGTCCCAGAGCCCTCCTCCACAGCGCTTCTCGGCCTCGGTGGTCTCGCTCTGATGCTCAGACGCAGAAGGTAGCGACATCGCTAAACAATTCCTAGCGGTTGGTTTGACCTGACTAAAAAAATACCGTCGAACAAAGCGCAGCAGGCCGACAGCTAGCCGCCCCCCACTCGAATTTTCACACCAATTCTAACCACTTAACCCTTCGTCAACACTCGCCCCAGCTAGCTGCCGGCTGTGCTAGGACGTTCTGCTGAAATAAAAAGAGAAATAGCCAAATGAAAGAAAACTTAAAAACTGGATTTTATATAGCTCCTGTATTTTGTGCACTCCTCAGTCTAATGCGAATATTTGCGGGAGATGTAACATCCATAGTGTTTTATGCGAATTTACCATTATGCTTTTTGCTTGGGGCATTTCCTGCAATAGCGTTGTACAAAAAAGTAATAAGTCTCGAAGCAGAACTTAAAGATCTAAAAACAAAACTAAATTCATAACCAATTAGTTCGGTTGACGCCGTTCCGTCGCAACTGACTTCAACCGCTAGCCAAGAATTATGAAGACGCTCACAGCCAGCGAAATTGAGAAACTACTTGGGGTTTGTCAAACCAACGAACATCCACTGGATATACTCGGATTTGGATTTACTACTGAGGGGGCAATTCGATTTCGTGCTGAGCATCCAAACTTCCTTCCGCAAGTTAAGGCTCACATCCGGCAACAGCTTGCAGCGTGCGGCCATTTTCCAGAGGGAGCTGATACTGAGGATTCGGAGCATCGCACCTTTATTAGGAAGATGGCGAGCGGCTACCTAATGAGCTCGGAGGAAGAGATAGCACTTTATCGATATGAGTCAGTTGTCACGGAATTTGACTCGCAAGATCAGGCGATTTCTGCATATATCGAGAGGGTTGCCAGTTCAGACTACCTTTCACCAAAACCAAAAGGCTAACAAGTCGCTGGAGCCAACCGTTAACCGCTTACGACTTCACGAAGATTTTACAGCAATCAACCGTTCTAGGTTTGTCGTATTGACTCATTGGCGGCTCAGCTATACGTTCGACAATAATAATTATGAATACATTTCACAAATTCCTTTTGGGGTATGCTGTTATCGGTGCGCTTTTTATCTGTGCTGGAACCATTGGAGCCAGTGGTAGGCGAGTTGGATACGGAGAGGAAGCACTAATAATTGGTTATGGTATCTTCGGCGTAGCATCATTTGTCGTGATGATTGAAGGCATAAGACACATCATCAATAAGTCAGATTAGATGTTGTTTAAGCTCTTTGAGCGGTTCCAACCAAGTGCGAGTGAGTTGATGTTCATCGGTTCGATAATCGTGGTCGAACAAGTCGCTGCATCCGACCGTAAACCGTTCACAACGAGCCGAGTTTATACAGTTTTTTATCCGTTCGAGATGTGTCGCGTTTGACTCACCGGCGGTTGAGCTTTACGTTCGGTAAAAAATGAAACGAATCCTAGTCATCCTGGCCTTGATATTCATGTCTGACAGCATTCATGCAAGCGGATGGAATGACTACAGTCTCGACATTGGAGACGGCTATATGGTTTTTCGTGCAAATAGTAGAGACGTGAGTATCGGGCGAACCAGTGGCAGTTTAATTCTCTATCCGCAGAAGCGTGCAGAGGTCGGCCCTGTCGTCGCCTACGCTATGAAGGATGAGTTTATTCTCACTAAGAATGCGGGAAGCGTCCCGAAGAATCTTTTAGAGGGCGACACCTTTGAAAAAGCCGACTACGAAAAAGAATTGTATTTTCTAATTCCGAAGGCGACCGATGAGCCGCTCGGACCCTATACGAAGACAGCCTTCTTCGATATTCTCGGAGAGAGAGGGATACAGAATGTTGAGTGGGTGAAACCAAAGAATCCGAACTTCTGGGCTCCTCTTTTTGGCAACTTGATGTTCACAGCGATTGTAATCCTGATTCTAGCAGTCGAGTTCTTCTACATCTCCATTCCTCTGCTGATCTTAGCCTGTTGGGGGATCGTGCGCCGGCTCAAAAAACGAAAGCAGAACAAGTCGCTGGAGGCAGCGGCATGAACGCCGTGCCTAAGCACGGTCGCTCTGCTAAAATAACATGCACAATTGAAATAATATGCACAAGATCGCCACTATAATTCTACTCGTATTCATCATCTGTAGCTGTAAGAAGCCAAATAATACAGGGGTATCCGATAATGACGGAAGGATAACAATCACCTCTAAGAATGAGCCTAAAAGTGATTCTGATGCTCTAGCAATTCTGAATATAAGGATGAACACAAGCCTTAAGGTTTTAGCTAGAGAGTATCAAGCAGGACTAGACGATAACATGATACTTGTCTTAGAGTTCCCATCTGATCAGTTTCAAACGTTCAAAGACTCTATCGAATGGAGTGATAATTTGAACTCGTCAAAGGGAGTAAAGCTACCCACCCATTCTAATAAGATTTGGAGTAGCCATTTATCATCGAAGGCAGGTCTTTATGGCACATATAACCTACCTAATGCTGAATTTGTTCGCGTTTATATTGCTGATGACCTCACAACAGGAAGCAAACGAGTTTTCTTCTACTGGCACCAAACCTAACGACCAATAAAAATGCAGAACAAGGCGCAGTAGCCAATCACCTATGGCTCCTTTTCAGTTAAGTTTTCACACGATTATAACCATCAACCACATGTCTACGCACGCTGTCCCATAGGTGATAGCTATGCTATGACGTTCTGCCAGAAAAACAAGATGTTAACCCGCCGTCAATTCATTGGATCCATCCCAGCTAGTTCACTGGCCATCACGTCACTTGGTGCTGCACCCCAACTGGGAAGCAAGACCAATGACAAAGCGCTTATCGCCAGCCCACCCGTAGTACAGAATCCACGGGCGAAAAGCTTTGGCGTAAGCATTGCGGTTTCCAGCCTGGCCACGGCATGGGTTGAGTATGGCTTTGAGAAGGATGCGTTGAACTTTACTGCTGTCGCCAGTCACCATGGCTTGATTGCCGCCGATGATAAGGTTCTGCATATACGTGTTAATCATGGTGAAGTATTGCCCACCAGCAATCCGATTTACTACCGTGTTGTAGCACAGCCACTGATCTATCCTACTCCTTATAAAGTGCAACGTGGCAAGCAGCAAGCAACACCAGTTTATGCTCTGCGCCTACCAGCTTCTAACTCGCAAAGCATTCGTGCGATCAGTATTAATGACACCCATGAGAATATCCAGACCATTCAAGGTCTATACGCTCAGATTGAAAAACTGCAAGCTGATCTACTGATTTGGAATGGTGATACTTGCAACGATTTCGATGCCAAAGATACACCGGAACAAATTCTACTCAATCCGAGCAACGATTTGACACAAGCTTGGGCTGCCACACGTCCATTACTTTTTTCCAATGGCAACCATGATGTCCGCGGGCAACGTGCACGTGAAGCAATGAAATCCTTTGCAAGTTGCCCGGAATCAGCCGATCTACCCTACAATCAAGCCCTTCGTTTCGGACCATTGGCTTTAATCACATTAGATACTGGTGAAGACAAGCCAGATCTACACCCGGCCTTAGCGGGCACTGCGGCCTACGAACCTTACCGCGAAAGCCAAGCCGCTTGGCTAAAAGATGCATTACAGCAAACGGCGATCAAAGATGCTCCATTCAAAATAGCAACCACCCATATCCCGCTCCGAGGTCTTGATGGTCAACCTGACGGCACAACGCTCAAAAGTTACGCACGCTACAGCGGATTTGGTGCAAAACTATGGCTACCGCAACTCAAGGCCGCTGGCTTTGATGCTGTCATCTCTGGTCATACCCACCGTGCACGACACGATGCACCAACTGAAGGGATGCCAATTCATCAATTTGTAGGTGGCGGAGCAACTCCAGAGCAGGCAACTTTAACAATCATCGATGCCACGGTGGCTGATGGTAAAGCGTCTATGCAAATCCAAGTCACAGATACAAACGGTCATATATTGTTTCAACAAGCATTTGCTTAAGAGCCTTTTTAGATCAATCACCATCACAGCATAAAGGGAAAGCCAAACCAAGCCAGAACAAGGCGGTGCTGGACAACCGGCTACCCGCTCCGAGTCGAAATGATTGCCGTAACTACAACCCTCAACCTACAGTCGAAGCTGTGCCGCCAGTAGCCGGAGCCAGACCTCAGACGTTCTGCCAGAAAACAATTCATGGAGATTTCATCATCAAATCACATTTTCTTCACAATAACATAAGAGAATTACGTCGTATGAAAAAATACTATCCGTTGATTGTTGTTTCACTTGGAATTCTCCTCTCCATGGCCGGATTTCTGTACGCAGGGTTCGTCGGAGGCATACCCGGTCCAGATGATTCGCCTGCCGAAGCGGCGCATGTGTCCTTGCACAATCAAATTGGCTTCGGAGCAGTGTGTGTTGGAGTTCTGTGTTTTCTTGGCGGAATTGTAGCTGGTGTGACTCACGATAAAGGCAGAACCATCCCGCTTATTGTCCCCGTTTTTACGGTTCTGTCGCCCATGATTGTAGCACCAAATGTTACAAAGACCGTGTGGTATATGTTTCGCTACGCTGACCCGAAATACATGGCTTGGGGCATGGCCATCTCTGCACTGATCGCGCTCTGGGCATCTCGCCGGATGCGACGCAGCTTCCACGTGGCGCTTATAGTCGCCGCGATTCTCCCTCTTTGGTCCGCAATGTTAATGGCTGCCGGCTCGGGCTATCGAAACTGTGGGGACACCGCCGATACCGGCCCGATTTTCTTCCTGATCGCGGGATGGTTCCCTTCCTGGGGAATCGTCCAGTTGCTGGTGCTCCTCTTCCAACGGATCGTTCCATTCTCACCCGTTTCGCCTCCGCCACTACCATCGCACCCGAGGTGAAACCGAGCACTCCCGACAAATCTTTCAAGCGAACAAGACGGTGCTGGACAACCGGCTACCCAGTCCGAGTCCGAATGATTTCCGTAACTACAAACTTTAACCCGCAGTCGAAGGCACGCCGTCGGTAGCCGGCGCCAGACCCTGGACGTTTTTATGGTTGCTTCAACTGTGGTTGTTCTTCAGGTTAAACAATAATATTTCACACACATCATGGACACAATCATAGCATCATTACCAATCGTAGCACCTAGCCTAATCTTATTACTTATTATTCTCGCTGTAGGTTGTTACTTTGCAATTAAGGTGAATAGGCTTTCAGTAATATTACTTGCTGTATCCATTATCGGCGCCGTAGCTTCTCTAATCGAGGGCGTGCGTTTTCTAGAGCGCCATAATAACCTGCCTATAGCTGGTGCAATTATGATCGCTGCAGGCCTAGGGGTTATAGTATCAATTGGTATAGCTCTTAGAAGTTCAGAAAAAATCTGAGCGAACAAGACGGTGCTGGACAACCGGCTACCCAGTCCGAGTCCGAATGATTTCCGTAACTACAAACTTTAACCCGCAGTCGAAGGCACGCCGCCGGTAGCCGGCGCCAGACCTTGGACGTTCTTCCCGCAACTCCTATCTCATTCCATGAAAGCCTCTACGGACACCTCACTCAAAAAGTAAATTTCAAACAGTTGAAACCTATGATCCAAAAATTAAAATCCGTTATTATACTCGCATTTCTCTCGCTCGTGCCTTCCGTGGCTCTTTCACAAGACTCCACCGCGAGACAAGTTCGGGTTCAAGTCGAGTTCATCGAAATGTCCCACGAGGAACTTACCAAGCTCATGATCAAACCGAGGGCCGGGGCCAATGACCAGGACCTCCGCGACGCCTGCACCAAACTCGTCGGGCAGAACAAGGCGACCATCCTCGAAACAACCAGCATCATCGCCAGATCAGGCGATAAAGCCTCCACCGAATCCATCACCGAGTTCATTTACCCCATCGAATGGAAACCCTACGAACTCCCGAATCAACTGGAAGTATCCAAGTCCGACGAAGCACCGAAGGCACTCGAACTCATTCCCCAGCCCACTCCCACCGCATTCGAAACCCGACACCTCGGAACCACGTTTGAAGTCGAACCAACCATCGCAGAGAATGGCAGATCCATCGACCTCAGACTCTTGCAACAGCTCGTCTACCACGTCGGAAACGAAAACTGGAGCCAGTGGGAAACCAAAAAAGGAGACGGCTCGATCAAGGTGCCCACCATGTATTCCCTCCGCCTGAACACCGGTCTTACCATGATCGATGGGCAACCCTGCCTAGTGGCCGTCCAATCACCAAAAGATGACTCCGGCAAAACAGACTTTACCCGCAAGATCGCCGTTTTCGTGCGCTGCGATGTCCTCGTCCTCGTCACCGGCCGATAACTCGCCATGAAATCCATCATCTTCTGGGCCCTCACCCTGGCCCAGCTCTTAAGGACAAAAAAGTTTTTCTAAATGTGAAAGACAAGAATGACCCTTGTTGGAGCAACGCTCACAGAAATTGTTGCCGATCAAGTCAAGTTCGTAGCACACCAGGAGGAATAAGGCAGAACAAGTCGGCGCACCTGACCCGCTACACTCTGAGAAGTTCATTTTTATGATCCTTTAAACCCATAACCCCTTCGTTGAAGATCGCCCCCGGTAGCCACCGACCCGTCGGGGTTTACAACGGGT
>ERZ1048068.2526-NODE-2526-length-12780-cov-5.069548_pt1 | contig 12780 bp, 13 predicted proteins | sample MGYA00383098_ERZ1048068 | MGnify/ENA primary metagenome ERZ1048068 (study PRJEB29581, sample SAMEA5548368) | metagenome | biome: marine; feature: coastal; material: water | depth 1 m | study: Short-term variability in the microbial, nano- and picoplankton... | reverse complement strand
TTGAAGGTAATTGCGCGTTGGCGACTGCACTTGTGACGACCTACTTCAAAGTCTCGTTTTGCAATATGCTTTGTTCCTCTCCCTTGAACCCGTGCGCGCCACATACGCCAGCTTTTGGGCTTCATCTGGTTGCGCATGAGTGCGATAGTTTCAGCCTCTGAAATGCCAAATTGAGCGGTAATAGCATCAAATGGCGTACGGTCTTCCCAAGCCATTTCGACTATGCGATCTACTTCTCTTTCGCTCAATTTTTTAACTACGGCAGAACCTTTCAATGCGTGGAATCGTTTTACAGTTATGCACAAGAAACAAAACCTGCCAGAAAAAGTTTGCGCCACATGCGGAAGACCGTTCACATGGCGCAAAAAATGGGAGCGAGATTGGGAAAACGTGAAGTACTGCAGCAAGCGCTGCAGTAAAACTAGATTATCTATATAGGTTTCTTGAAATAACAACCTTTTGTATTTCAGAAGTGCCCTCCCCGATCGTGCATAGCTTACAATCACGATAGAATTTCTCCACGGGATAATCTTTCGTATACCCATAACCACCAAACACTTGAACAGCTTCATTGGCAACTTCTGTAGAAATCTCAGATGCATAGAGCTTTGCCATAGCACTTTCCTGTGTCATGGGTCTGCCCTCCTCTTTCAAGGCGCCCGCATGTCTAGTCATCAACTCCGCCGCGTATACTTTGGTCGTCATTTCGGCAAGTTTGAAGCTCACGCCTTGGAAGGATCGAATCTTCTTGCCGAATTGGACCCTTTCATCAGCATAATTAATGGCCGCATCCATTGCGCCGCGGGCAATACCGACAGATAATGCGGCAATAGAGATGCGTCCACCGTCTAGTATTTTCATGGATTGAATAAAGCCTTCACCAACCTTACCGAGAATATTTTCTTTTGGGACGCGACAATCATCAAAGAATAAACAAGCGGTCTCAGAGGCGCGCATACCTAATTTATTTTCCTTTTGACCAGCGGTAAAACCGGGCGTACTCTTTTCAACGACAAATGCTGTCATTCCGTGTGAATCGCCTTTTTCCCCTGTTCGTGCAATGACAACAGCAATTTCAGAGCTTATTGCATGTGTAATCCAGTTCTTAGAGCCGTTTAATACATAATGGTCTCCATCTAAAACAGCAGTGGTATCCATACCTCCTGCATCAGAACCTGTTCCGGTTTCTGTAAGCCCCCACGCACCGATCCATTCAGCCGTAGCCAACTTTGGCAACCATTTCTTCTTTTGTGCTTCCGTTCCAAACTGCAAAATATGGCCGGTACAAAGTGAATTGTGGGCTGCAACGGAAAGTCCTATTGAACCACAAACCTGTGCGATTTCATCAATAATCGTGATGTATTCTTGGTATCCCAGGCCAGCACCACCGTATTCTTCAGGAACTAATACGCCCATAAATCCTAAAGCGCCCATTTCCTTAAACAAGGGCACTGGGAAATGTTGACTTTCATCCCACTCCATGACATGAGGTCGTATATTTTTCTCTGCAAAATCTTTGGCCGATTGACGCACCATTTCTAGCATTTCCTGGCGCTCGTCACTGAGTTGAATTCTCATAAAATTGGTTTCTGTTGATAGGTCCGGAAAGATAACAAAGAAGCCCGCATGGTGTTTGCGGGCTTCCCTATTTTTTTTAGTCAAAAAAGAGTTGGCTAGCTGTCTTTTAGCAACTTCTTGTATTTGAATCGAGTAGGCTCTGTGCGTCCTAGTCGCTTCAACTTATTCTCTTCGTATTCACTAAAACTTCCTTCAAAAGAGTACACCTCTGAATCGCCTTCAAAGGCTAATATGTGCGTACAAACACGGTCTAAGAACCAACGGTCATGCGAAATAATCACAGCACATCCTGCAAAGTTCTCAAGCGCCTCTTCTAAGGCTCTTAATGTATTGACATCTAAATCATTAGTAGGCTCATCTAAAAGCAACACATTACCTCCTTCTTTGAGCGCCATAGCCAAATGAAGACGGTTGCGTTCACCGCCAGAAAGCACCCCTACTTTTTTGCTTTGATCACCGCCAGCGAAATTAAATCGGCTTAAATAGGAACGTGCATTTACACGTTGACCTCCCAAGAGTACTTCCTCTGTTCCTTCTCCTACCACCTCGAAGATGGTTTTATTCGAATCCAGTTTTTCATGACTTTGATCGACATAAGAAATCTGAACAGTTTCTCCTACATCGAAAGCGCCTGCATCAGGCTTTAACTGGTCCATGATCATTTTAAAGATTGTGGTTTTTCCTGCACCGTTAGGACCGATGATTCCGACAATCCCAGCAGGCGGCAATGAGAAATTCAAATCGTCATAAAGTAATTTCTCACCAAATCCCTTTTTCACATTTTTCGCATCAATAACATTCGTACCTAATCTAGGCCCCGCAGGAATGAAGATTTCAAGCTTACTTTCTTTCTCTTTTTGCTCCTGAGACAACATACTTTCATAGTTGTTCAAGCGCGCTTTGCTCTTGCTTTGACGTCCTTTTGGATTCATACGTACCCACTCGAGCTCGCGCTCCAAGGTTTTACGGCGTTTAGAAGCTTGCTTCTCTTCTTGCGCCATACGCTTGGTTTTCTGATCGAGCCAAGAGCTGTAGTTCCCCTTCCAAGGAATCCCCTCTCCACGGTCCAATTCTAGAATCCAACCTGCGACATTGTCTAAGAAATAACGGTCGTGCGTTACCGCAATAACTGTCCCCTTGTATTGTTGTAGGTGCTGCTCCAGCCATAAAATACTCTCTGCATCTAGATGGTTGGTAGGCTCATCCAATAAGAGTACGTCGGGTTGTTGCAATAAAAGACGACAGAGCGCCACGCGGCGGGCTTCTCCTCCGGAAAGGTGGTCTACTAATTGGTCCGATGGTGGACAGTTCAATGCATCCATAGCGCGATTTAACATAGTCTCTAATTCCCATGCATTTGTCGCATCAATCTGATCCTGAAGCATAGCTTGACGAGCCATCAGCTGTTCCATCTTATCCGGGTTTTCATACACCTCAGGCAAACCAAACTGGTCATTTATGCTATTGTATTCGTCTAAAACAGCCACCGTTTCAGCCGCACCTTCTTTGACGATATCTAAAACGGTCTTACCTTTTTCTAATTGGGGTTCTTGCTCTAAATACCCAACGCTGTAGCCGTGTGCGAAAACGACATCACCTTGATAGCTTTTTTCTACCCCGGCAATAATCTTTAAAAGTGTCGATTTACCTGAGCCATTTAAACCTAAGATGCCTATTTTGGCTCCATAGAAGAAAGAAAGATAAATATCTTTCAATATAGCTTTGTTGTTGTGAGGAAGTACCTTGCTCACTTTGGACATTGAAAAAATGACCTTCTGACCGTCGTCTGACATGTATAAACGAATTTCTAATTTAGTACTGATTCTTATTGCGTCGTTTGCTTTCAGCTGCACAACGCTATCTGCCCAAAGTTACATATTGAAAGGGACTGTCGTAGATACAGATTCAACTTTTGCATTGCCAAACTCACATGTGGTCAATAACAGAACATTCATGGGAACCGTTTCGAACGGAATCGGCTACTTCGAGATTCCCGTTGCTGACGGCGATACCCTCGTTTTATCTAACATTGGGTACCAATTCAAATACGTCCCCATAGATAGCGTGCTTTGTGCCGCACTTGCTGTTGGGAAAGAACTAGTGTTTAAACTTATTCCTCGGAACTACTTGTTAGATGAAGTAAGTATTTATGCGATCACCTCAAACAATCCACGGACCATGCCACAACGCAGCCCGCGTGTTCCATCAAACGCGGATATACGAATACCGGAAGCAGTTGCCCCCACCCTCGCAAATCCTTTAGACTTTTTGTATTACAGCTTTGGGAAGCGCCCACAGCAATTGGCCGCGTTAAGAAAATTGCAGAAGGAAAATTATTACCGTAGAAAGTTAGAGGAGGGAAATAATCGGACCATTTTGGAAGATTTAACCGGAATTCCAAAAGAAGAAATGGAGGCATTTATGTTCTATTGTAAATATTCGGAAACACAGATACGGACCTTCAATGATTATCAATTCCTTGTTTCCCTGCTTCTTTGTTACGAAGAATACGAAAGAGAAAAGGCCCAATTAGAGACAGAAGAGTCCCTAAAACGCTAACATAATGGATCACAACTTATACCTCGAGAAAAACCGGGCACTTTGGAACCACTGGGCTAGTTTGCATCCTCAATCCGCTTTTTATAACAACGCATCGTTTATAGAACACCAGCAATCGCTCCACTCCATTGAACGGGATCTATTGCCCAATTTAAAGGGCAAGAGTGTACTCCACCTGCAATGTCACTTTGGACAGGATACAATCAGCCTAGCCACCCTCGGTGCAACCCATGTTGTAGGTCTCGATTTTAGCCCAGAAGCTATCCGTCAAGCGGAAAAGTTAAATACAGCGTGCGGTACACAAGTCAACTTTATTGAATCCGATGTATTGCAGATACTGCCCCATTTAGAAAACACTTTTGATGTCGTCTTTGCATCCTACGGTGTGGTCGGCTGGCATCCTTCAGCTAAAGCCTGGATGGATGCGGCATTCTCTTATTTAAAGCCCGGTGGTTCGCTCGTTTTAGTAGATTTCCATCCCGTATTGTGGATCCTTGATGAGGAGTTTAAGGAGATTAAATACCCTTATTTTAATACAGGAGTGATTATTGAATATAGCGCCGGTAGTTATGCAGCCCCCGAGGCCGATCAAATGGTAAACTATACCTGGAACCACAGTGTCAGTGACCTCATCTTACCCATCGTAGATCACCCTGAGCGTTCCCTTACTTTTTTCGGCGAAAGCGATTGGAGTCCATATGCCCTATTCGAGCATACCGAAAAAGCTCCTGGCCAATTCCAAATCAAAGGAAAGGAAGGCTTCTTCCCGCTCGTCTACGCCATACGCGCTCGAAAGGAATTCGTTTAAATCGCCTAATGAACGCGATCCGTCGTATATATTTTAAACCATGACAGCACCCGTTCCACTGCGAACCAAAATCTCGTTCGATCTAAGATAGGATTAAGCCATGGCGTGTACGTACAATACGAACGCGTTTCAGGCTTAGTATGGTGTCTTGCATGATCTTGTGGACGTTGAAGTACTTTGATTCGCTGCAACCAATGTATGAGTCTAGGCTTTTCCTCTGGAAACTTGTGCGCCCATTGGTGCACGATATTCGCATTTGCTCCCAAAATTGCGATGAACCACCATTGCCACGCTACCGATCCTTTAACAAGGTAAACGGCCAAAACCATCACGGTAACTCCTACCCAACCCGATTTACACAAATACCAATAACTTCTGGTGATCATCTTTCTCGGATTCGCGTGGTGCCATGTATTGATTTCTATAATTGCCTTTCCAACAATGGGCATATCTTCTCGACCATAACGGTCCATCCACCAATGCACTATGCCGGTTAAAAAGTCCAATAACAAATACAACAGCAAAACTTCGACTAACACGCTCACGGATTCCGTAATCTATTTGTTTCTTGAAACTTACATAAATTACACATGCAGGCTAGACCCTTGAAATCTCATAAACATGTATTTGAACAGCTAATTATTCCTAAAACTTGCTTTACAAGTTTATTTAGTCTCGTTATCGAGATTTCACAAACAAGCGAATCAATAAAATATATTTTATAGTACTTTGTATTGCATAGTACCTATTTTAACATATATCTTTGCCGTAAACTCAATGATTAATGAAAAAACGTCTTTTTCACCTCGTACTTTTCGCATGCACAACAGGAGTATTTGGTCAATCAAAAGGATTGGCAGATGAACTCTATGAAGAATATGAACCCAAGCCTTACGTTGCTGGCTTCAGTTTTGGTGGGTCATTACTCAGTTTAATTCCTTTAGACATTGATTTCGCCAATGGTAATTTCGAACGTACCCTTAACGGTGAGATCAAGCGTGTACAATGGTTACGAATTTCAGATGAGCGATACCTTAAAAAAGTAACTAGCGAATGGGAAACATTCCTGAATAAAGCGCGGTACAAAAAAATTCCAATTGAAGATGATCATGGACAGGACCATTACCTCTTTATACGTGGAAGCCGAACCCGATTTAACGAAGCCCACCTCTTATTTCGCGAAGATTCAAGCACCATATTACTCACTTTTTATGGTGATTTCACATTGACAAAGACTTTAGATGAAGATTGAAAACACAAAAGCGCAAATGCGCAAAGGTGTCTTAGAATATTGCATTCTTGGCATACTCAGTAAGGGTGATGCCTACGCCTCAGACATTATTGAGCGGCTAAAAGGTGCTAAGCTCATCGTTGTAGAAGGAACCCTATACCCATTATTAACACGACTGAAAAATGCAGGTCTGCTCGAATATCGTTGGGAAGAAAGTAATGCTGGTCCGCCACGCAAATACTACAGCCTCAGCGCGCAAGGACGCGCTTCCCTATTCGAACTAAAAGGTACCTGGGAAAACCTGAATAATGCCGTTGAACAACTTACTTCGAACCCATCATGAATAAAACGATAAACATCAACCTTGCAGGCATCATCTTCCATCTCGATGAAGTGGCCTTTGAAAAGTTTAAAACCTACCTATCCAATGTCAAAACCGCTCTAGGTAAAGAAGAAAGCGGCGAAGAAATCATTGCGGATATAGAAGCGCGCATTGCTGAAATCTTCAACCTACGCATGAAGGAAAATGGCAGCCAGGTTGTTAACCTATCTGATGTTGAATTCATCATCGAGACTTTAGGACAACCTGAAGCATTCGTAGATGAATCTGAAAATGAAGAACCAACATCAAGCAGCAAAGAAACGCGACGATTCTTCAGAAACCCAGACGAAAAAGTGATTGGCGGTGTTTGCAGCGGTATCGGTGCCTATTTTGATATCGATCCAGTCTGGATTCGAGTACTGTTTTTAATATTACTCTTTTTCACGGGTATCGGGTTCATCACTTATATCATTCTTTGGGCCGCCATACCAGAGGCCAAAACAACAGCTCAAAAACTCCAAATGCGCGGAGAGGCAGTTAATCTGAATAATATTGAAAAGCTTTTTACAAAAGTTGAAGATTACACCTCCTCTGAGAAAATAAAATCGGGAGTCAACAGTTTTGTTTCTTTTGTAGTAAATGGAATCGGATCCATTTTATCCTTCATTTTTAAATGTATTGGTGTCTTGCTGGCCATTGTAGGAGCATTTATCGCTTTTACCCTCATTGTTGCGTTGCTTGGGATTTTTGGTAGCACGTGGAATTTAGACGGATTCAACTTCATCAGCCTTAACGGATACATCTATGGTCTTGACGGCGCGCAAGCCATCTTTGGTAGCGGATGGCGATTGCTCGCATTGCGAGTGGGTACATTACTCACACTATTACTGCCTTTGTTTGCATTGGTGGTTTTCCTTGCTAAAATATTTGGAAGAGAATTGACCAATTCTAAACTCCTTTCCTTCTCAGGTATTGCCGGTTTCATCGTTGGATTGATCCTCATTTTCATCAGCGCAGGTTCGCTCATTACAGATTTTAGAGAGCGCTCAACCGAAACCGATCAAATCACTTTATCCGGTATGAGTTTTGACATCACGGCAGATATCCTTGAAGACGAACAAGGGTTTTTCTTTGATGTAGAAGACGAGTTGCTGCACATTGAAAATGTCAGATTCAATATTGAGGCGACCAGCTCCTCAACCGCGAGTCTTGAATTGAAACATGCAGCTAGTGGTCGTAACCATTCAGAAGCTCGTCAGCGCGCGCAGTCTTTTGACTACCCTACTGCACAAGAAGGAGAAGCATTAAGACTAAGCGAATACTTCACGGTGCCGAAAGAATCTTTGTACAGAGGACAAGATTTGAAAGTAACGCTACGTTTACCTATAGGTGCGACAGTCTACCTAGATGAGAGCATTGAAAACATCATGTACGACATTCGAAACGTTGAAGACTTGTACGATGGAGATATGCTAGGGCACGTATGGGAAATGAAGCCCGAAGGTTTGTCCTGTACCGACTGTTCAACTATTGAGTACTACAATGCCGATGAGGTAGAGGAATCCATTGAAGATAATCTCGAAGAAATGGAGGAATCTATTGAACGAAAACTAGAAGAGCTGGAGCTAGAGTTGAAGAAACTGAAAGACCGGTAGGCCCGTACCCTGGCCTAATTCTAAAGGTAAACCCTCGCTTTTAGCGGGGGTTTCATTTTTACTGCATCGCGTACAACGATCCTAAAACAAAAAAGAATACCGAAAGCACCACAATAACCCAAATACTCAGGGGATTGCGCACATCACCGGATGCTGTCAAACGGGCAAAAAGTGTACTAAGAACGAACCAGGCGAGGTAATTCTCCATGGGTACTGTGACCGCCTCCCATTGCCAATAGGTCAATTCAATAGCAACCGGCTCAATCAAGACATCCATTGCAGTCATGGCTAATCCGGTTAGAATGCTGCGTATCCAAACAGCGTTGAATCGGACCCCGGTAAGGTCATAAAACGAGCGTATCAATACCCACCACAAAATACCAATCATGAAGGGCGTCCCCATAATTCCTGGACCCAGGGCTGTTCCATAAGAATAGGCACCAAAAGGAAATCCGGTATTAGTACCAACCAATTCAATGATAAAACCAAGAAATATAGGTAGGTAATAAGCCCATTTAACTGTCGGCTGCTTTGAAGCGTATAAATACAAGCCAGCAAGCAGCAGCAGGTTTAATGGAGTAAGAACAACTAATTGACCACGCCATTCGCCTCCTAGTAAAAACAGGCCTACCACATGGAATATCACTAAAATCCAACCCGCGTAAGATTTAATCAACTCTTTGATTTTCAACATATTATTCATCTTCAATCAGCCATTCCGACGCGATTTTTCCGCTGAGTAAGCAAAGCGGAACACCACCACCTGGATGTGCGGAACCTCCACAAAAATACAACCCTTTGACGGAGTTACTTTTATTCGAATGGCGCAAAAATGCGGCCATACGGTCGTTCGAGCTGGTCCCGTAGAGTGCGCCTCCAACGCTCGAAGTCCGTTGCTCTATGTCCTGCGGGCGCAGCACTTCTTCCATCTCTATAAGCGGTTCAATGGATGTCCCTAGAACTTTAGAGATTCGTTCTATAACTTTTTCACGTACTAGCGGGACAATCACGTCCCAATCTTGCCCTAGATCATATGGAGTGTTGACCATAACGAACCAAGAATCCTTATCCTTTGGTGCATCTTCAGGTTCAAGTCTGTTCGAAATATGTATATATACGGTAGGATCTTCCCAAAACGGACCATTGGACTGAATGTTCTTAAATTCCTTTTCGTAATCCTCACTGAACATAATATTGTGTAAGTCCAGCTCAAGGAATTGGGCAGATATCCCCCAGAAGAAAATGAGTGCACTAGAACTGGGCTCTTGTTCAAGAGTCTTTTTGGGACGCTTCACCTGTTCTGGCATGAGGTAGCTGTAAGCGTGCTTGACATCGGTGTTACAAACTAATTGATCAACCTCCCAAGTCTTTCCTCCAGCGACTAACCCGGTAATAGATTTATTCTCAATGAGAAATTCCTCAACTCTTGTTTCCAGTTCAAAACGCACCCCCAAGTCTACCGCTAAACGTGTTAGACTTTGTGATATTTCGTGCATCCCTCCCATTGGAAAATGTGTACCCAAACTGTGCTCTAGGTGCGTTATCATCTGCATGATACCCGGTGTTTGATAAGGTGATGAACCATTGTAGGTGGCGTATCTATTGAATAATTGGACCAATTTCGGAGCACTAAACGCCTTTTCATTCTCTTCGTGTAAGGTTGAAAATAAACCCAAGCTTGGAATCGCTGCGAGGACGTTAACCACTGCAGGTGTTAAAAACGTACTGGCCCGATGTAGACTCTTTTCAAGAAAAAAGGGAGCCGTTAAATCGTATTTTCTTTTAGCTTTTTCGAAATAATCACGCAATTGCCTAGCTTCAGAAGCGCCAAAAACCGATGCCACTGCAGCTTCGTTTTTCTCTACGGAAGGATACATCGTAAGTTTCGTTCCATCGTCCCATAAATAGCGACACACTTCATCATGTGTATGGTAGTTGAAATACTCACGAGGATTTTTTCCCGCTAATTCGAACAATTCATCCACTAAATGCGGAAGGGTGAATAAAGAAGGTCCCATATCAAAACGAAAACCCTTCTTTTCAAAGGCAGTTACTTTTCCGCCGGTGTACGAATTTTGTTCAAACACAATAACCTTCTTACCCGCGACTGCTAGGCGAATTGCTGCACTAAGTCCTGCAATTCCTGCTCCAACAACTGCGACAGTACTAGAAGATTTAGACATGGGTTATTTTCTTTAGGGTATTCAGTAAACAAGCCCGGACTGATATTGTTGTTTTTTCGTGGAAAAGAAACTTTATACCTATGCCCTGGCCTTTATAGGTGCAATCGTATTGCTCAGCGTTGTATGGCCTTACGAACACAAACTTATAGATTGGCGGGCACCTGCAGATTATTCCGTCCTAGAAAGTGATGAGATTTTCTTTAATAATACGCGTATCTATAAATACCGCACAGATGAAAGAGCAGAGCTTACCGCTCAAGGATTCAAAACACACCGATCCTTAAAATGCCTGAGAGATACAACAGTAGCATTTCTAAACTTTTCAATCGTTAATAATTGGCGTGCAGATCAAGCCTATATTGTTGCAGAACCGAGCGCTAGAAAATTTTTTCGAGACTCTGTAACCGTTCACGTAGATACCAACGTAGTGAAAATCTACCTCGATAAAATGGATTTTGAACAGCACTACCAATTTGCCGCGCTACTCTTTCAAAACGCCTTTGACTACCACCGAGCATTCATTGTCCAAGGACAAGATTCCTTGCTGCTTTATGGCACACAAGGGAATGAAAAAGCAAATTTTGAAGTTCTTAAGGACTACTTCAGACTCGTGGGCCGATTCCAATAATCACTTCTTATTTCGCTCAGCTGCCCGAATGCTCAGAAGTTGAACGACGAGCGCAAACCCGACAGAACTATACACATACGGCTTCGGTATTTCTATGTGAGCGCTCTCCGCTATCAGAACTGTCCCTATCATAATTAGAAAGGCCAATGCAAGGATTTGAAGACTCATGTGGCGCTCAATAAATTCTGCGATAGGTTTCGCAAAAGCTAACATAATGACCATTGAAATGATCACAGCAATGATCATAATAACCAATTCATGGGTCATCCCGATAGCTGTCAAAACGCTATCAAAACTAAAAACAATGTCGAGCAGACCTATTTGAATAATCACACCCAGTAGAGACTTTGGCTTCTTTCCCTCTACACCATGGCCCTTTCCTTCTGTTTTCTTTACAATCTCTGAAGAAGACTTCGCCAACAAAAACACACCTCCAATAAAGAGAATTGCATCTCTACCAGATACAGGATGATCGCCTAAACTAAAAATTGGTGCAGTTAACCCGATGAGCCATGTTATCCCGAATAACATCAATACTCGAAAGCCAAGCGCGAGCCCTAAACCTAGTCGTCTGGCGAGCGGTTGTTGTGCAGATTCCAGATCATTAGAAATCAAGGAAATAAATATGATATTATCTATTCCCAGAACGATTTCTAAAAAAGTCAAGGTAAGTAATGACAATAATCCTTCTGGGCTAAAGAGAACCTCCATGGTGCGTGCTACGGTTAGATTTTGAACTAAAGATAAATCTTTGACTCTTCACCTAAATCGTTAAAAATGAAATTTATCAAAGATGACTCTGGCGGGTCCCCTCAAATTTTTCATAAAAATATAGGGTCCCTAAAATCAGTAGCATCCCATAGAAGATATCTTCAAAGGGTATAGTACCTAAGCGAATACCTAAGTTCTCACTATTATTATACCACACTACCTGCGTCTCTAGAAATGAGCCTGTTAGAATCCCGTTTTTAATAAAAAATGGTATAAGAGCAAGCGGATAGCATTCGTAAAAACGAGGCAGCCAACTACATCTTGCAATCCAGCTAATATAGATTAGTGCTAGTCCCAACAGGATAAAAGTGGACGCAGTATAACTCTTCTCATAGGAAATAATACCTACGGCTAATGAGAATGAGATGAGTAATTGAGAAATTTTACCCGCCAATTTCGGAGTGATTATTCCCTTTGGAAAAAACAGCTCCAAACACTTGTAAATGAAAATACAAGAGAATGGCACAGTGATAAAAAAGAGGTATTCACCGAGCGGCAAGCCGAAAAGAAAGATGCCACTTAAATATGCCGGGGTAAAACCCCATACACCTAATTCAGTAAACCATATATCCCAAACTAAAAAGAAACCACTAACAATGAGCATGGCTTTCGCAAGGGAACCGAAGGTCTTATAGTAGGCTATCCTTGACTCAAAGCTGCGCAGTAAGGGAACACTTAGCGTGCCTAGGTTAAGCAACAGATATAGCCATTTCGTTTCTAACACTAAGAATTACGTTTATGCACGTAGAGCGCGTACTTGTTTAATGTATTTGGGATGTACCCAAAGCATGCCAAAGTTCTCTCCATCCTCTTTTCCTAAATGCCTGTGGTGCATTTTATGGGCCAGTCGAATGGCTTCAAGATACGTTGATTTCGTTTGTTTGAATATAGGAATGCGTTGGTGAATAAATAATTCGTGCACCATGGCATAGGCAAATCCGTAAAGCGCGATACCTGCACCTATGGCAACGCTGATACCCGCGCCGTGCATAAGACCGAGCATGATACAGAGCCATGAGGGTATTGCGAAGATGAGAAAGAATGT
>ERZ1048068.2519-NODE-2519-length-12805-cov-7.172157_pt1 | contig 12805 bp, 10 predicted proteins | sample MGYA00383098_ERZ1048068 | MGnify/ENA primary metagenome ERZ1048068 (study PRJEB29581, sample SAMEA5548368) | metagenome | biome: marine; feature: coastal; material: water | depth 1 m | study: Short-term variability in the microbial, nano- and picoplankton... | reverse complement strand
GTGACCTCGAGAGGATTCGAACCTCCAACCCTCAGAGCCGAAATCTGATATTCTATCCAGTTGAACTACGAGGCCTTAAGAAATATCTTGTTAAGACATTAATTTTTCTTTAACTATTGTAGAAATAGTTTTACCATCAGCTTGACCAGCCAACTGCTTATTTACTATACCCATCACTTTACCCATATCTTTCATACCCTCGGCTCCAGTATCGGCAATTACTTTTTCTACTGCAGCCGTTATAGCAGATTCGTCCAATTGTTCTGGTAAAAACTGACTTATAACTTCTGCTTGTGCCAATTCTGGTTCTGCTAAATCATTTCTGTTTTGTTCGGAGAAAATTGCAGCACTATCCTTACGCTGTTTTACCAATTTAGATAATATCTTAATTTCATCGTTATTAGTTAATACGCCATCACCTCCAGAAGTCTGTGCTAATAAAATTTCAGATTTTACTGCTCGTAATGCTGCCAAAGCTGTTTGGTTTTTCGCTTTCATTGCCGCTTTCATTGCGGTCATTATATCTGCTTGTAAACTCATAATACTGTATTAATTTGGATTGCGAAGATACTAAACTATTAAAACAAAAACCCGAAAAGCTGAGGGGCTTTTCGGGTTCGTTGAATGTACATAGTCAGTACTTCAATGAATTAACCATTAATCAACATTATCATGTAAGAAAGAGTTATTACTTCTTAACTGAATGTCATCATTATCATCAATGCTAACAGATGTTCTAGAAGCATTTGTATCAGAAGAGTGCTGAGCATGTTCTAAATTTACACCTTGCCTTTTGTAAGCAGGTTCTTTTTCTATCTCATCTATTTTTGCGTTATTAAACTTGTAATTAAAGTCTTTCATTTTCTTACGACGCTCATCTGCTCTTGCTTTTAAAATTTCAGAAATAGGACTGTTCATCGGATCAATCTCAGCATGTATTTCTTCTTTAGTTTCTTCAGCCGGTAAAGTCTTCTTTTCGAAAACAATCTCTTCTTTGACTTCCACTTCTTTCTTAGCCTTAATAGATGTCTCAGTTTCAACAGATATATCATCTAAAACATAACGCTTCTCGCCTTCTTCGTTTAAAACATCCACAGAGATTAACTCTATTGGTTCTGATACTGTAATATCTTTAACTTCTTCTTCAAGATGAAACAACATTTTTTCATCTCCAGTTTCTGGTTCTTCGATTTTTTCACCTTCAAACTGAGACAATGGTAAGTCGAAAGTCAGAGTAATCTGTTCTTCTTCCTTTTCTTGATCTACCAATTCTACTTCGGTTTGTTGAATAGGCGTAATGATAAAATCTTCTTCAGTTACTGGCTTTGCATCTAAAACTTCGTCATAAATAACGTTTATGTTTTTTATAGATTCAGTTGTGATTATCAATTCATTCTCGATTACTGGAGTTTCTTCTTCAAAATCGTCTTCAGTCAATGTGTGAATAATTGGTGCATTAGCGTCTTCTTTCTCCAAAACAATATCTGGAGAAATAATTGCTGGCTCAATACCTTGAACTTCAACTTCTTCTTTATAATCTTCTTCTAAGGCATGGATAACTTTCTTGGCCTCTGTATTTGAAATTTCGTTTTGTTGATCAATATCAAAACCTGTGGCTATAATCGTTACAGAAATAGATTCCTGAAGCGATTCGTCTTCTCCGACACCCATAATTATGTTGGCGCCATGACCTGCTTCTGTTTGAATATGATCGTTAATTTCTCCAATTTCATCGATAGTAATTTCCTGAGAACCTGAAACGATTAGCAACAATACGTTTTTGGCACCAGTAATCTTATTATCATTTAATAACGGTGAATCTAAAGCTTTCATAATTGCCTCTTGAGCTCGTGTCTGCCCTAAAGCCGTTGCCGAACCCATAATTGCAGTTCCGCTTTTGCTCAATACAGTTTTTGCATCACGTAAATCAATATTTTGTGTATAGTGATGTGTTATGACCTCTGCAATACCACGAGAAGCAGTAGCTAAAACCTCATCTGCTTTTGAGAATCCTGCTTTAAAACCAAGATTACCATAAACCTCACGAAGCTTATTATTATTTATGACAATCAGAGAGTCAACTTGTGCTCGCAATTTATCTACACCTTCATGTGCTTGTGCATTTCGCATTTTACCTTCAAACTGAAAAGGCATTGTAACAATACCAACAGTAAGAATATCTAATTCGCGTGCCATTTTAGCAATAATTGGTGCTGCGCCTGTTCCTGTTCCACCACCCATTCCGGCAGTGATAAACACCATTTTTGTATTGGTATCTAACATGCGTCTAATGTCTTCTAAACTTTCTACTGCAGATTGTTCTCCAACATCTGGATTAGCGCCTGCACCAAGACCTTCTGTAAGATTTACACCTAATTGAATTTTGTTTGGTACACCGCTGTTTTGGAGGGCTTGTGCATCAGTATTGCAGATAACAAAATCTACACCTTTGATGCCTTGTTGAAACATGTGATTGATGGCATTGCTTCCGCCACCACCAACACCAATCACTTTTATAACATTGGATTGATTTTTTGGTAAATCGAAGGCAATATTCCCAAATTCGTTGTTGTTGCTCATATTAACTTTGTTATGGGGTTTTATATCTGGATTAATTATAATTTTATTTATTCAGCGTTATCAAGAAAGTCTTTTACTTTTTCGGTTAGTTTATCTAAAAACGTGCGACGCTCTTTTGGTTCTTCTGGTACATCTGGTTCTTTTTCTGGGGTACCCTTACCAGTTTCTTCGCCTAAAGCTCGGTCTTGTCGTTGTAAACCGTCCATAACTAAACCAACAGCTGTTGCAAAAAGTGGACTAGCAATTTCATCATCACTTCCACCTGCTAAATGCTCATTAGGGTAACCAATCCTAGTGTCCATTCCTGTAATATATTCCACCAATTGTTTTAAGTGTTTTAGCTGGCTTCCACCACCAGTTAATACAATACCTGCAATTAGTTTTTTCTTTTGCTCCTCGTGTCCGTAGTTTTTAATCTCGACATATACTTGTTCTATAATCTCTACAACTCTAGCATGGATAATTTTAGACAGGTTTTTTAACGTAATCTCTTTTGGGTCGCGACCTCTTAAACCAGGAATAGAAACTATCTCATTATCTTTATTTTCACCTGGCCATGCAGAACCGAATTTCATTTTCAGTAATTCAGCTTGTTTTTCAATAATTGAACAACCTTCTTTTATATCCTCGGTGATTACATTTCCTCCAAAAGGTATAACTGCTGTATGACGTATAATACCGTCTTTAAAAACTGCTAAATCTGTTGTTCCACCACCTATATCAATAAGTGCTACACCTGCTTCTTTTTCTTCTTGACTTAATACTGCATTTGCAGAAGCTAAAGGCTCTAAAGTGATACCTTCTAGGTCTAAATCTGAGCTTTTTACACAACGTCCAATATTTCTTATAGAAGACACTTGACCTACTACTACATGAAAGTTAGCTTCTAATCTTCCGCCATACATACCAATTGGTTCTGATATTTCGGCTTGTCCATCTACTTTAAACTCTTGAGGTAATACATGGATAATTTCTTCTCCAGGAAGCATTACAAGTTTATGTACTTGATTGATTAATCTATCAATATCGGCTTCGTCAATAACCAATTCTGAATTGGCTCTTGTGATATAATCGCTATGTTGTAAACTTCGAATATGCTGACCAGCAATACCAACTGTAACACCTTCAATTTTTTCAGAAGCTGCAGTCTCCGCCTCATGGACAGCTTGTTTGATAGACTGAATAGTTTGCGTGATATTATTTACTACGCCACGATGAACACCAAGACTTTTGGATTTTCCTACGCCTAAAATTTCAACTTTTCCGTATTCGTTTTTACGACCAATCATAGCCACAATTTTTGTGGTTCCTATATCCAATCCTACCGAAATATTATGCTTTTTCATAATCTATTTTTTAGTGCATATCACTTGGTTATCAAACCTTAAGTTTACACTGCTAAACGTGTTTATTGTTTTATCTTTTATTGCCTTTTTATAAAAAGCTTTAAAATTGCTTATCTTTTTTTCGAGCTTATCTAAGCTACCTATATATAGTTTAAAGTCGTATTTACGTAATCTTAAACTTATATTTTTATCTGAATCTTGACTTATTTCTATAACATGTTGTTTTAAAAATTTATCCTGATCTATAACTTTAGCTATTTCATAAACCCTATCTAACTTGGTTTTATAAACCGTACCTGTTACCAGCGGCACTCTTGCTGAATAATTTGCTGATAGCGGCATGTAAGATCCTTCATCATCTATGTAATATGAAGCATTTGTATACACTCTTGCTATTGGTCTTTTTTGCACGATTTCTGCTGAAACCTCTCCATTTACTGACATGTAAACTTCAGCATTTTTAACCATCGGATTAGAATTCAGGGCAGATTCTAATTCATTCAAATCTATAATATCTTTGCTGTCATTATTAAGACCACTTGGATTTTGTATTAACAATTTACTAACATTATCATGTGTTAGATATAAGTTATCCGAACCTAAAAACTCCACTATTGGCTTAGCGACAACGCGCGATTTGTTTCTAGCATTTGTAAATGCATACAAAAACACTACTAAACCTAGTAAAATCAACACTTTTATATAACCGTAATTAACTCGCAATACTCAATGCTTTTTTTATTGTTTTTACTTCTTCTCCAATATCTCCGGCTCCAATAGTTAAAATAATTTTGGCCGAACTTAATCTTATATTTTTTATTAGTGATTTTTTACTAATCAATGTTTTATTTTGGTTTGAAATCTTACTTAATAACCATGAAGAATTGACTCCCTCTATTGGCAATTCTCTTGCTGGGTAAATATCTAACAGAATAACTTCATCAAATTGAGATAAGGCTTCTGCAAACTCATCAGCAAAATCTTTTGTTCTAGAAAAAAGATGTGGCTGAAATATTGCTAGTACCTTTTCATTTGGATACATCTCTCGCACCGCATGATGTACTGCATTAATTTCTTCAGGATGATGTGCATAATCATCTATAAACACTAAATCATCTGTTTTAATCTGGTAGGTAAATCGTCGTTTGACACCTTTATAAGATGCTAAAGCTTTGGCGAGCTGTGGTCGAGGGAGACCATATTCTACAGACATCGCCAATGCTATCAATGCATTAGACAAGTTATGTCTACCAGGTAGGTTAAATTTGAAATCTTCTAGAATAGTTATAGGTGTTTTTACATCAAAAACATATGTACCATTTTCAATTCTAATATTTTGTGCGGTGTAATCTGAATTGTCTTCAATACCATATGTTATTCCTTTAATAGGTAAACCATTTCTAACAAATAGCTTTCCTTTTGGTTTTATCTTTTTTGTAAAGTCTTTAAAAGACTTCTTGAGTTCTGAAGCATCTCCATAAATATCTAAATGGTCTGCATCCATTGATGTAATACAAGCATAATCCGGAGAAAGTGTTAAGAAAGAACGGTCAAACTCATCAGCTTCGACGGCAGTTACTTCAGTTCCATTTACGATAAGGTTAGAATTATAGTTCTCACTAATACCTCCCAAAAAAGCAGTCATATTAACATTACATTCTTTCAGTAAATGTCCAAGAATACTTGTTGTTGTAGTTTTGCCGTGCGTTCCTGCTACAGCAAAGCAAAAGGTGTTTTTAGTTATATCACCAAGTACCTCAGAACGCTTCTTAACTTCAAACCCATTATCTATAAAATAGTTGAATTCTGAATGTGATTTTGGGATAGCTGGAGTATAAACGACAAGTGTTGATGATCGGTTTTTAAATTCTAATGGAATAGCATTAATTTCATCTTCAAAATGAATCTTGACACCAATGTTCTCTAATGCTTTTGTAATTTCCGAGGGTGTTTTGTCATAACCAGAAACTTTGTTTCCGCTATCTACGAAATAGCGCGCCAAAGCACTCATGCCAATACCGCCAATTCCAATGAAATAAATATTTGTTTTATTACTCATTTATTCTCAATAGCTTTTCTACTTCGTCTGCTATATCTTTTGTGGCATTAATCAATGCCAATTGTTTAATGTTTTTTCCTAAAATATTTCTACTCTCTTCAGATTTTAAAAGCTTCTCAAAAGCTGTATTAAAATCAGAATCAAGTTGAGATTCCTTAACTAAAATTGCTGCATTTTTATCAGTGATTGCTTGTGCATTTTTTGTCTGATGGTCTTCTGCAACATTTGGTGATGGAATAAAAATTACGGGTTTACCTACCACACAGAGCTCCGAAACTGAGCTTGCACCTGCTCTAGAAATAATGATATCTGATGCAGCATAAGCCAAATCCATAGTATTTAAAAACGTATGAACTTGCACATTATCATTAGCATTATACTTACTGTATTCCTCTTGATACAACTTACCGCATTGCCAAATGAGTTGTATGTCATGAGTTTTGAAAAACTCTAGCTTACTTTCAATCAATTGATTTACACGTCTAGCACCTAAACTTCCACCCAAAACCAAAAGCGTCAGTTTGTTTTTATCTAAATTGAACTCACTTAATCCAGATATTTTTTTATTTTCAATTTCTATTAAATCTTTTCGGATTGGATTACCTGTTAAAACAATTTTATCTTTAGGAAAGAAACACTCTAAACCTTCATACGCCACACAAATACTATTGGTTTTTTTACTCAGTAGTTTATTTGTAATCCCTGGATAAGAATTTTGCTCTTGAATTAGTGTTGGTATACCTTTTGAATTCGCAACCTGTAATAAAGGACCACTAGCAAACCCACCTGTTCCTATAACAACATTGGGCTTATACGTGTTGATAATTCGTCTTGACTTAAAAAGACTAGACATCAATTTAAAGGGAAACATTAGATTTTTTAAAGTTAGCTTACGTTGAATGCCTGATATCCAAAGCCCTTCTATTTTGAAACCAGCTTGTGGTACTTTTTCCATTTCCATTCGGTCCTTTGCACCAACAAATAAAAATTTTGAACCAGGAAATCGTAACTTCAGCTCATTTGCAATTGCTATTGCTGGATAAATGTGTCCGCCTGTTCCGCCGCCTGATAAAATAAATTTGTATGTCGATTGGCTATTGTTCAATTTTCTAGATGGTTTCTGATAAAATATCTAATGGGTTGTCTTCTTGTCCTTCTTGGGCTTTAATCTCTTGACGTTTTGCACTAACACTAAGTATAATACCTATAGCCATACATGTCATCCAAATTGATGTACCTCCACTACTTATTAGTGGCAATGTTTGCCCAGTCACTGGAAATAACTCTACAGCTACTGCCATATTTATTAATGCTTGAAATACGATTGGTAATCCTACACCGAGCACCAAAAGTTTTCCAAAAATTGTATCTGATTTCTGAGAAACAATAACTAGCCTAAATAATAACCATGAATACATTACTAAGAGAAATAAACCTCCAAAAAGTCCATACTCTTCAATTATTATTGCAAAAATAAAATCTGATGACGATTGTGGTAAAATATGTTTTTGCTTACTCTTTCCGGGACCTTGTGGCGAAATACCTGTAGCTATTGCAATTTTTGCGTTCTCAATTTGATAATCTTCCTCAGTATCTTCACCATTTGTAAAATTCTCGATTCTACTTATCCATGTGTCTACACGATTTGGCATAACATTTGGAAAAGACTTAGCTACTAAAACAAAAAAGACAAGTGCTATTATACCTGAACCAATAATTACAAGTAGATATTTAATTGGATATCCTCCAAGAAAAGTCAATAAAATAACCATTGCAAAAATAATAGCTGTAGTCGAAAAATTTGCAGGTAATATTAATGCTAGAATAATAAAAACTGGCATCCACAATGGTAGTATCGTCTCTTTAAAAGATATCTCCTTGTCTTTGATTTTTGATAAATAGCGTGCTACATAAACCATTAAAACAACAGATGCTAGTGCTGATGTCTGAAAAGACATATTAACTATCGGTATATTAATCCAACGACTAGCATTTGCACCGTCTATGGTTGTCCCTTGGAGTACGGTTACTATCAATAAGACTATCACAATTGGAATCATGACCATTGACAAACCTCTGAAGTAGCGATACGGAATACGATGTACTGCATACATTATCGCAAAGCCTAAAAAAAGATGCATACCATGCTTAAATAAATAAGGAAATGTACTTCCTGAACCGCCAGTATATGCCAAATTACTGGCTGCAGAAAATACAGGCAAAAATGAGAAAATAGCTAATAAAGTTGCTATAGCCCAAATAAGCCTATCACCTTTTATATTTTGAAACACTGATTGCATTTATATATATTAAAGCTTACGAACTGAATCTTTGAATTGACGTCCTCTATCTTCATAATTTTCAAACAAATCGAAACTAGCACATGCTGGAGATAGTAAAACATTATCTCCTGCACTTGCTACCTTGTAAGCAATTTTAACAGCTTCACTCATAAATTGAGTTTCGATAATTACATCTACCATATTTCCAAAATTTTCCATCAGTTTCGCATTGTCAACCCCTAAACATATGATTGCTTTTACTTTTTCGTTTACAAAAGGAAAAAGCTCTCTGTAATCATTGCCCTTATCTTCACCTCCAACAATCCACACAGTTGGTGCTTGCATGCTTTCTAAAGCAAAATAAGTAGCATTAACATTTGTCGCTTTTGAGTCGTTGATATATTGTACTTTATTAATCCTTAGTACATTTTCTAGTCGATGCTCAACACCTTGAAAATTTTCTAAACTTTCCCTAATGGTCTGTTTTCTAATTTTAAGTAAGTGAGCGGCTGTTGATGCAGCCATTGCATTTTTAACGTTATGTTTTCCGTCTAATGCTAGTTTTTTTATTGGCATAGTTATTTGATTATTATCAATAGTTATTATTATTTCTTTGTCTTTTATATAAGCACCATTCTCAACAATCTTATTTAATGAGAATGGTAGTTTTTTAGATTTGATGGTGTTTGATTTTATCCAATTTTCGATAACGGGGTCATCGGCATCATAAATGAAAAAATCGTCTTCAGTCTGTTTTTCTACAATTCTAAATTTTGAGGCGATATAGTTTTCAAACTTATAATCGTAGCGGTCCAGATGGTCGGGCGTAATATTAGTTAGTATGGCAATTTTTGGCTTGAAATCTTTTATGTCATCCAACTGAAAACTGCTAACTTCTAATACATAGTAATTATGATTTTCTTCAAGAATTTGTTTAGCGAAACTGTCTCCTATATTACCAGCTAAACCAACATCTAAATCTTGTTTTAGTAGATGATAAGTCAAACTTGCGGTTGTAGTTTTACCATTACTTCCAGTAATAGCGACTAAAGTTGCATTGGTAAACTTTGACGCAAATTCAATTTCAGAAACAATAGGTATGCCTTGCTCTCGAATCTGCTTTACCATAGTAACCTTATCTGGAATTCCTGGACTTTTCATTACAACATCTGCATTCAGAATTTTTGATTCTGTATGTTTTTTATCTTCCCATGTAATCTCATTATGTATAAGAACGTCTTTGTATTCTTTTTTTATTTCACCATTATCCGAAATAAAAACATCGTACCCTTTTTCTTTTCCTAAAAGCGCTGAACCAACACCACTTTCTCCACCACCAAGAATCACAAGCCTTTTCATCTATCTAATTTTCAATGTCACAATAGTTAGGATGGCTAACAAGATTCCTATAATCCAAAATCTAGTTACTATTTTACTTTCGTGATATCCTGATTTTTGATAATGATGATGCAAAGGCGACATCTTAAAAATGCGTCGACCTTCACCAAACTTCTTTCTTGTGTATTTGAAATAACTTACCTGCATGACTACCGATAAGTTTTCTGCTAAGAATATGCCACATAAGATTGGAATCAACCATTCTTTCCTTATTGCTATAGCTATTACTGCAATGATTCCTCCAATCGTTAAACTTCCTGTATCACCCATAAATACTTGAGCTGGATAGGTATTATACCATAAGAATCCAATTAAAGCACCTACAAAAGCTGCTATATAAATTGTAATCTCAGACACAAGCGGTATATACATGATATTGAGGTATTCTGAAAAAATAATATTACCAGACACCCAAGCAAAAATCCCTAAAGTAAGAACAATTATTGCTGATGTCCCGGCGGCTAGACCATCAATACCATCAGTAAGATTTGCTCCATTTGATACTGCTGTTATTATAAATATTGCAGCCAATATGAAAATTATCCAAGCATATTTTTCTAAATCTGGACTAATCCAAGTGATTAAATCTGCGTAATCAAATTCATTATTTTTTACAAAAGGAATAGTGGTTTTTGTAGATTTCTCTTCAGCTTCAAATAATTTAAAAGGTTCTATGTCAGGATTTTCTGCTAACAAAACTTTTTGCTGCTCAATCGGCAACTTCTCTTTCATAGTCACATCCTGATGAAAATAAAGAGTTGCACCAACGATAATACCCAAACCAACTTGACCAAGTACTTTGAACCTCCCTTTTAAACCTTCCTTATTATTTTTAAACTTCTTGATGTAGTCATCAATAAAGCCAATGGCTCCCATCCAAACCGTAGTTATAATCAATAAAATGATGTAAATATTTGCGATTTTAGCTAATAATAGTACTGGTATTAAAGTTGCTAAAATTATAATCAAACCACCCATAGTTGGTGTCCCAGCTTTTTCAGCTTGACCTTCTAAACCTAAATCTCTAATCGTTTCTCCAACTTGTTTTTTCTGTAAAAAACGTATAATTCTCTTTCCATATACAATAGAGATAAGAAGAGATAAAATCATTGCAATTGCAGCTCTGAATGTCAAAAACCCAAATAATGAAGCACCAGGAAACTGAAACTGCTTTTCTAAATAATCGAATAGGTAGTATAACATTTATTACTTTTTTATAATCAATAATTAATCGCTTCGGGTATGCTCGGCGATCATTTTTATTTTTGCAATTGTTTTAACAATTCTCCTACAATCTTATAATCATCAAAATCGTTTCGCTTTCCATTAATCTCTTGATAATTCTCATGACCCTTACCAGCTATAAGAATAATATCATTTGGTTGTGCCATTTGGCAAGCTGTACGTATGGCTTGTTTCCTGTCTAAGATTGACACTATTTTTTTGAAATTTTGAGGTGCTACACCAGCTTCAATAGCATCTATAATAGATTGTGGTTCTTCTGTTCTTGGATTATCGCTAGTAAAAATAACTTTGGTGCTCAATGCCGATGCTATGTGACCCATCTTAGGCCTTTTATCTACATCTCTATCACCACCACAGCCAACGACGGTGATTAATTCTTCATTTTTTGTACGGATTAAGTTTATTGTTTCTAGTACATTTTTTAATGCATCTGGCGTATGGGCATAATCGACAATTGCAGTTATCTTTTCTTCTGAAACAAAATATTCGAAACGTCCACTAACACTTTCGAGTTCACTTATAAATCTTAAACTTTCTTCATTTTCGAGACCTAATAATTCTGAAGTCGCATAAATGGCCAATAAATTGTAGGCATTGAAATTGCCTATTAGTTTTGTCCAAACCTCGTTATCATTTAGTTTAAGGAGTAAACCTCCAAACTGATTTTCTAAAATCTGTGCCCTGTAATCTGCATAAGTTTTTAAAGCGTAGGTACATTTTTTTGCATTTGTATTTTGCATCATTACCAAGCCATTTTTGTCATCTGTGTTTACTAAGCAAAAAGCTGTCTTCGGTAAGCCATCAAAAAACGCCTTCTTTACATCTCTATATTCTGCAAATGAATTATGATAATCCAAATGGTCGTGTGAAAGGTTAGTGAATATGCCTCCTGAAAACTGTAAGCCTTCAGTTCTACTTTGATGAATGCCATGTGAGCTTACTTCCATAAAGCAAAACTCCACACCTTCATCATTCATCTGTTGTAAGTACTTATTAATCGTTAATGAATCTGGCGTTGTATGTGTAGCTTTATATTCCTTATCATCAACCATGATTTTTACAGTAGATAATAGACCTACTTTATAGCCTGCTCTTTTAAATAACTGATACAACAAGGAACTTACAGTGGTTTTTCCATTAGTTCCTGTTGTACCGACTAACTTTAAATTCTCTGAAGGATTATCGTAATAATTTGCCGCCATAAAGGCTAGAGCTTTATTAGAATTTTCAACTTCTATATATGTTACGTTATCTACTAAATTATTTGGTATAACTTGACAAATAATTGCCTTTGCACCGTCATTAATCGCTTTAGATATATAGTCATGTCCATCCGAAATTGTTCCAACAAGTGCTATAAAAACATCATTAGATTCTATTTTACGAGAATCAAATTCAATTTTGTTAACTGTTACACTTGTGCTACCAACAACAGCATTAATTGTAACCTTATACAATATGTCTTTTAAAGGTTTCAAGATGCTTCTAAGACGACGGTTTGATTAGACTTTAGTTTTATATCTTTTGAAATAGACTGTGATTTTATCACTCCACTTCCTCTTAATTTTACATTTACTTTCACATCCATGTTTTCCAAAAAGGCAACAGCATCCATAGCTGCAACACCTACTAAATTTGGCATAATAGTTTTATAGGTGTTTGAAATCGAATTGAACTTCTCAAAATCCTTTACAACTTGAGGATTATTATACTCCACAGATTGAATCTCATCAATTAAAGGCGTATCTGTATATATTTTTTGTGCTATGCGTTTGAAAACTGGACCAGAAACATCCGCACCATAAAAACCAACTTTTGTACTTGGTTTATGAATAACTACAATACAAGAATATTTAGGATTTTCTACCGGAAAGTACCCCGCAAAAGAAGACACA
>ERZ1048068.2518-NODE-2518-length-12807-cov-5.053090_pt1 | contig 12807 bp, 11 predicted proteins | sample MGYA00383098_ERZ1048068 | MGnify/ENA primary metagenome ERZ1048068 (study PRJEB29581, sample SAMEA5548368) | metagenome | biome: marine; feature: coastal; material: water | depth 1 m | study: Short-term variability in the microbial, nano- and picoplankton... | reverse complement strand
TTGTAATTTGCGAAGCGTGCGGTCGTATACAAATAGACGCTCGTATGGCAGGTATCGAAGAGCATGTGGAAGAAGAAACGGCAAAACCAAAGAGAAGAGCAGTCCGAAAGAAATAACTTTATTAGGTTTTCGTTTTCAATTTTTTCAGTACTTCTTACACTGGCCAGCTCTGCTTGTCACACATTTTATTTCAGTAAAAATTTAATAGCTGCTCAAGGGCAGAATTACCAGCTTCTGCTAGATCAAGCTCAAACGACCATCATAGACGAGCAAGCTTTGGATCAAGAGAATAGTGCGATTCACTATCTTCTTCATTTCAATGCATTTATGAAAGCATTTATCACAGAAGAGCAAAAGGATTATGCTGCTTATAGAAAGGTAAAAAATGAGGCATTATTACATTATGAATCATTACCAGATTCTATTAGTTTTAAACGTTTAGCTCAATCAGACGCCTACTTTTTTTCGGCCACACTCAAAGCGAAGTTTGAGGAATTTTATGGTGCTGCTAGAGACGTAAATAGAGCGAATGTATTGATTAATGAGAATTACCATTTATTTCCAAATTTCCTTCCCAACAATAGGACTAGAGGGATTATACAAGTGTACCTGAGCGTCGTGCCAGATAACTATGCTTGGGTAATAGGCATGCTAGGGATTAGAGGTAACATGAAAGACGGCCTGAGTCTGCTAAAGAAGCTAGCTCATACCGCTCAAGATACGGGCTATTTAAGTCTTTTTGCTAAAGAAGCAGCCTATCTTTATTCGTTCTCGCTAATGCATGTGGCCAAGAATCCAGCGAAAGCTTGGAGCGAAACCTTGAGGTGCACAAATGACTACACGACCAATCTTACTTCTACATATTTTAGAAGTGCAATGGCGGGTAAACTTAAAAAGAATGAGACTGTCATTAGTATATTGGAGAGAAGACCCATAAGCGAAGAATACGAGCGTTTTTACTATCTAGACTATTTACTTGGCGTTGCTAAGCTAAAAAAGTTGGACACCACAAGTATCATGCACTTGGATCTATTTTATTCACATTATACAGGTAGGAACTACATAAAGAGCTGCTTGCAAAAAATGAGCTGGTACCATACCATATTCGGGGATACTATAAAAGCAGAGGAATACCAAACACTCATTCACGAAAAGGGGTATAAGCTGAACGGAGAAGATAAGCAGGCGATAGCGTACGCAGCTAAAGGGCTGCCAAATTTTCAACTCCTTCAGATAAGATTGCTTTATGACGGTGGATATACACAAGAAGCCTCATCATTGATTAGTAAAGTTGATTACAAGACACTTTCCAGTCGTCAAATGAAAGCAGAGTATTGTTATCGGAAAGGACGAATTCTCGAAAAAGAAGGAAAAATGGAAGATGCTCTAACGCTGTATGAGGCGTGCACCTTATTTGGTATTGATAGCAAGGAATATTATGCGGCATATGCGAGCATCTATTTAGGTGACTATTATCTCCAACAGGGACATTATGCCAATGCAAAGAAATTTTATCAGAGAGCATTAAGTTTTAAGAGCAATAAGGAGTACAAGAATTCCGTAGAGCAACGTGCTGAAGCAGGGTTGTCAAAGCTAATGTAATTCCTCCATCTATGCTATTTTCCCCCTGTGCACCCCTATCTTTTGGATATATCATTATGCCGAAGTAAAGTGTATGGTATTTGGGTTAAAATCGGCGTATTTTCGTCAACTTAAAAAGTCATAAGAAATGAGTGAAAGACCAGTAAGAGTGAGATTTGCACCTAGTCCTACAGGACCTCTACATATTGGGGGTGTGAGAACGGCCTTATATAATTACCTGTTTGCTAAGAAAAATAACGGTAAGTTCTTACTTAGAATTGAAGATACCGATCAGAAACGTTTTGTTAAAGGAGCTGAGAATTATATCAATGAGAGTTTGTCTTGGTTAGGTATGCCCATTGACGAGGGAGTGCTCCAAGGTGGAAGCTTTGGGCCTTATAAGCAAAGTGAGCGTATAGATACGTATGCCGCTTACGCAGATCAACTAATACAAGCGGGGCATGCATATTATGCTTTTGATACTACAGACGAACTTAATGAGATGCGCGCTAATTTAGAGGCCAATAAGATGAGTGCCAAGTACGATGCGACATCTCGAATGAGTATGCGAAATTCACTCACACTGAGTGATGATGAGGTTAAAGATCGTCTGGATAACCAAGATAAATATATTGTACGGATCAAGCTGCCACGCAATGAAGAGATTCGTTTTTACGACGAAATACGCGGGTGGATAGTTTTTAATAGTAGCCAACTAGATGATAAAGTGCTGCTAAAAGAAGATGGGCTTCCTACCTACCATTTGGCTAATATTGTAGATGATCATCTAATGGAGATAAGTCATGTGATTCGTGGCGAGGAATGGTTGCCAAGTGCTCCACTTCATGTTATGTTGTATAAATACTTGGGATGGGAAGATTCAATGCCCAAATTTGCTCACTTGCCATTGATCTTAAAACCGGATGGCAAAGGTAAGCTTAGCAAGAGAGACGGGGATAGACTTGGTTTCCCTGTGTTCCCTTTGGAGTGGAAGTCTCTCGCAGGAGAAATAAGCAGCGGTTATAGAGAAAGTGGTTATATGCCAGAAGCCGTTGTCAATATGTTAGCCATGTTGGGTTGGCACCCGTCTGATAATCAAGAGATTTTTACTATGGAAGAACTGATCAAGACCTTTAGTTTAGAGAAAGTTTCCAAGAGCGGGGCGAAGTTTGATATGGACAAGGCAAAATGGTATAACCGTCACTACTTGATGAAGGCTAGTAGCACAGCACTGCGTGCAATGGTAGATGACCAAGTCACAGATGTACATATTTCTAAAGGAGAAGACTATCTACTTGAGGTGCTAGAGATGCTAAAAGAAAAAGTAAGTTTTGCTGGAGAAATATTACCGTTAGGTCAATACTTCTTTGAACTTCCAGAAGGGTATGACGAGAAGGTACAGCGCAAAAAGTGGAAGGGCGAAGTGCCAGGTTATATCAACGATTATGTCATCGGTTTAGTAAACGAGAATAAAGATACTGCAGCTGAAATGGAAGATTATCTAGAAGCGTATGCAAATGAGAAAGGAATAGGTAAAGGGATGTTAATGCAACCGCTTCGCTGGGTAGTAAGTGGTCAAGCAGGAGGGCCTCCTATCTTCGAAGTGCTAGCATTAATTGGTCTAGCAGAAATAGCAAAAAGACTAGAAGTAGTAAACGAAAAGTTTCAGCAGCAGACAGGAATGAAATAAAGTAATAATAGATTAATAGGCCTACTATTACTTTATATTCAGCATTTCGCATGCTTTTTCGCTGGCGAGTTGCTCAGCGACCTTCTTAGATTTGCCTCTTGCTTTGGTTATTTCTACGCCATCAATAATTACACCGATTATATACATTTTAATCTTTTTCTCCTCTTCAGCATTGAGTACTTTGAAATAGAGCTTTTTTTTCTCTTTTTGAGCATATTGATTAAGCAGACTTTTAAAATTTACGGTAATGTCCTTGAGTTTATCAAAGTCTAGATGTGGAGCGACTATTTTACGCTGTATAAAGCGTTTAGTGAATTTATGACCTTTATCCAAGTAAATGGCACCTATAAGTGCCTCGAGGGCGTTACCTGCTATACCACGCAAGGCATCAGGTTTTTTTGAGATGCTCATGTCAAACACAATATGCTCGTGCAGGCCCATATTAAATGCAATTTCCGCTAGCATTTTTCGACTCACACTCTTACTTCTCATTTCAGTCAGAAATCCTTCTCCCTGAAACGGAAATTTTTTGAATAGAAACTCCGCTATAATTAAGTCTAGAACAGCATCGCCAAGATATTCTAAGCGTTCGTTATTGTTTTTAACATCGATGCCGTGCAACTTGCGAGAGCTTGAATTGTGTAAAAGCGCTTGTTGATACAGTTCTATTTTTTTAGGACAATAACCAAGCAAACGATACAATTTTTTGAAAAACTGTTGATTTTTGAAAAATTGAGTAAAGTAATTTTTTTGGATACCGCCTATCACAGTGTTAATCGCATTTTCCCATTACAACAGAAGCGTTGTGCCCTCCAAAACCAAAGGTGTTACTGAGGGCATACTTCACTTCCCTTTTCTGAGCTTTGTTGAAGGTGAAGTTGAGTTTGGAGTCAAACTGCTCATCATCTGTAAAATGATTAATGGTAGGAGGGATGATTCCAGTATTGATTGCAAACAGACAAGCCAACGCTTCTACGGCACCGGCAGCACCAAGAAGGTGTCCAGTCATTGATTTGGTAGAGCTTATGTTGAGGTTGTATGCGTGCTCTCCAAATACTCCTCTTATAGCTTTTGTTTCACTAATATCTCCAAGTGGAGTCGAGGTACCATGAACATTGACATAATCTATATCTTCTGGTTTCAGGTTAGCATCTCGTAAGGCAAATTTCATGACATTTAGAGCACCTAACCCTTCTGGATGGGGAGCTGTAATGTGATGGGCATCTGCGGTAAGTCCACCACCTAATATTTCACCATAAATCTTAGCACCTCTCGCCTTGGCGTGCTCGTATTCTTCAAGCACGAGTGACGCAGCTCCTTCTCCTAAGACAAAACCTTCTCGATCAGCATCAAATGGTCTCGAAGCAGTATGTGGACTATCGTTACGTTCAGAGAGAGCTTTCATACTATTAAAACCTCCCACGGCAGACGGAGTGACACAAGCCTCTGAACCGCCCGTTACGATCGCTTTGGACATGCCAAGGCGGATATAGTTATATGAATCTATAATGGCATTGTTTGATGAAGCACATGCAGATATTGTCCCAAAATTTGGTCCCCTGAAACCATACTTTATTGAAATATATCCTGGAGCGATGTCTCCTATCATTTTTGGAATAAAAAAAGGATTAAATCGAGGCGTCCCGTCTCCTCTCGTAAAATCCTCTATTTCTTTTTCAAGTGAAGTAAGTCCTCCTATGCCAGATGCCCAGATTACTCCTATCTCTTCTGGTACAAAATCTGTATCCATGAGTCCGGAGTCTAATACAGCCTCATCAGCAACGACCATGGCGTATTGAGTGAAAGGATCCATTTTTCGGGATTCTTTTCTGTCCAGATGATCTTTTAGGTTGAAATTCTTGATTTCACACGCGAAACGCGTCTTGAATTTTTCGGCATCAAAACGTGTTATCGGTGCCGCACCACTAACTCCCTTAGAAAGTGCATCCCAGTACTCCTCGGCCGTGTTGCCTATAGGTGTAAGAGCACCAATTCCGGTTACTACTACTCGTTTGAGTTGCATATGTCGGTTTGGTTGGCTTTAATTAACCTGCGTTCTCGGTAATGTATGATACCGCATCACCTACTGTTGCAATCTTTTCAGCTTGCTCGTCAGGTATAGCGATGTTAAATTCTTTTTCGAATTCCATGATTAGCTCTACAGTATCTAGTGAGTCAGCACCAAGGTCATTGGTGAAACTTGCAGCGGTAGTTACTTCAGATTCTTCTACACCTAATTTATCTACAATTATTGATGTTACTTTTTCAGCTATTTCAGACATATTAATTTTACTTTTGTTTAGTTATGCAAAGAACATTTTTTTAGAATAAATAGACAAAAATTATTTGCATTAACTACAAACACATCAAATTTACAATTGTATGCAGTCCTTATTTACCGCAGATGAATTTGTTCTAAAGTACCCGTGCATCTACGGTATATCTACTTCTATGAGACATATGAAGCTTGGCTATTGGCTCTCAGTTCATCCTGATATAGCGTTACAATATGAGGAAGATATTTCCGATTACAGGAAAGAAAGTAAGCATGCAGCCTATCATTTGACCTATCTGGATGACCAAAGTAGCTACTTAATGATTAAAAATAGGGGCACAAAACATCATTTTTATTCAAAGTATAAGCAAGCTGATTATTTATTATGCAGTATGAATGAGGAAGAAATAAATTCTGAATTAGTTCAAATAGTTGCCCAACTTACCGGTATATCGATTTGTTTTGCACTTAATAATCCAAGTTCAAAAGAAATCTTAAACTTTACTCAATTGCAATGAGCGAAACCATAAAGTACAACAAAACTAAAATTATAGCCACTATAGGGCCAGCTACCTCAAGTGTGCCCATGCTAAAAAAAATAATAAAAGCAGGTGTAGATGTCTGTAGAGTAAATTTTTCTCACGGTGACTGGGATACTCACCTAGAGGTGGTAAATAACATTCGTCAAGCAATGAAGGAAGTGGGCAGCAACGTCGCTATTCTTGGAGATTTGCAGGGCCCCAAACTTCGTATTGGAGAGGTTGAAAACAACAGCATGTTGCTTGAGGATGGTGCTGTAATGAAACTGACAACTGAAGCAACTGTAAGTTCTGGAAAGACTATATATGTTAAGTACTCTACGCTAGCCAGAGATGTAAAAGTAGGTGAACGGGTGCTTCTAGATGATGGTAAAATAGAGTTAGAGTTTTCTAAAAGAATAAATAACAGTACGATAGAAGCTAAAGTCATAAACGGTGGCTTCCTTAGCTCGAACAAAGGCTTTAATTTACCCTCTACCGACATGTCAGTTGCTAGTCTTACACCAAAAGATAAAAAGGACTTAGAGTTTATCATTAAGCATGAGTTTGATTGGGTGGCATTATCTTTTGTGAGAGAAGACAAGGACATCATTGAGTTAAGAGATATTTTAACCAAGAACAATTGTCATGCACACATCGTAGCCAAAATTGAAAAGCCTCAAGCTGTAAAAAATATAGATTCTATAATAGCGGCAACGGATGCGATTATGGTAGCTCGTGGAGATCTGGGTGTAGAGATGCCAATGGAGCAGGTGCCAATGATCCAAAAACGTATCGTAGCTAAGTGCATAGAGGCGTCTACTCCCGTAATAATAGCTACCCAGATGATGGAAAGTATGATTACTTCTCCTACACCTACCAGAGCAGAGGCCAATGACGTAGCTAATGCAGTAATGGATGGTGCCGATGCTGTAATGCTTAGTGCAGAGACCTCTGTAGGGGATTACCCACTAAAAGCTGTACAATCGGTGGAACGTATCCTGGGGAGTACAGAGATGGGATGGAACGTGTATAACAAAATAAAGAAACCAGATACTTCATCTAAATCCTTCATCAGCGATAGAATTTGCTATGCAACCGTTAGCATGAGTGAAGGGATAGGAGCAAAGGCTATAATCTCTATGACACAGTCAGGATATACCGCTTATAAAATTGCAAGTAGTAGACCCAATTGTGATGTTTTCATATTTACGGCAAACAAGCTTTTACTTAATAGACTGAGCTTGGTATGGAATGTTCGAGCATTCTACTACGCTAAAAAAACAAATACGGATGAAACCATACGCGATGTTATAGCAGAACTTCAGGAAAAGGACTTCTTGAAAGACGGTGATGTTGTGATCAATACTGCGGCAATGCCAGTCTTAGAAAACAGAAAAACAAACGCGATAAAAATTAGTACAGTAGGTGAGTGAAATTGTAAATAAAGTAGCTCTAAGTGGTATCATCACTATTGATTTAGAGGATTTAATCCCTGATAGAAAAGTATCATTTATTGACATTTTCGAACAATTGTTTCAAGGGCTTATTCTCCGTGAAAAAGATTTTAGAGCATGGGTTAAGAACTATGAATGGAGTACCTATGCAGAACATAACGTTGCGGTATATTGTAGCAGCGACGCTGTAATACCAACTTGGGCATACATGCTCATTGCTTCCGCACTTAGACAGCATACAAGTCACGTTTTCTTTGCCAAACCAGAGGCATTGCCAGCACTAGTAGCTGAAAGAGCTTTAGCCTCCCTTGATACACTAGAATACACCGATAAGCGAGTAGTGGTAAAGGGCTGTGGTAATAGAGAAATAAGTAACCATGCCTATGTACTCTTAACCAATAGACTTGTAAGTACTGCCAAAACGGTAATGTTTGGCGAGCCGTGTAGTACAGTGCCCGTTTATAAGCAACGTAATAAGTAGTTTTTTCGAACCGAAAATGCAGAAAGTCTAATTTCTAAAAGAAATCAGACCTTCTGAGTGTGTAATTTAGCTGCGACTTAGTTGCCTATCGCTTTCATGGCATCAAAGTCCATTATTCTAATACCATTTTTGTATTGCGATACAAATGCATCATCTATGCCAAGTGTTTTAATGTCATTTCTGAACTGTACAGCGTCCATTAAGTTGACAAAGTGACCAATAACATAGCGTTTTTTCCCGTCTACATCTTCTGCTTTTATCGTTTTTAGTTTTTCATTGAACGACACTAAATTGAGGTACTCATAGTACCCCATTTGCACTTGATATACAGTTCCATTAGGAAGTTTTGTAGATGGCATGGTACTTTCAAGGTTATTATATTTAACTTTTAACATCGATAATTCTGTGGCTAACTCTTCTAGTTCTGTTCTCAGTTCATCCATTTCAGCGAGTTTAGCCTTTAGGTCGACTACCTCTTCGTTTAGGTTCGCTACTTCCTTTTTATGCTTTTTTTGCATGCGCACCCATTTTTCTGGATTCTTCTTATAGGTCTTTATTTCCTTTTTAAGGGCTTTGCGCTCTCCTTTACTTAATGTTTGTGCTTCTGCTAGGTTTATTCCTGCTGTAAATAGGAGGGTCAGTAGTACAACTACAATTTTCTTCATTCTCATAATTTGTTGTGTATCTTGTAAGCAGCAAAATTAGAGAAAAGATGTGCAACCTCCGTTTACAAGTAGTGTGATTAACTACATTTGTATCCATTTTAGAATACACATTATGGAATACAGAATAGAACGAGACAGCATAGGAGAAGTTAAAGTCTCAGCGGATAAATACTGGGCTGCACAGACTCAGCGGTCAGTTGAAAACTTTAAAATAGGGAGTCAAACCATGCCTATTGAAATTATCAAGGCTTTTGGTGTATTGAAAAAGTGTGCTGCTATGGCAAATGCTGAATTAGGTGTTCTGACTCAAGAAAAAGCAGATTTAATATCGGATGTATGTGATGAGATAATTGATGGTAAGTTAGATGACCAGTTTCCATTAGTGGTATGGCAAACAGGATCGGGTACACAGAGTAATATGAATGTAAATGAGGTGATTGCTAACCGTGGTCATGTATTGAACGGAGGTAGTCTTTCAGATGAGAACAAGGTACTTCATCCAAATGATGATGTAAATAAATCCCAAAGCAGTAACGATACGTTTCCTACCGCTATGAGTATAGCGGTCTACAAGCAAATGATTGATTTTGCTATACCCGGGTTGCAAGTGTTGAAAGATACGTTCAAAAAGAAAGCCCGATACTTCAAGAATATCGTAAAAATAGGTCGTACGCATTTTATGGATGCCACGCCGCTTACACTTGGTCAAGAGTTTAGCGGATACAGACGCCAACTAGAAACGAGTATTTTAGCTATAGAGAATGCCATGATAGGTGCTCAGGAGATAGCATTAGGAGGTACTGCTGTGGGTACGGGCCTGAATACGCCCAATGGATATGACGTTATGGTAGCGGCTAAAATAGCTGCAGAAACTGGAATGCCATTTCGTACAGCGGAGAATAAGTTTGAAGCACTAGCGGCACACGATGCTATGGTAGAGCTGCATGGTTCACTTAAGCGTGCAGCAGTGAGTTGTATGAAAATAGGTAATGACATACGTATGCTGAGTTCAGGACCAAGAAGCGGCATAGGCGAATTAATAATTCCAAGTAATGAGCCGGGGTCGAGTATAATGCCAGGTAAGGTGAATCCTACACAATGTGAGGCTCTCACGATGGTGTGTGCTCAAGTAATGGGTAATGATGTGGCGGTAACAATAGGGGGCAGCAACGGTCACTTTGAGTTAAATGTGTATAAACCGTTAATAGCGGCTAACGTTTTGCAAAGTGCCAGAATATTAGGTCAAGCATGCCTATCGTTCAACGATAATTGCGTAGTAGGTGTAGAGCCAAACCATGCTGAGATACAGAAAAAACTGGATAGTTCACTAATGCTAGTCACAGCACTTAATACACATATTGGGTATGACAACGCAGCTAAAATTGCCAAAAAAGCATACACGGATAACACCACACTAAAAGAAGCTGGCGTAGAACTTGGTTTTTTAACTGCAGAGCAGTTTGACGAGTGGGTGGTGCCAGTAGATATGTGTGGCGATATAGAACTTGGGTTTTGATTTATGAGCACCAAACTAAAACCTTTCAGGCTCAAGATCATTGGTAAGTATACCGACAAAAAAGAACTAAAAATACTGGATATAGGCTCGGGAAGTCACTCGAGTACTATTACCAAAAAATGGTTGCCTAAGTGCCATTATACCGGAGTAGACAGAGATGTAAGTTATGACAATACAGCAGAAGATATTCAGAATATGGATGAGTTCTTTCAGTTGGACCTTACAGAGCTAGAATACAGTGCTATTCCAGACGATACTTATGATGTGGTCATAATGAGTCACGTAATAGAACATCTGTACAACGGAGATAAAGTGCTTCAGTTGTTATTCAAAAAGCTAAAGAAAGGTGGCCTATTCTACATCGAGTTTCCGTGTGAGGCAAGTGCAAGCTTCCCGAGTAAAAAGGAAACGTTAAACTTTTTTGACGATGATACCCATGTGCGTATCTGGTCTATTAAAGAAGTGGCCAATATTTTTATGGATAGCAGTTTCAATGTGAAAAAGGCAGGTAAAAACCGTAGTTGGATCAATATCGCTCTTATGCCTATCAAGATACCATTGCAACTCATCACCAAAGGCTACGTGCGTGGGGGCGTATATTGGGACGCGTTTGGTTTTGCAGATTATCTCTTAGCGGAGAAGGCGTAACACTATCATAACTGATGTGCAGCTAAACAGCAACGCTATAAATTTAGACTATCTAATAGGCTTTTTATAGGTTCATTAGGGGGTCTAGGAGCATTTGTATCTACTACATTTCCTTTGTCGTCAATTAGAAATGAATGTAAAGGTCGTCTATTTCTTTCAACCTTATTTCTATCTTCTTGTTATCAATTTCGATGGCATCTTTTGTTTACCTAAGGACTCTTATTTACACGAGGCAATTGCTAAGGCCTAAATAGTTAGTAGTATTATTAGTTTCGTATTAATTCCCTAACTCAGCCCCGTAATCATACCATTATTATCAATATCCATACCTTCACTGGCTGGTAAAGAAGGAAGTCCTGGCATACGCATCATATTACCAAGTATGGGAATAAGGAAACCAGCTCCTGCAGCTATTTCAATCTCGCGTACAGTGATCCTAAAACCGGCGGGTCTACCGGTAAGTTTATCGTCATCAGAGAAAGATTTTTGAGTTTTTGCCATACAGATGGGTAAGTGAATCAGACCGAGCTTAGCAATGGTTTTCAGACCCGCATTTGCTCTAGCAGCATAGTCTACTCCGTCTGCTCCATATATTTCTTTGGCTATGGTTTTTATCTTATCTTTCACAGAAGTTTCCCAGTCATAGATTTGTTTGAAATCGCTCTTGCCGCTTTCTACTTCTTCTACTACTGCTTTAGCTAGATCTATGGTTCCGTTACCTCCGTCTGCCCAGCCTTTACTGAGAACTGCTTTTACTCCTATGCTCGCACACTTGTCTATGAGCCAATCTATTTCTTCTTGGGAGTCAGTGTAAAAATTATTGATGGCAACTAATCGTTGCAGTCCGAATTTACCCATATTATCTATGTGCTTTTCCAGATTTGCAAAGCCTGCTTTTACTCTATCGAGATTCGCATCATTGTATTCTTGCTTTGGAGAACCGCCGTGGTGACGCAGTGCTCTAATGGTAGCTACGATTACTACGGCTTTTGGCTTTAGATCAGCGGATACGCATTTGATATCTAAGAATTTCTCTGCCCCAAGATCTGCCCCAAATCCTGCTTCTGTTACTACGTAGTCAGACAAACTCATACCCATTTTGGTAGCTATTATCGTATTTGTTCCTTGTGCTATGTTGGCAAATGGGCCACCGTGTATGATAGCTGGGTTTTGCTCTAGTGTTTGTACTAGGTTGGGTTTGATCGCATCCTTCAGTAATAAAGTCATTGCGTTCTCTGCATTCAGATCACGTGCAAATACAGGTTTTCGGTCCATCGTATATCCTACGAAAATATTACCCAATTTCTCTTTTAAATCCTTTATATCTTTTGCCATACAAAGTATCGCCATCACCTCACTAGCTGCGGTAATATTAAATCCGCCTTGACGAGGAATGCCATTTCCGGTGCCTCCCAAACCGATGGTGATGTCACGCAAAGCACGGTCATTCATATCAATCACCCGTTTCCAGACGATGGTGCGTGGATCTATGCCAAGATTTCGTGTCTTGCTTTGTAGATTATTATCTATTAGAGCACTTAGTAAGTTGTTTGCTTTTTCTATAGCTGCAAAATCACCGGTAAAGTGGAGGTTAATATCTTCCATAGGCACCACTTGTGAGTGACCACCGCCAGCAGCTCCCCCTTTTATACCGAAAACGGGACCCAGTGATGGCTCACGAAGCACTACTATAGACTTCTTGCCTATTTTGTTGAGCCCTTCATTTAATCCAATAGAAACAGTTGTCTTTCCTTCTCCGGAAGGTGTAGGAGTAAGTGCCGTTACGAGTATTAGGTTGCTTTTGACAATTCTGTCCTCATCTATTAGATTTAAAGGTAGTTTAGCCTTATACTTACCGTATTGTTCCAAGTCGTCTTGATCAACACCTAGTTTTGTAGCTATGGAATTAATATGCTGCATTTCTACTCTTTGGGCAATATCTAAATCTGTCATTTCAGTTATTTCTTGAGACGAAT
>ERZ1048068.2512-NODE-2512-length-12828-cov-7.168559_pt1 | contig 12828 bp, 13 predicted proteins | sample MGYA00383098_ERZ1048068 | MGnify/ENA primary metagenome ERZ1048068 (study PRJEB29581, sample SAMEA5548368) | metagenome | biome: marine; feature: coastal; material: water | depth 1 m | study: Short-term variability in the microbial, nano- and picoplankton... | reverse complement strand
ATTTAGCTAATAAAAATTTATCTATGTCTAAACAATTAAAAACAGGAATTGTTGCTGTTATAATTATAGCCTTATTTATTTGGGGATATTCCTTTTTAAAAGGACACAACCTATTTGATTCAGATACTCGCTATTTCAATGTAGAATATGCTAATATTGCAGGGCTTTCAAAATCTAGTTTAGTTACTATTAATGGATTGAAAGTTGGTAAAATTGACCAAATTAGATTCAATAAAAACTCACAAAAAAAAGGACATTTAGTGGTTCGTTTTTCTGTTGAAAAAGAGTTTTCATTTTCAAAGAACAGTATTGTGAAAATATATTCTCCCAATCCTTTAAGTGCATCTAATCTTGCGATTATACCAAACTATGATGGAGAAAATGCAGTTTCAGATGATACGCTTACAGGAGAAATAGAGTCTAACTTGTTTACCTCTATTGGTGAGCGTTTAGATCCTCTTCAAACGAAATTAGAACGTGTAATCGTGCGTGCTGATTCTTTGTTTAAAAAGGTAAATACTATTTTAGATTTGAACACACAAAATAGCGTAAGAACCTCTGTAAAAAACATTGAATACGCTACCGAAGAACTTAACAAAACAATGTTGTCTGTCAACACTTTAATGGATGCGACCTCCCTAGATTTGAAAGAAAGTATCACCAATACCAAGTCAATTACAGAAAATTTTTCTAAAATCTCAGATACCTTAGTCAATGCAAATATTGGTAAAATCCTAAAAGATGCACAAGGAACTATTTCTTCGGTCAACCTATTGATAGATGGGATTACTTCTGGAAAAGGGTCTGTTGGTAAACTAGTTACAAATGACGATTTGTACAACAACATTGCAGCAACTACCAAAGAATTAGAAAACTTACTTAGAGAGATAAAACTACATCCTAAAAGATTTGTTCATTTTTCTTTGTTTGGGAAAAAAGCAAAACAATTCACTTCGGTAAAAGATACCGTATCATCAAAAAAATAAATTGATATAACATTACAATACACTTAATCAATATGCAATACTTTCCTAATTTAATTTTTGCATTAGCACTAATAACAGGTTTCGGTTTTTTTGGATTGAATATCCGTAAGTTGTATAGAAATATCAATTTTGGTAAAGATGTAGACAGAAAAGACAGAAAATCTGAAAGGTTAAAAAACATGATGATGATTGCTCTTGGGCAGTCAAAAATGGTTAAAAGACCTTTATCAGGGTTTTTACATATTATTGTTTATGTTGGTTTTATCATTATAAATATTGAAGTGTTAGAAATTATTATTGATGGATTATTTGGGACTCATAGAGTCTTTTTAGGTGTCTTGAGTACTGAATTGTATGGTTTTTTAATTGGTACATTTGAGGTTTTAGCTGCGTTAGTTTTTATCGCGGTTGTTCTTTTTTGGTTGCGTAGAAATGTGTCTAATATCAAACGTTTTTTAAGCAAAGAAATGAATGGTTGGCCAAAAAAGGACGGAAATAATATTCTGTATTTTGAAATGGTTTTAATGACTTTATTTCTAGTTATGAATGCTACAGACGTACCTTTTCAGCAAGCAGGAATAGGAAATCCTATTAGTCAGTTTTTTGTCCCTTTTTTTAATAGTTTTTCAGAAGCATCAATCCATCTAATAGAAAGAAGCGCTTGGTGGGTTCATATTTTAGGTATTTTAGTTTTCTTAAATTATCTATTCTACTCAAAGCACTTGCATATTTTATTAGCCTTTCCAAATACTTATTTTGCAAATCTAAATCCGAAAGGACAGTTTAATAATTTAGAGTCGGTTACAGCCGAAGTTAGACTAATGATGGATCCTGACGCAGATCCTTATGCAGTTCCAACTGAAGAAGAGGATGCTTCTGTTCCAGATAAATTTGGTGCTTCGGATGTAGGAGATTTAAATTGGGTTCAATTACTAAATGCATATACTTGTACAGAATGCGGAAGATGTACTTCATCTTGTCCAGCAAATTTAACAGGTAAAGAGTTGTCTCCACGAAAAATCATGATGGATACGCGTGACCGACTAGAAGAAGTTGGTAAAAACATAGATGCTAATAATGGCACCTTTGTAGACGATGGGAAACAATTGCTAAATGATTATATCACTCCAGAAGAATTATGGGCCTGTACAAGTTGTAATGCTTGTGTTGAAGAGTGTCCTGTAAACATAGATCCTTTGTCTATCATTATGGACATGAGACGATACTTAGTCATGGAAGAAAGTGCTGCACCTCAAGAATTAAATATGATGATGACCAATATTGAAAATAATGGTGCTCCTTGGCAGTATAACCAACAAGATCGATTGAATTGGGTTAATGAATAATGTTTGATTTTTAAATTATTCTTTTTATTATAAACGGTTAAATAACAAAAATATGAACGTACCAACAATGGCAGATATGATGGCGAAAGGAAAGCAACCAGAAGTGTTGTTTTGGGTTGGAGCAGCCGGAAGTTATGATGATCGAGCTAAAAAAATATCGCGCGCATTTGTAAAGATATTACACCAAGCAGGTGTTGATTTTGCTGTTTTAGGAACGGAAGAATCATCAACAGGAGATGCTGCAAAACGAGCAGGAAATGAATTTCTATTTCAAATGCAAGCCATGATGAATATAGAAATATTGAATGGTTATGAAGTGAAGAAAATTGTTACCTGTGATCCACACTCATTCAATACCTTTAAAAATGAATATCCTTCATTAGGCGGAAAATACGAGGTTTTTCATCATACGCAATTCATTCAGAATTTAATTTCAGAGGGACGTTTAAAACTCGATAAAACAACTTTCAAAGGGAAGAGAGTTACATTTCATGATCCGTGTTATTTAGGTAGAGCGAATGATGTTTACGAATCTCCAAGAGATTTGATTAAAAGATTAGGTGTTAATTTAACAGAAATGAAACGTAATAAAGCGACTGCTTTATGCTGTGGAGCAGGAGGAGCACAAATGTTTAAAGATGCAGAAAAAGGAGATAAGGAAATTAATATTTTAAGAACAGAAGATGCTTTAGAAACCAAGCCAAATATTATAGCTACTGGTTGTCCTTATTGTAAAACCATGATGACAGATGGAATTAAGTTTAAACAAAAAGAAACTCAAGTAATAGTGAAAGATATTGCAGAATTAATAGCTGAAGCGAATCATTTATAAAAATGATTAAAAATTACATAAAAGCCGCTCGTTTAAGAACATTACCATTATCGGTCTCTGGAATTATTCTTGGGAGTATTCTCGGAAATCAGTTTTTTTATGAGAATTCAGATATTCACCAAAGGACCTCTTTGTTTTTATCAGATATTTTTTGGTTGGCAATTCTAACAACTGTAGGTTTTCAAATAGTATCAAATTTTGCAAATGATTATGGTGATGGTGTTAAAGGTTCTGATAATAATAGAAAAGGAGAAACACGCATGGTAGCCTCTGGTGCTATTTCGCCAAAACAGATGAAATCAGCAATCATAATTACCACTATTGTTACTTTAATAAACGCATTATTACTAATCTATGTTTCATTTGGTACAGAAAATTTTGCTTTTTCAACCCTCTTTTTAGCTTTGGGAGTTGCTTCAATTATTGCTGCTATCAAATACACCGTTGGAACTTCTGCATATGGTTACAGTGGTTTTGGTGATCTCTTTGTATTTGTTTTTTTTGGTTTATTAAGTGTTGTGGGAAGTTATTTTCTATTTACCAAAGAGATCGAGATGAAAATTTTTTTACCAGCCATTTCTATCGGATTGTTAAGTACGGCTGTTTTAAATTTGAATAATTTAAGAGATAGAGAACAGGACGAAAAGAATCAAAAAAATACTTTAGTCGTTAAGCTTGGAGTATTAAAAGCAAAAAAATACCATTATTTTTTAATCTGCGGAGCCTTACTTTCTAGTCTACTATACATATGTTTAGATTACAGGTCTGTTTATCAATTAACTTTTTTAGTGGCATTTATTCCTTTAATTAAAAATATGAAAACAGTTTCAGGAAATAAAACACCTTCAAGTTTAGATGGTGAATTAAAGAAAGTAGCTTTAAGTACTTTTTTATTTGCAATTCTCTTTGGTATAGGGCAATTGTTTTAGCATTTATTTATGAAAAAAATAAAAATAATTTTAGGAGTTATATCAATTTTTGTAGGGGTTTTCTTTCTCACTGGCTTGTTTGTAAAAAAAACAAGTTACAAAACTCAAGTCTCTATAAACAAACCTATTGAGAATGTTTTTGAAACCTTTACTGATATATCAAATAGGAAGTATTGGATCCCAGAATTACATTCCTACGAGGTTGTCAATCAGAATCCAGGAAAGACAGGAAGTGTGTACAAGCTTGTTGTTCAAAACCAAGGACAAGAAATAATTAGTACAGAAAAAGTAATGGCCTATATTAAAAATCAAAAATTCACTTTATTTTATACTGCTCAAAATATGCTAAAGAGAGACGATTACGTTTTCAATCAAAAAGAAGGGATGACTCAGATCATTTTAAATTCTAGTTGTCAAAGTGACTCTTACATCATGGCCTGTATATTTCCATATTTTAAAGGAACTTTTCAAAAGCAAGACCAAATATATTTGAATAATTTTAAAGCCTTTTTAGAAAAATAAAACATTTTCCTTTGATAAAAGCTACCTATAAAAAATACAAGCTCAATTTTAAAACTCCAAGTGGAACTTCTCGTGGAATACTAAAAATCAAAGAGACTTGGTTTTTTATTTTAAAAGATAATGGTCGGTTTGGTATAGGAGAAACAGGGATGTTTAGAGGGTTGAGTATTGATGATGTCGACCATTACGAAAACAAACTGAAGTGGGTTTGCAATCATATCGATCTTGGTTTAGAATTTTTACGAAAACAGCTTTATGAATTTCCTTCGATACAATTTGGATTAGAACAGGCTTTTCTGTCACTAAAAAGCGAATCTTCGTTTGAGTTATTTCCTTCCTCATTTACCAAGGGAAAAAAATCAATTCCAATAAATGGTCTGATTTGGATGGGAAATAAAAGCTTTATGAAAAATCAAATTCAACAAAAACTAAAATCAGGTTTTTCCTGTCTCAAAATGAAAATTGGAGCCCTCAATTTTGATGCAGAAATGGAGTTGTTAAAAGAGATTAGAAAAGAGTTTTCCTCCAATGAAATAGAGTTAAGAGTTGATGCAAATGGCGCTTTTAATCCCAAGAATGCGCTAGAAAAACTTCATAGATTGTCAGCCTTGGAAATTCATTCAATTGAACAACCGATCCAACAAGGTCAAGTTCAAGAAATGGCAGAACTCTGTTCTAAAACACCCTTACCAATTGCACTAGACGAAGAGTTAATAGGAGTATTTTCATCTGAACAAAAAAAGAAATTAATTGCTACGATAGCACCTCAATATATCATTTTAAAACCTAGTTTAATTGGGGGCTTTGCTGGAAGTAAAGAATGGATTAATTTAGCACAACAAAACAATTGTGGGTGGTGGATAACTTCTGCTTTAGAAAGTAATGTTGGTTTAAATGCGATAGCTCAATTTACTTATACTTTGCAAAGTAATTTGCCACAAGGTTTGGGAACAGGAGGACTGTTTACTAATAATTTCACAAGTCCATTAGAGGTTAAAAACGGAACCTTACAATACGATCCGCTACTAGACTGGAATTTAAATTTATCATAATGAACTACATACAACAAGTATACAAAGGGAATAATCAATGGTATCATTGGATTTTTACTTTGATTTTAGTATTTTTTGGTTGGCAAATCATAGGTGTTTTTCCCTTAACTGGCGTTGCAATTTCTTATTCCTCAGATATGAATGAGTTTGCAAACGCTGCTCAAAATAATTTCATGACCTTAGGAATTGATAAAAATTTATTTTTATTTTTAATCATTATTAGTTTTATTTCTGGGTTGTTGACACTTATTTTTGGAGTAAAATATATACATAGAAGAACCTTTAAATCATTAGTTACGAGTAGAAATTTAATAGATTGGAAACGTTTTTGGTTTGCTTTTTTTACCTGGGGTATCATTGCTATTATATTAACTATTGTTGGAATTTTTATGTCCCCAGAAAATTACATATGGAACTTTAAACCCATTCCTTTTTTTACATTACTTGCAGTATCTTTTTTATTTCTTCCCTTTCAAACAACATTTGAAGAATTATTATTTAGAGGGTATTTGATGCAGGGTATTGGAACGGTGGTAAAAAACAGATGGTTTCCACTTATTTTTACCTCTGTTTGTTTTGGGTTGCTTCATGGAGCAAATCCTGAAGTAGAGAAGTTAGGAGCTATCTCTATGGTTTTTTATATTGGTACAGGCTTCTTCTACGGAATTATAACTTTAATGGACGAAGGAACCGAGTTAGCTCTTGGTTTACATGCTATCAATAACATAATAGCTGCATTTTTTGTGACTACAAATTGGACTGTTTTTCAAACAGATGCATTATATGTCGATATCTCTGAACCTTCAGTTGGTTTTGAAATGTTTTTTCCAGTATTGATTCTTTATCCGTTTTTATTGTATGTTTTTTCTTCAAAGTATGGATGGAACAATTGGTTAGAAAAGCTAACAGGAAAGATAGAAGCACCACTTGACGTTGAATAAGAGTTATAGAATTTTAAAAGTTTGAAACTAGACAGGCATCATAAGAAATTTCAATTAAATGGAAATTCTTTTTCTTCGGATCAAGAACTGCTTTCCTATGCTCATGATTTTTCAAAGGAACTGTATGATTTTTTTGAAACCTGGTTCTCTAAGGATCCTTTTATTTTGGTAAAAACATCAGGATCTACTGGTGTTCCTAAAGAAATAATGTTGCAAAAAGAGCAAATGATACATTCTGCTTTAGCCACCGGAAAATATTTTGACATAGAAGAAAATACCACTGCGCTATTATGTTTGTCTGTGAATTTTATCGCAGGTAAGATGATGCTCGTTAGAGCTTTGCATTTAGGTTGGAAATTAGATGTGGTATTGCCAAATGTATCACCGTTAAAAAATATTCAAAAAGAGTACGACTTTTCAGCAATGGTTCCCTTGCAGTTAGAAAATTCAATTCATTCTTTACATTTAATAAAAACGTTAATTGTGGGCGGAGGTGTTGTTTCTATAAATTTACAGCAAAAAATACAGGACACTAGCTGTACTGTCTTTGCTACTTATGGAATGACAGAAACAATAACTCATGTTGCCGTTAAAAAATTAAATAAATTTAAAAGCATTTCTTCTGGAGAAATAGAGACCTCATATTATGAAGTGCTACCTGATATTGAAATTTATAAAGATCAAAGGGATTGTTTGGTCATACGAGCGCCAAAACTTTCAAATAAGAGTGTTTTTACCAATGATATTGTTCGTTTGATATCTGATAATCAGTTTGAATGGTTGGGGCGCTTTGATACGGTAATAAACTCTGGAGGGGTAAAATTACATCCAGAAAGAATTGAGGAAAAATTATCAAAAGGAATCACTACTCGTTTTTTTCTTGCTGGAATTCCCGACTCAATATTAGGAGAACAACTTATTTTAGTAGTTGAAGGATCGTTTCAGGCTATAGATACAACGCAGTTAAACTTGTCTAAATTTGAAATTCCAAAACAAATTTATTTTGTAGATGAGTTTGCACAAACCCCCACAAAGAAAATAGCTCGTAAAAAAACGCTAGAGTTACTTTCCTTTTAATTTTTTAAAGATATTTATTTCTGTATTGTCCGTAAATATTATAATTTATTATAAAATAAACTTTTAATAATACCGTCTGAAAGTCCAATTTTTGGAACATAAATTTTTCTAGCACCACTCCATTTCATAGCAGATAAATAAATTTTGGTTGCAGGAATAATAACATCTGCTCTGTCTGGATTTAAACTGAGTTCCGAAACTCGTTCATTAAAAGACATTTGTTTTAAAAACTGATATTGAGCATTCAGATAAATATAGGAAATTGGTTTTCCTTCTGTTCTACCCGACATTTTAAATAATTTATTAATATTACCACCAGAACCAATTAAACACACTTTTTTTAAATCTTTTGTGTTTTTTTTGATCCATTTTTCTACGTTAGAAAACATCTCCTTATTGGTAGATTTTTTATTATTAAGGAGTCGAACAGTACCCATTTTAAAAGATTTCGAAGTTATTATATTTCCTTTTGAAAATAGGGTAATTTCTGTACTACCTCCTCCAACATCTACATATAAATAAGAATTATTACCTTCTATCAATTGATTTAAATCTGTAGAAGAAATAATTTTAGCCTCTTCTTTTCCTCCAATAATATCAATCTGAACAGCTGTTTTACGATATATTTTTTCAACAACTTCCCTTCCATTTGTGGCCTCTCTCATCGCAGAAGTAGCACATGCTTTGTATTTTTTTACCCCATGAACTTTCATTAATAATTTAAAAGCTTCTATGGCATTAATCATTCTATTCGTGTTTTGTTCACTAATGATTCCACTTACAAATGCATCAGCTCCCAATCGGATAGGAACGCGTACTAAAGAAGATTTTTTAAATTGAGGTTCTTTGTCTTCAGAGACAATAACATTAGAGATCAGAAGCCTAATCGCATTTGATCCAATATCGATTGCACCGTATTTTTTAATTTCTAACAAATGATTCTATTTATGATTTTTAGGAAATTCCATCATAAAAGTTTTTCCTTTTTTAATGTTTTTCCAATGTTTTTCTTGAAATTGAATACCGATAACTCCACAAGTTGATACGTGTGAAATAGGAGTATTTCCAAATTTATTTACAAACGAATTGATGCCGTGATCATGACTGAAAATAATTGCAGAGTTAAAACCATCATCTAATGCATTTACGGTTTTAACTAAGTAACCATCACTAAAACTGTACAATTGTTTTTTTATTTGAAGATTAGATAATGGGTATTGTAAATTTTCGCAAAAAATAATGGCAGTATGAAGGGCTCTATTGGCGCTACTAGATACAAAAACATCTGGTCGGTCTATTTTTTTTGATAGAAATGATGAAATCAAATGTGCATCTTTTATTCCACGTTTTTTAAGGGGTCTGTCGATGTCTTTTATTCCTTGATATTCCCAGGAAGATTTGGCATGCCTAACAATATATAAAGTTTTCATCAAAATTTTTAATTGTTCAATTGTAAATATAAAAATTTATGGAGCTAATCTTTCTATTTTCCAAGAAAAATCTTTCTCTAAACGATACCTGATTCTATCGTGCATTCTATTCGGTCTTCCTTGCCAAAATTCAATGGAAATCGGTTTTACATTATACCCGCCCCAATGTTTTGGTCTAAGAATTGGAGTGGCTTTAAACTTGTTTTCAAAGGTCTTTAAATTATTGTCTAGTACTTCTCTCGAAGAAACTACTGAGCTTTGATTGGAAGCCCAAGCGCCTAATTTACTTCCATCAGGTCTTGACTTAAAATAGCCATCAGACACTTCTTCTGGTAGAAATTCTGCTTTTCCTTTAATAATAATTTGCTGTTCTAAAGCTGGCCAAAAAAAAGACAAACAAATATGATTATTAAGGGCAATTGCTTTCCCTTTTTCCGAATCATAATTTGTATAAAAAATAAAACCTTCCTCAGTGTATTTTTTTAATAAAACAACTCTGCTTTTTGGAAACCCGTCTTTTCCAATGGTAGAAATAGTCATGGCATTTGTCTCTTCTATACGATTAGATTCATCAGCATTTAAAAACCAATTTTTAAATAATTCTAATGGGTTTTTTGGGCAATTACTTTCTAAAAGTTCTTGCTTTTCATAAGATTTCCGGTAATTACTTAAGTCTTTTGACATTTCGTTAGTTGAATATATATCTAATTCCTAGAGAGTTTCTAATTTATGTAGGAGTAACGATGTTCGTTCTGTGATCATTACTTTTTAGTACGATACCAAAACTCCTAACTTTGTAATTATTTTATGCAATTCGACTCAAAAGAATGTTTATGATTCCTTTTCTTGTAACAAATATAATCCAATAAAAGTTAAAAATCCATTTAAAACCAATACAAAAAAACCAAAATCGAAACCGAATATTTTATGACTATAATGACTAATTAAAAAGGTTGAAATTGGAGCAATAAGACACAATAAAGGTACCCTATTGTCTTTTACTTTTCTGGAAGTAAATAATCCAAAAGCATACAAGCCTAGCAAGGGTCCATAGGTGTAGCCAGCAGCTTTAAATATATTTGCAATGACACTTTGGTCTGCAATAAAATATTTAAAAACAACAATGGTAGCAATCAATAGTATAGAGAAAATAATGTGAATTTTTTTCCTGATTTTTTCTTGCTCATCTTTAGTTGTTTTTTTGTCAATTTCTAAAATATCAATACTAAACGAAGTGGTTAAAGAAGTTAAAGCTGAATCCGCACTAGAGTATGCTGCTGCTATTAAGCCTAATAAAAAGAACAGTGCTGTAGTTGTTCCTAAATTTCCCTGCGTGGCAAGAATAGGAAAGAGTTCATCTTTATGTGCATCAATTCCGTTGCGTTGTGCATAATCAGTCAATAATACTCCCAATGCTAAAAAAAAGAAGTTTACAATAACCAAAACTATGGTAAACCAAAACATGTTTTTTTGTGCATCTTTTAAGTTTCTACAAGTCAAGTTCTTTTGCATCATGTCTTGATCCAGTCCAGTCATTACAATGGCAATAAAAGTACCTGCTAAAAATTGTTTCCAAAAATAATTACCAGCATTTACATCATCAAAAAAGAAAGTTCTTGAAAATTCACTCTCTTTAACATAAGAAAATAAATTACTGATTTGCATTTCTTTAGAAATGGTGTAAATACAAACACCAACAGCGATCAACATAAAAAGTGTTTGTAAGGTATCTGTCCAAACAATAGTTTTAATTCCCCCTTTGTGCGTATATAGCCAGATTAATAAAATGGTGATGGATACGGTTACCCAAAATGGAATTCCGTAGGCATCAAATAGGATTATCTGCAATACATTTGCCACTAAAAACAACCTAAAAGCGGCTCCAATTGTTCTGGAGAGTAAGAAGAAACTTGCACCTGTTTTATAAGAATATACGCCAAACCTATCTTGTAAATAGCTGTAAATCGAGGTGAGGTTTAATCGATAATAGAGCGGGAGTAGTATGAGACCAATCACGGCATACCCAACTACGTATCCTAAAACCATTTGAAAGTAGCTCATATTAGCACCTTCTACCCATCCGGGTACAGAGATAAAGGTTACACCAGAGAGTGAGGCTCCAATCATACCAAATGCAACCAAATACCAGGGAGAAGTATTGTTTGCTTTAAAAAAAGTTTTGTTGTCAGCAGATTTACTTGTGTAGTAGGAAATAAAAATTAAGACACTAAAATAACTGACAATTAAAAAAAGAATATGTGCTGGTTGCATTTTTAAATTTACATTTATAATGTACGAATATATGTTTTTTACCAGATAATTATTAGATAAATAAAGAAGTACTTCTTTTTTCTTTTTTTATAGGATTCTTTTCTTTTTATTAGGTTAAATTTGTAGGAATGGATTTTTCTTCAAAATTATTAGAAAACGCAGTAAATGAAGTTTCCCGTTTGCCCGGAATCGGAAAGCAAACAGCTTTGCGTTTGGTGTTGCATCTTTTAAAGCAGCCCTCAGAGCATACAAAATATTTATCTGAAGCTTTGCTACATTTAAGAAATGATGTGAAAACATGTGAAAAATGTTTCAATATTTCAGACGTTATTTTGTGTGATATTTGTAGTAATCCAAAAAGAACATCTGAAATAGTTTGTGTAGTAGAGGATATTAGAGACGTAATGGCGATAGAAAGCACCTCTCAGTTTAATGGATTGTATCATGTATTAGGAGGGAAAATTTCGCCTATTGAGGGTATTGGACCCCAAAATTTACAGATAGAATCTTTGGTGCAAAAAGTAGCTAAAGGAGAAATAAGAGAGCTTATTTTTGCTTTAAGTTCTACAATGGAAGGCGACACAACAAACTTCTATATATACAAGCAAATAGAGAAATTTGAAATAGAAACCTCTACGATTGCACGTGGAATTTCTGTTGGTGACGAATTGGCGTATGCAGATGAAGTTACCTTAGGAAGATCGATACTAAACAGGATCCCCTTTTCTCAATCTTTAAAAGCATAAAATAAGCCTACTCTACAAAGTATCTTCTATAAAGTATCTTTTTGGTGATTTTTAGTGTGTTATTTTTTTTTGTAAGTATTTTCATTACCAAAAAGTTTGAAAATACATTCATCAACTATATTTTTACTTTTCATTACCATGGTAGTATTCTTATCAGCAAATGTTACAATCTTTATACTATTATCAATAAGGTAGTCATCATTTGTGTTGTCCATATGTTCCCAAGTTGAATTGACTTGTTTCTCGAAACAATTTCCCCCAATATCTTCAGTATATACGATTCCTGTAATTGAACCATCCTCGTTGAATTTATAGGTTGATTTCATTTGACATTCTGAGGCCAGATTAGTACCTGTTTGATTATACACGATAGATTGTAGTTTCCATTCTCCTACTATTGGATCTGATTTTGGAGGGCTTGGGATAGCATTATTATCTTTACAAGAAATAATACCAGCAATTGCGAAAAATAAAAAAATTGTTTTTTTCATAGTTTAGGGGTTTTAGTTTTTTTATCCAATAATAGAGGTAAAATTTTATAAAAAAAAATAGTTTACTCAACTTTAGATAGAGCTAATAATATATACAGTAGAATAATGAATACCTTATAATTTGCAGTACATTTCGTTTAGAATTTCTATAGTCATGATCAGCAATGTGAGCCAAAGTTTTGCTCAGAAGTAGGGTATGTAGAAT
>ERZ1048068.2508-NODE-2508-length-12843-cov-4.736706_pt1 | contig 12843 bp, 7 predicted proteins | sample MGYA00383098_ERZ1048068 | MGnify/ENA primary metagenome ERZ1048068 (study PRJEB29581, sample SAMEA5548368) | metagenome | biome: marine; feature: coastal; material: water | depth 1 m | study: Short-term variability in the microbial, nano- and picoplankton... | reverse complement strand
AATTCAATGAAGAAAACAAGATCGAAGCGGAGACAATATTTGATGTCCTTATGGGGGATGTCGTGGAACCTCGTAAACGCTTCATCGAAGACAACGCCCTCAACGTGCAAAACCTCGATGTCTAATCGACTGATTGTCCGAACAGCACTTTAAAATATTTCCATGTCCGACGACACACCAGAACCCGAAGCACCGCGCGATTATATTGAGTCGATCAATGTCGCTGACGAAATGTCGAAGTCCTTTTTGGACTACTCGATGTCCGTTATTATTTCACGTGCACTTCCCGACGCCCGCGATGGATTGAAGCCCTCCCAGCGCCGCCTTCTTTACGCGATGCACCACGACCTTTCCTTGTCGGCATCAAAGGCGCATTTGAAGTGCGCACGTATTGTGGGTGAGACCATGGGTAAGTATCACCCGCATGGTGATGGCGCGATTTATCCGACCTTGGTGAATATGGCCCAGCCGTGGACGATGCGTGAAACGCTTGTTGATGGTCAGGGGAACTTCGGTTCGGTTGAGGGTGATGCCCCGGCTGCGATGCGATATACCGAGGCCCGTCTGACGCACATGGGTTCGGCCATGTTGACTGATCTGGAAAAGGAGACAGTCGATCATCAAACAACCTACGATGAAAACTCCACCGAGCCGGTGGTGCTTCCTGCGGCCATTCCAAACCTCCTCGTGAACGGAGGAACCGGTATCGCGGTTGGTATGGCTACCAATATTCCTTCCCACAACATGGGAGAGGTGATCGATGGCGTCTGTGCTCGAATTGATAATCCTTATATCACGGTTGACGAGATGAAGGAATACATCAAGGGGCCTGATTTTGCCTCTGCCTGTGAGATTCGAGGATACAAAGGGATTGATAGTTATTTCAGAACGGGTCGAGGCAGCATCAAGATGCGCGGGGTCATGGAAGTCACCGAGAGCAAGACCGGCGCTTCCCAAATCATCATCCGTCAGGTTCCTCACGGAGTGAATCGGGCGACATTACAGGTGCGTATTGCGGAATTGGTTCGTGAAAAAGTCCTTCTCGATATTTCGGGAATGCGGGACCTTTCAGCGGATGATACCTGCATCGAAATTACCCTGAAGCGTGACGCTCGCCCACAGGTGGTGGTGAACCTGCTCTTTAAGCTTACCGCCATGGAGACTTCGTTTGGAGTCAACATGCTGGCGATTCACGAGCGTCGTCCCAAGCAATTGGGGCTGCTCGATGCCCTGGATGCCTTTATTGAGCACCGCCGCGAAGTAATTATTCGCCGGACTCGCTACCTCCTTCGGAAAGCAGAGGAGAGGGCGGAGAATTTGGAAGCCTATCTCCTGGCTCTGGGGCATCTTGATGACTTCATCAAGATGATTCGAGATTCCAAGAATCGCGATGAAGCGAGGCAGAAACTGAAGGCCTATCACTTTGAATTACCGGCGGCCGAGATTTTGGGCGTTTTGATTCGGGGCCAACCTAGTGTCGTTGGGGATAAGTATATTTTCACTGACCGACAAGTGAACGCCATTCTTGAGCTGCGACTTTACCAGCTCACTGCGATGGAGCAGGATAAGATTAAAGCCGAATATGATGCCATCATTGAGGAGATTAAAGACCTTCTCGATATCCTCGCTCGTGAAGAGCGAGTGCTTGCGATTATCAAGGACGAACTTCTCGAGATCAAAGAAAAATACGCGACACCACGCCGTTGCCCGATTCTTCCCGACGAAGGGGAGATTGCCATCGAGGACTTGATTTCCAATGACGGCATGATCGTCACCTTGAGCAATCGGGGATACATCAAACGAACTGCCGCCAATGAATATCGTGTTCAGGGTCGTGGAGGGAAGGGTGTCCGGGGGATGGAGACCCGGGCCGCCAATGACGAGGATGAGAGTGATTTCGTAGAACACCTCTTTACTGCGCAGGCTCACGATTACCTCATGTTCTTTACCAATACCGGACGCGTGTATGTCGAGCGGGTTTTTGGCCTGCCCGAAGGATCCCGTGCCTCGAAGGGGCGGAGCATTAAGAACGTTCTCGATTTGCAACCCGATGAATCTATTGCGGCCGTGCTCCGATTGGAGTATTGCACGAACGACGATGGTGAGGATATCACCTTCAGGGAAGATGGCGGAAACGTCTTCTTTGCGACCCGTTCGGGTAAGGTCAAGAAGACTAGCCTCAATGATTTCCGAAATTACCGGAAGGCCGGAACGATCGCGATCAAACTTGATGAAGGAAATGAACTCATCGGAGTTCGGATTACTTCAGGAAAAGACGATGTCATGCTGGTGACACATCGAGGAATGAGCACGCGCTTCAACGAAGAGCAAGCTCGTGTGATGGGCCGAAATTCCGCCGGAGTCCGGGGCATCAAGCCACGAGAGGGAGACTTTGTGGTCGGCTTGGCTGTCGTTAATGACGATGCTCGCCTGCTGGTGGCGTCCGAAAATGGAATCGGTAAGAGAACTCCATTTGATGATTACACTGCCAAGAATCGCGGAGGCCTTGGAATGATTACCATGAAGTGCACCGAGAAGACGGGGCAGGTCATTGGCAGTCTCTCGGTAGAAGAGGAAGATGAATTGATGCTGATGACTGATGGAGGTCAAAGTATTCGGATTCGAGTTTCCGATGTGCGTGAGTGCGGACGAAATACCCAGGGGGTCAAATTGGTCACTCTGACGAAAGGGGAAAAGCTTCAGGCGATTGCCAGAGTAATGCCTGACGATGAGGAGGAGTCCGATGAAGAGGGAGGCGCCGAAAATGACGAGCCAAGTTCAGAGGCTGAAGAATCATAGGGATTTCAGCTGAGATTTCACCCCGGGCGGCGTGTTTCGTTGTCCGGGGTTTCTTTTTATACGTAGTAATTGATCAAATGAGAGCTTCTCATTTGCAATCCTTGTATGTGCTATGTATTCTAGACTGTTGTGATTCGACGGACTAGGCTTGTTTCCACTGTTTTCTGCCAATTGGATGGAAGACGTGGATTTGCGTTAGTTGCCACGCTGACCGTGATGATTTTGCTGGGACTTCTGGCAATTGCTTTTCTCAGTCTGGCGACGGTTACCGTGAGAACGTCGAATCAAGATCGGGCGCAGGAGGAGGCCCGGGCGAATGCCCGGATGGCCTTAATGATTGCCATGGGGCAACTTCAGCGGGAGTTGGGTCCTGATCAGCGGATTTCGGCTTCTGCTGATATTCTCTCGGGAAAAGTGGGCTTTGTGGCGAATCCTCATTGGACCGGAGTGTGGAGAACCGTTCAAAAAGACGGCCGACCGGTAATCGTTCGAGACGAGGTGACCGGGGGCCTTGCCGATGCCCGGGATCCCAATTCCATGCCCTCGGAAACTCGTATTAGTTATTTGGTCAGTGGGAACGAACAAGGTTTGAGATCGAGGACAGGGCTGAAATACGAAGCAGAGGACCTTATTCGGGGCCAAGATGTGAAGGTTGTCGGAAATGGATCGGCGGGGAGCGATGAAAGAGCACACGTTTCTGTTCCCAAGATCGGGGTTTTCAGGGAGAGAAAGAAAACGGGGAGCTATGGATATTGGGTGGGTGATTTAGGAATCCGAGCCAATATGCGCTCTCTGAACCCCTATAAAAATTCTCCGGGGCAGACGAAAAATCTCCCCTTGCTCTCAGGCATGAATGTCTCGGTTGAGGTGATGGAGGGGGAGAGCGGTACAAGGCTGGAACTAGACGAAGATACCAAGAAGAAGCTAATTTCAGACCGTTCTCTCGACCTTGTGGGCAAAAATGGCGAGCAGTGGAGGAAAGATCATTTTCATTCTTCGACGATCCATTCCCGGGGAGTCCTGGCTGACGTTAGAGATGGAGGATTGAAGGGGAATTTAACCACTTTTTTGAATAAAGATCGTGATCTCGCCTCTCTGGGAACCGGCGAGAATGACTATGCTTCGGGATTGGCCGTCGGTGATAATCTGGTGGGATACGCCAATAAAGAGGACGCCGGGCAGCGGGGTGGCGATTGGGATTCAAGCCGTTTCAAAAAGACCTCGCCGAAGTTCGGCCTTCTTCGGGATTGGGCGCGCCTTGGGAGGGAAATCACTTTGGAGTCTCCTCCGGTGACTGTCCGCATTCCCAAAAGTGAGCCGGATTTTTCGACTCCGGATGTCTTGGTTGGGAGTTCCCAGAACCTAAATCCCGCGACTCTAAGTTCGTATGATCAAGCGAATCTGGCGCCGGTATTAGTGGAGGGCTCGATGTTCGTCACTCATAGTATCCACCTGAATCCACCGGGAAGTGAGTTCAAATACAATATTCGTTCACATACCTTTCCGAGGGTTGTTCTCTGGAACCCTTACAATATCCCACTGACATTGGGTGACAGCATGGCGATGATTCAAGTGAATGGACGCAGGGGGTTTCGAACGGATGCCTGGATGCGGACGTCACAGGGAAGGGAAGTCCAAGTGGGATATGCATCCTGGCTTTCCTGGGGAGGGCGGAATCCGGTGGTAGAGGGTGAGATTACCACGAGTTCGTCCTACAATGATGCTTATACCGGGAGCTACTATTTTAAATTGAAGGAAACGACAATTGGAGCCGGGAAGTGCCTCGTTTTTCTCCCCGATCGTGCGGCTGAATACGATAGTGAAGATCTTACCAACAATACTCTTTCGTCATCCGCCAATTACGATCAGGCGCTTAATTATTATCAATCATCGTCCGAATATGGGGGCGGGATGGACTGGTATCCCAAGTACTTTTGGTATGCCCCATCAGACGCTTTTTTTGATGGGGAGGGGCAGACCGTGCAGGGTGACGATTCCCAGATGATTTTGAAAAAGCTGGGAACTTCATCAACTGTTGCCGCGGAGGATTTCGATGTCCTGGAGCAGGTGGCCGCGGTTTCCTGTTCATTGCAATACGGGGCTGGCAAGGAACCGGCAGAGGCCTGGAGTCATGACTTCGCCCCCGCGCAGGGAGTTCGCATGGAGTTTCTTGATCGGGTGAACCCAGTCATCACCCTCCCGCCGGACCGGCGGACGAGGCAGGGGTATCGGATGCGCTGGTTCCGGGAGCATGATTCCCATCTTTCGATTTTGGGTAATCCTCTCGCACAGCAGCCGGAGTTTTGGGAAGAATCGCCCATTGGATCGTGGAATGTAAGAGCTGCTTATGCGGCCCGCTCACCGTTCGACAACCTTGCTGGGAATATAGGAGATAGCTTGGCAAGCGGGCCATGGTTTTTCGGTCTCTATTCCAAGGATCTTTATGACGAAGCGGTCGGCTGGCAGGACCAAACACCGATCCGGAAAAATGGTGAAAATTTTGGGAATCCATTTGGTCCGCCCAACGAAGGTGCCGACAAGTACGTCCTCTTTGATGTTCCGCGACGGGATTTGGGCGTGATTTCCATGGCTCAATTTCAGCACGCCAAACTTTCTGAATTTGTCTGGCACCCTTCCTACCCGATGGGGAATTCTCTCGTCGATCCTCGATTGAGTTTGGATGGAATGAGTGGAACCGTTCCAAAAATGGAAGAAGAGGAGGGGGAGCTAGGTGGATTTATTGGGAAGGCAATTGGTTGGTCCGAGAACAACGAGCGCGGACAGGGTAAGGAAATTTGGGCCGAACATGGGCGGGGCTTTTTTCTGGAAACTCCAGAAGAGGATCATGTGGTCTATGATCTGTCTTATGAACTCAACCATACACTGTGGGATCGTTATTTTTTGAGTTCCGGCACGGAGGAGGAGTTACGCTTGATGGCCAGCGAACCGGATAAGTGTCGTCTCCCCAATGCGCGAATGCTGGCTCTCGCAGGATTTGAGGGTGATGAGTTGGCGGACTTCCATCGCGCCGCCAGCGCATTGATGTTAGATGGTGCTTTCAATGTGAATTCCACCAGTGTGGAAGCCTGGAAAGCGGCGCTCTCGGCAAACCGTCGCGAAGAAGGAATGACTCCTTTCCCGCGTGTTCTTGGGGGGAACCAGGAAGAGTCTTACGTCAGTAATTCTGATCAGGATTTGATCTGGGCTAGTTTGCGGGTTCTGGATGATGGAGAAATTGCGACCCTCGCCGAAGCCATCGTTCAGCAGGTCAGGCAGAGAGGCCCTTTCCTCTCAATGTCGGACTTTGTGAACCGAAGGCTCACCTCCGGAGTGCAGGGAAGAAAAGGAGCTCTTGAGGCCGCCATTGAAAATGCTGGCATCAACGGAGTGCTCGATGCCGATTCGTTATATTCTTTGGAGAACCAAACGTCTCTGGCTGATTACGACCACCCTGATAATATCGAGGATTCCACGCGGATGGAGCAGAGCCTCAAGCCTCAAAGCAAGGCGTGGGGCTCCGCGAATTATCTTACCCAGGCTGATGTTCTCCAGGCAATCGGATCCAGTTTGTCAGCCCGGTCGGATACCTTTGTGATTCGGACTTATGGAGAGTCGGTCGCCATGAATGGCAAGGTGCAGGCAAGGGCCTGGTGTGAAGCCGTGGTGCAGCGTATGCCCGTGCCGGTGCGTCCCGACGCCTCGGGAATTAATCCGGAGAAAGAATCAGGGCTCCCAAATTTTGGGAGAAGGTTCATTGTGCAAAGCTTCCGTTGGCTCTCTCCTCAGGAAATTTAAGAATCAATTTTGAAACATCCGATGAAACTAATTGCCTTTGTTTTGTTCAGTCTGTCTTTGCTGGTTTTTGCGCAAGAGGCACCCCGCAAGCATATGCGCTTTGTTCCCCTGGGTGATTTGCCTCCTCACCGGGAAACGATTAGAGATGGAGTGCGAATTCAATTCCCTCCGGCCCCGGGAACCGTTCCTCCCAAGCCGACCACTCTGGCCATTGATCCCAAGGAAGGTCGGGATGTCCCTCTTCGGCTCAAGGAATTTACCAAGTGGTCATCCATCAATCCCACGGCAGGAGGGGTGAAGTTTTTTCAGGGAAAACAGATCGTCGGCAAGCCATGGATTTCTTCACGCTTTGCATCGAAAGCGCAAAGCTTGGGAGTCCTCTATGCGGATCACCAAAATAAAAATTGGTTTAATCCGAAGATGATGATGGTTCCGGATGATTTGTCGACATTCCCTCTCGGGGCTATTCGTTTTGTGAACGTCTCACACTGCTCTGCTCTGGTGAGGTTCGGAAATGAAAAGGCGGATGTCATTGCTCCTGGGAAAGTGTTGCTGAAGAAATTGAAACAGGGGAATCACCCTGTTCTTGTGGGGTATCTTGTTCCCGGCAAAAACAATGCCCGGGAAGTGATTTTTCAGAATGAACTGATGATGAAGCCGAAGCAACGGATTCAGGCATTTCTCTATCAGGCGCAGGGAAAGAACCCCCGGAAAGCGGTCAAATTTTTCCATCGGGGAGAGTTTTACGTGCCACCACCCAAGCTCAAAAAGGATGCTGCCGTGGCTGGAGGCTAAGTAATTCCATGAAATCGTAGGGGATGCGGAAACAATCTCCGCCATCCTTGACGGGGGACGGCTTCCCTGCATAATGCCGCCGTTTTCCCAGCCAAGCTGGCTTGGGAAATCACTCACAACCTAATTACTAGGACAGACCTATGGCAAATTATGCAATTAACGGATTCGGCCGTATCGGCCGGATGGTGCTTCGCTCAATGAGCGACGACGAACTTAAGAAAGTCGTCGCTATCAACGACCTCACCGACAACAAGACTCTCGCCCACCTTTTGAAATATGATTCCTCCCAGGGTCAGTTTTCTCGTGAGGTTTCCTATGACGACGACTACATCATTGTCGACGGTCACAAGATTCACGCCACCGCCGAGCGTGATCCTGCGAACCTCCCATGGGGTGAGTGGAATGCCGACATCGTTCTCGAGTCCACCGGATTCTTCGCCAGCCGCGAAGGTTCTTCCAAGCACATTTCTGCCGGAGCCAAGAAGGTTCTCATTTCCGCTCCTGCCAAAGATCCCGATCTCACGATGTGTCTCGGCATCAACGACAGCGAGTATGACGCTGCGAATCATCACATCGTTTCCAACGCGTCCTGCACCACCAATTGCCTGGCGCCTCTTGCCAAGGTTCTCAACGACAAGTGGGGCCTCAAGCGTGGCTTCATGAGCACCATTCACTCCTACACCGGAGACCAGCGTCTTCTCGATGCGCCGCACGAAGATCTTCGTCGCGCTCGTTCCGCTGCTGAGAACATCGTGCCTTCTTCCACCGGTGCGGCCCGTGCGATTGGCCTCGTCATTCCCGAGCTCAATGGAAAACTTAACGGAGGTGCTTTCCGTGTTCCTACTCCAACCGGATCATTGACTGATCTTGTTGCCGAGCTTGAGTCCGAAGCAACTGCAGAGGAAATCAACGCAGCCTTCAAAGAAGCTGCCGAAGGTCCTCTCAAAGGAGTGCTCCATTACAGCGAGATGCCTCTCGTCCTTCAGGACATCGTGGGTGATCCTCACTCATCGATTTTCGATAGTGGCCTGACCACCGTCATCGGTGGCAACATGGTGAAGGTTTGCTCTTGGTATGACAACGAGTGGGGTTACTCCAACCGCGCCGCTGACGCCATGAAGATGCTCGGCGACTCCCTCTAGGATTTTCCGAGATTTCAAAATTTCAAGAAACCCGGCTGAGCAATCAGTCGGGTTTTTTTCATTCTCCATCCCTCTTGTGAGATGGTGTTATTTTTTGGTTATCGAGCTTATCGCTTCAGCCAATGTTTCAAATCTAGGAGGGCGCCCGTTGGTTCCCGAAAAATAGTAGGATTTTCCATCGATGGTAATCTGGGCTTTAAGAATGTGGCCTTCTACAGTGAGGCCCGTATTCAGGAAAAATTGAGCCCATTGCTGGAGAGGAGCTTTTTGAATGGCTTGTTGGAGCAGGGCAACTTCTATGGGGATAAGTTGCTTGGTTGGTTTTTTGCTGCCCCGAGCGATCAGTGATTTCCCATCGAAAAAATTGACGACTGAGCGGGTAACGGGATCTGGATAGGGTGAAATTGAGTGGGAATCCCGCCCAGACTCTTTTTTTATTGGACAGAACCGTCGATGGGAGATAATTCCCGCCCGCGCGCAAGCGTATCCCTATAAATTTATGGCAGCGTAGCTCAGGGGTAGAGCAGAGGACTCATAAGCCTTTTGTCGGCGGTTCAAATCCGCCCGCTGCTACCATCGTTTTGAAAGCCTCAATTCCGTTCTCCGGAGTTGAGGCTTTCTCTTTAGTCCACCACGCTGAAGCATGGTGAGCTTGGGGATGGGACTCGGACCGGGCCTCGCAATGGTAAGCAATGACGGTCTTGTCGTCGACTTTGAGGCCGGATCTGCTCCGGGTGGCTTCGAGGGTGGTGGCTTCGAGGCTCTCATTGCGGTCGCCACTGAAGTTAAGAAGGCTCAGTCGGCTGCTTTTTCGGGCCTGAATACGGATTTACAGGACTTCGGGAGCTTTTGCCTGAGGGACCCAGTAGGCTTAGGCTGGTAATTCCGCTTTAGCCGGGATGAGGAGAAAGGTGAATAGCGCGAGAAAAATGGCGAGAGAAGACTTTTGCGAGATCAAGCGGGGAATCTAGGATGTGAAAGAGGGGCTCGCAAACGGAAAATCAGGGCTGGGAGGAATTTAGTTAAGATTCCTTAAATAAATGGAATAAGGGCGATTGTTGCTGGTAGTGGCGGTAGATTCTTCCGAAGCGATTCATTTACTGGGTGTTAAGTAATAGATGGGGGGGTGTTGATAGTGCTCGTGATTTTTTTTCACCTAATTTTGTAAAAACGCCTTGCCAGATGCTCTTTTATTCCTAGAGTCGCGCCCCCAAATCGGGCCTGGAGATAAAAAATTCCCATAAGAATCAATGATTCAGGTCCTTTATCAGGTTTTCAACTATCGGGTGCACACCGGAAAAATGGCTCTTGCGAGGAATCTCGCTGAGTTTCCCGGCGACCCTCCGGTTGAGAATCAGCAGCACACTTTCTTTCCTTAGAAAACCTCATTTAAACAAACCCGCTTAACCGCCATCCCAAAACGATCGCATTATGCCTACAATTAACCAACTCGTCCGCAAAGGCCGGAAAAAAGCAGTCACCAAGTCGAAGTCACCGGCTTTGAACAACTGCCCACAGCGTCGTGGGGTTTGTCTGCAAGTCTACACCCGTACACCTAAGAAGCCGAACTCCGCTCTCCGTAAGGTGGCCAAGGTTCGTCTCACCAATGGATATGAAGTTATCGCCTATATCGGTGGTGAAGGCCATAACCTCCAGGAGCACTCAATCGTGTTGATTCGCGGTGGTCGTGTGAAGGATTTGCCAGGTGTCCGTTATCACATCGTTCGTGGATCACTCGATACCCTCGGAGTCACCGGTCGGATGCAAGGTCGTTCCAAGTATGGAGCCAAGCGCCCTAAGAAGGGCTAAACCAACTTTCCCAATAATTTTAAACTAACGAACCCATGGCTCGCAGAAAAAGAGTTTACACCAAGCCTGAGAAGCGTGATCCGAAATTTGACAGCCCCGTTGTTGGCCGTCTCATCAGTAAGGTCATGAAGGATGGAAAACGTTCCCTCTCGGAGCGTATCGTTTACGCCGCGATTGATCGCGCTAACGAAGGCACCGACACCATCGATCCTCTCGAAATTCTCACTCGTGCGATTGAGAACGCCAAGCCTCGTGTTGAGGTAAAGAGCCGCCGCGTCGGTGGAGCCACCTATCAGGTGCCTCTCGAAGTGGATGCCGCTCGTTCCGAGTCACTCGGAATGCGTTGGATCATCAATTTTGCCCGTGCCAAGAAAGGCACTCCAATGCATGTCGCCCTCGCCAACGAGATCAAGGACGCCGCCAACAATACCGGCAACTCCGTTCGTAAGCGTGACGATGTCCACAAGATGGCCCAGGCCAACCGCGCCTTCGCCCACTTCCGCTTCTAAGTTGATTTTATAAGGAAACTTCCCACCGCCCGAAAGGGTCGCTCATCATGTCCAAAGTCGCATCCATTCCAACTCGTTCCGTCCCGCTTGAGCGGACACGGAACATTGGGATTGCGGCGCACATTGATGCCGGGAAGACCACCTTGACCGAGCGGATTCTTTTCTACACGGGGATGATCCATCGGATCGGTGAAGTGCACGATGGTGCCACCACCACTGATCATATGGAGCAGGAGCGCGAGCGGGGGATTACCATTACCTCCGCTGCCGTGACTTGCACCTGGAACCAGCGCTCAGAAGAGGGTGTTTCCAAACTCTTCCCGGAATCCAGCCAGCGCATCAACATTATTGATACCCCTGGCCATGTTGATTTTACTGCTGAAGTTGAACGTTCGCTCCGTGTTTTAGACGGAGCGATTGTTGTTTTCTGCGGGGTCGCCGGAGTGCAGCCGCAATCCGAGACTGTTTGGAGACAAGCAACCAAATACAACGTTCCCCGCATCGTGTTCGTCAATAAGATGGACCGTGTCGGAGCCGACTTTGGCAATGTTGTCGAAGAAGTACAGAAGAAACTCGGCGTAAGAACGGTTCGTATTCTGATCCCAATTGGTTCCGAAGAGAACCTCCAGGGCCAGATCGACGTTCTGAATAAGAAGGCCGTTCTCTACACCGACGACGACGTTCTCGGTTCGACCTACACTCTCGCCGATCTCACCGAAGATCAGCTCTTGATCGCCGAGGACGCCTATTCCGAAATTCTCGAAGCAGTCGCTGATGTTGATGAGCACGTGGGGGAGCAGTTCCTCATGGAAGAGCCGATCACCGTCGCTGATCTCAAAGCCGGCCTTCGCCGTGCCACGATCGCCAATGACCTCGTGCCTATCGCGGGAGGTTCTGCTTTTAAAAATAAAGGAGTCCAATATCTCCTCGATGCCGTTGTTGATTACCTTCCAAGCCCGCTCGAAATTCCGGCGGCCACCGGAATGGACCCCAAGAACGAAGAAAAGTCCGTTGAGGTGAAAACCTCCGACTCCGAAAAGTTCTGCGCTCTCGCGTTTAAACTCTGGGGAGACAAATATTTCGGCAAACTCGTCTTCTTCCGTGTCTACTCTGGCACCGTCTCTAAGGGAGACATGATCTACAACCCACGCACTCAACAAAAGGAGCGCGTGGGTCGATTGATTCAAGTCCAGGCCGATAAGCACGAGGAGATCGAAACCTGCTTTGCTGGCGACATCGCCGCTCTCGTTGGGCTCAAGAATGTCCAGACCGGTGACACTCTTTCGCACCAGCAGGCTGGCATTCTTCTCGAGCCACCAAGTTTTCCCGAGCCCGTCATTTCCATGGCTGTTGAGCCCCGGACCAAGGCGGACTCGGACAAGATGGTCGTCGGACTTGATCGCCTTTCTGATGAGGATCCAACGTTCGTCGTTCACAAGGACGAGGACACCGGACAAACCATCATCGCGGGCATGGGTGAGCTTCACCTCGAAGTCATCATTGATCGCCTCAAGCGTGAATTCGGAGTGCAGGCCAATGTTGGTAAGCCTCAGATTGCTTATCGCGAAACGATCACTTCCAAAGCTGCTGGCGAAGGGCAATTTATTCGTGATGCGGCTACTGGCGGCAAGAGTATGTATGGCCATGTGATTCTCGAGGTGACTCCCAACGATTCAGGGAAGGGGATTACCACTGAAAACTCGGTAACTGCCGGGGCCATTCCTAAAGAGTATATCGACTCAGTGATGAGCGGAGTTTCCGAAGCAATGACCAATGGTCAAGTCGCTGGCTTCCCGGTTGTTGACGTTCACGTGAATGTTCAAAACGGCTCCTTCCACGAAGTCGATTCCAACGACAATTCCTTCAAGATTGCGGCTATCTTCGCAATTAAAGACGCCTTCGAAAAGGCCTCGCCAATTCTTCTCGAGCCCATCATGGATGTCGAAATTGCGACACCTGACGAGTTCCAGGGAGACATCATGGGTGACCTGAAC
>ERZ1048068.2507-NODE-2507-length-12843-cov-9.210979_pt1 | contig 12843 bp, 7 predicted proteins | sample MGYA00383098_ERZ1048068 | MGnify/ENA primary metagenome ERZ1048068 (study PRJEB29581, sample SAMEA5548368) | metagenome | biome: marine; feature: coastal; material: water | depth 1 m | study: Short-term variability in the microbial, nano- and picoplankton... | reverse complement strand
GTAATGTTATCAAAATAAGAGACATTATCTTGAGATCTATCTTTGAAATCAGGGAAGATCACTAGTTGGTCATATGTCATATTCTCGTGGTCAACCGTAGAAAAATCAAATGTTATTTTTTCCCATTCGTTTATTTTAGTGTTAGCTACCTTTAGTTCTGGCTTAGCCCATCCTGTGGCTGTTACAAGCTTTATTCCTACATCACTAATCACAGTCTTATATACCATAATAGTAACAGTAGAATTATTCGCGTTCATAGTGTATTCACCGATGTCTGATCCGTGTAGCGTTTCACATCCAGCATATGGATTCCCGTTTGCTCTAGATGTAAATTTAGCAACTTTGTTGCTTGTGTTGGTGGTCTTGTCCGGATTGTCAATGATCTCTAGAGCAGGATCATCGTCATTCTCGAAGGTTTTCCAACTCCAGTCTGCTCCATATTTTCCATCTTCAAAAGTGATAGGAGCGTTTTGTGCAAATCCAATAATGCATGAAAATGTAAAGGCGATAAGTAATATTATTTTATTCATATTGTTAATTATTTATAAGTGTAAAAAAGGGGTTACAGAAAAGTTCTGCAACCCCACGTGTGTTCTAAATTATATAAGATTATTTTTTGATAAAACGTTGAGTTACGTTTCCGTTCTCTGTATTGATTGTTAAGAAGTAAATGCCTGCATTTAGACTGTTTAAATCCAAAGATCTGCTGATAAATGTATTGTTAACATTTTCAGTAAGAAGTGTTTGACCTTGGAGGGTAGTCACTTCTAATGACTCTATTATAATGTTATTTGCATCTATCTCAAGGTTAAGTTTATCTGCAGTTGGATTAGGGTAGATTCTAGCTTGTGAGAAATCAGTTATAGATACATTATTTACAGCTGTTTTACTGAAGAAAATGTTGTCAATATATAGTGTGCTTTTTCCTACTGGTTCAGCGGAAAAGATGATTTGAGAAATGTTTGACTTAGTACTTAATAATGTCATATCACTAATAGCTATTTTATGAGTAATCCACTGCTCTTTTGGTGCACCTGCTATTTCGATACTATGATCTACATCGTCACCCCCTCCAAAAGCATTGTCTGCTCCGAAATCAACAACCTTGACTTTATATATGTCTGCATCCGGTGTCCATACATCAAAACTGATTGTATCCATAGATGTTATGTCTAAGCTATTGTCACCAGTCATTTCTATTCCTACGAAATCAAGTTCAGAGTACTTAAGCACATCATCACCATCAATTTGTATTTCTTTCAATAGACCATTTGACCAATCCGTTCTCAATGTATTCAAAGTAACATCAGTGTACTTATTAGAGTATATTGATATAACGTCTTTTTCTTCTGGCATTGGAGTGGAAGCTGCAGCTACAGGTACAAGTATTTTATAGAAGTAAATATTATCTATAAAAATATCTCCCCCACCTAGTACAGCATCTTCTAGTTTGAGTTCCTTGATATCAGTCAGAGATAATCCTTGATCACTAAATGCAGTAAGAGGAATATCTATAATAGTCCAAGCACCATCATTAAGACCAGCTTTCATGCTTGTTTCACCTGTAGTCGAACTAATTGGGAAAACCAACAATGTATCTACTGATGATGACCAAACATCCATATGTAAAAACTCCATAGAAGACAGATCTTGATCTCCACCAAGAATTATTCCTTGATAGTTTAAGTTGCTGTATTTAATCATTGAATCTTCGCCAATAGCGAATTCGCTGAAAGTTGTCGATTGACCCCAGTTAGGGAAGTAGTCAACACCAGTTGGGTCGTCATAGCTCTCGCTGTAAACAGAAAATACATTCTTAGCAGATGACAAAGGATTTTCTGCTGCTGTTGCAGGTTCTGCTACAGCTATTGTTCCGTAAAAGAAAATATTGTCAGCGTAGAAACTTCCGCTTCCTTCAAACTTGATTTGCCACAATGCAGTGACATTCATACCTAAATCAGAGTATTCTGAAATATCTATATCAACACTGTTCCAAGAATTTGCTGTTAGTGATTTTGTAATCGCTTTTTCTTCACCCGGCACTCTATTGATAAGAGAAATTTTAATTTCTGTCATGTTATCCGTCCAAATATCAAAGTGAATGGTCTTGAAGGTAGAACCATTCACATCTTTACCAGCTCCACCATATTCGATGCCTTGATAGTTTAGGTTACTATAATTTAAAATAGAGTCCATCCCAATAGTATACCAAGTAAAAGTAGTAGCTTGTCCCCATCCAGGGTTGTAATTGACTGCGTCAATATTAGTATATGACTGACTCCATACAGAGGTAACTTCACCAACAGGCTCTGTTGGAGCAGGTGCTGAAGTCATAGGTTGAGCAAAACCACAATAGGCTGCTAGTAAAAATAAGGAAGTAAATATTTTTTTCATGTTTATTTTAATTGAGTCTCAAAGAAACAAAAAAAATGTTAAAGTAAAAAATACTATAAGTGATTAAAGTAAAAAATACTATAACTACAATTAGTATATTTGATGCGTACTCAAAACTAATTAAGTGAACAAGTCTAATAAATTCTATTTGTCAGAAAATGACACTCCATTGAAAGATTATTTTGTGTTTGGTTTATCAGTGGATTGTGTAGTTTTCGGATATCACGAGGGAAAAATCCGCGTTCTGCTCATAGAGCGAGATGCCGAACCATATCGTGGTAGCTGGGCATTACCAGGCGATCTTGTATCGCCAAAGGACGATTTGTTGTTTTCAGCAAATTCGGTTCTGACCAAACTTACCGGACTGAAAAACATCTTTATGGAGCAATTCCTTACATTCGGTTCTGTAAATAGACATCCTGCTGGTAGAGTAGCAACTGTAGGTTACTATTCTCTTGTAAAGAGCGATAATTATGACCCTGTAGCATCTTCGTGGGCAAAGTCTCTAAAATGGTTTGATATTAGAGAACTTCCAGAACTAGCTTTTGACCACGATCGGATTTTGGATAAGGGAATAAGAACATTGCAGCGTAGAGTTCGCTATCGCCCTGTAGGTTTTGAGCTTCTACCTAATAAATTTACACTTAAAGAACTGCAAGTACTATACGAGGCTTTATTAGAAGTAGAGTTTGATAAACCAAATTTTCGAAAGAAAATACTAAGCATGGACTTGCTGGTACAATTAGATGAGCTAGAAACAAATGTTTCTCATAGGCCTGCTAAGTTGTTTAGGTTTGATGAACAGAAGTACAAAATCTTGCGGAGCGAAGGTTTTAACTTTGATATATAAGCTTGAAACTCTACTTATACCATTTGAAATAAATTCTAAAAATTCAAATGAGATTAAAAGGCAAAACTGCATTGGTCACTGGTTCGAGTATGGGAGTAGGTCAGCAGATAGCTTTAGGTTTGGCGGCTGAAGGATGCGATATCATAATACACGCTAGAAATGAATCTAACTGCAAAGGGACATTGTCACTTCTTAAAGAATACCACGACAAGACTTATGTAGTGTCAGGTCTTTTAAATTCTGAAGAGTCTGTTGAGCAATTAATTACGGATGTCAAATCACTTGGAGTATCAGTAGATATCTTATACAATAACGCCGGAGTGATGGAAGATTACAGTACAGAATATTTGAGTTTTTCGTGGGACGTTTGGTCTGCAACTATGCAGATAAACGTTTATGCCCTTCACCAATTATGTGGAGCGTTTTTACCAGATATGTTAGCACGAGGTTATGGTAGGATTGTGAATCTCACATCTGGAATAGCAAATACTCCAGAACTAACGCCTTATAGTGCATCCAAATGGGCCGTAAGAAAAATAACAGAGGACTTAGCTTCAAAGTTTATAAATACTAATGTAAAAATAAGTGCACTTGATCCAGGATGGCTTCGAACTGATATGGGATCTCAAGAAGCACCTAACCCAGTAGAGGCCGTTCTACCAGGAGTATTGGTTCCTATATTTCTAGATAAAGAAGAAGTAGGTGGAGAGGTTTACAAAGCACTAGACTATAATTAATTTAAAATAAAAATGGGCTACAATACATTGCAGCCCACTAATACTTTATTCTCTTAGTATCTAGAATTTCAAGTTCTCCTTCTTATCCCATAATCCCCAGTAGGCACCTACGTCACCTTCATCTCCTACTTTCCAAGATTCATCAAATGATGAAAAATAGAACATTTCAATTTCTTGGTCAGATGACCACTTCTGAGCATCTATAAAGTACTTTAGAAAGTTTCGTTCGGAGGCAATTGAACCTTCAAATGCTCCTCCTTCACTAGGCCATCCTGTCTCTGTGATAATTACCTTTTTGCCTTGACCAGCATCTTTAGCTTGGTGGTACATATCCTTCATATATGGAAGCGAATATTCTATAGGACAACCTTCCCAAAAAGGGTAGCAGTTTGATAAAATCACGTCACAAGCCTCAGTTATTCTAGGTCTTGCAGAAAACTCATAATAAGCATCTACATAGCCCATTTCTACATTCGTAAACTTTGTCTTAAAGTCGTACATGTAAACTAATAATTCATCTTCTGTAAGATCCTCTCTATACATTACCTCATTACCAATAGCCGCTATATCTACTAAACCTTCGCTAGATAGTTTTTCCAAGCCTTCAATTTCGGCCTTATTCTTTTCCATGTCATTTCCTAACCAAGCTCCTACCATAGTTTTCATCCCATACTCTTTTGCTATTCTCGGAATAAGCTCATTACCATCGGTACAAGAAAAACTGCGTACCCAATCAGAGTGCGGCTTTAATATCTCGATGCGTCGTCTTATTTGAGTTTCACTTATGATATCACCAGGTTCCTGCCCATCTTCATACAAGCTAAAGCAGATTCCGTGCATTCCGTGTTTTAACACATCTCTGAACATTTTCTTGAGTTCAGTCATCGGTGTATCGTGATTTATACCTGCTAGAGATAATTTCTTTCCAATTCTTTGCCCCATATTTACTTATTTTTTCTGTTATTTATAATTCACCTCGCCTCTCTACAAGCTCAGCTTTGATCTCTCTAGCTCTTTTCTCACTTAGACTGTATTTCCACATTATCCAAACTGCAATAGCAGCCGTTACAGCGGGTATCACTATATCTGCAATTCTTAACCTTACCATGGTTTCTGCCGTTTGCGAAACTGCACCTTCATCAAACCCAACCAAGGTCAATATAGCTCCTCCAAGTACTAAAGCAATAGCTTGGCCTAATTTCACGAACCACCAATAGATTGCACCAAAAGTACCTTCCTTTCTAGGACTGCCATTTTCCAATTCATCTAAGTCACATACATCAGCCGTCATAGACATCATCAAAGTGAATAAACCACCTAATCCAAAAGCCATAAATGGGATTGGTAAGAACATGAGCCATGGTCCTCCTTGACTAGTATCCATGCTGAACCAAGACATACCTATAGTGTCTAAAAATGGATTGATAGTTTCAAATAGTGAAACTATAGCATTGTTTAAACCATTGCCAGCAATAGATTCATTAAATCTTGCATTTAAGGAATTATCAAATCCCCACCATTTGAGAATGTAGCCGATAATAGATATTACCGTAGTAATTATAAAGGCTTTTCTTTTTCCCCATTTATTTGCTATACGAGATACTATGGGAATAACCATGAACGCTGTTAATAATGCAGTAATAGATGCAAACCAAGCAGGCCAAGTAGAAGCTAGGCCATAATCGCCGTTGTATATGTAAAAAACAATGATGAAAAAGCTAAATGAAGCTACCATCTGAAATCCATTAAATACTAAAAATGTAGCTCCACATAATCTCATGAAAGGTTTGTTATTGAACACTTTTTTAATTCCTTGAAACAGGTCCTTGAAACTAGCGGATAAGGTGTCTAGTCGTATTTCTTTTCTATTTTCCATCTCTCCAGCATCAATTCCTTTGCAGAAAATAGCAGGTAAAATTCCGAGTACAACACATACTACACCTACTAGAATGGATAATGATCGTACACCTGTTGCTTGTACTTTTTCTGTCGTTAATTTTTGCAACTCTTCTCCAGAAAGCCCTAATTCTCCAATTGCTCTTATTGTTTCTTCACTAATAGGAAATACCGTAGGATCAGCTATAACAACCCAAAACCAAGGCACTAACATCCAAGCTATTTGACCTACAGTGTTAGCGAAGGCCATCAGACGTGTACGCTCATTATAGTCTGAAGTCATTTCATATCCTAGGCCTACAAGAGGTGTAGCATACATGGTGTTTCCGATGAGAAAAATTAATGACATGAGTAGAAAGTACCAAAAGTTAAATAATACTGAATTATTCTCGTTTAATTGAAATAATAGAGCAAATAAGATTCCACTCAATAAAGCCCCTATGAAAATGTAAGGCCTTCTACGTCCCCACTTAGACTTTGTGTTGTCCGAAATAAAACCCATTATAGGATCTGTAAGAGCGTCGAAAATTCTTGGTAAACCTCCAAGAAGACCAGCTAAAAATGGATCCATTCCAAACGCGGTTACCAAAAAGAACATAAAGACTGCCAAAGCACCTGGCAAAAGGTTTAATACTAAATGCCCGGAACCAAATGCAGTTTTTTGTATGAATGGAACTTTATCCTTTGCGGCTGTTTTGAATTGTGACATATATTGAGTGTTTAGTTATTGATTATTAACGTTTGAATGGCTTGTGGATTTATAGAAATCTGTTTTTCACTTCCATTCATGTTTATGGTGAGGTGTTTAGGAGATTGTCCTTCATTAAATACTACTAGTACAATGCTACCATCTGGATTTTTAGTTGCTGTGGCCTGCAAATCCTTATCGCTTACTTCTAATCCAATTCTAGCAGCTCCTGGTCGTATAAATCGACTAAAATGAGACATTACATAAAAGAGAGGAGTGAAGTATACTTCATCTGACTCTATATCTGCTAGCACAGGTGCTGCACACCAATTTTTAAACCAATTTGGACCTCCTTGTTTATCTAGAACCATATTCCAATCTACCCATCCATCTACCCAATTGTTCAGACAACCAATGATGTCTCTTGCATAGCGATGTGCCGGAGCATATTTTGGATGTAGATATTTCTCTTCCTCACTTGCCCAATCCCAACCCCAATCAGTTGCTTCTTTGGTCCAGTACCATTTATCATCTTGCCAAGCGGGCACTTCCGAGTCAACACAACCTTCAGTTTCTATCAAATATTTTGAGGTATCTTTAGCGTGAGCATATTGAAGTGCTTCTGGGAAAACTTCGTATGTACTCTCATACCAGTGTATTGCTGTTCCATCAAAGTATTTTGAGGAAGCTTCATCTTTATACATTTCATCTACCCATTCTTTAAGTCCAGCTCTATTTTGATCGTAGCCTAATATCTTTATGTCTCCCCATCCTTTACTTTCTAATATGGGACCCATATGGTTTTGTACTAGATTAGTCATCTCTGCAGGACTAAAATGCATACTTTCCCAATTGTTCCCATTCCCGTGAGGTTCATTGACCACAGTAACTCCCCAAATTTCTATATCTTGTTTTTTATACTCTTCTAAGTATTTCGAGAAATAGTGGGAGTAAGTGTTGTAATACTGAGGTAGAAGTTTTCCTCCAACATATTCCTTGTTGTCTTTCATCCAAGGTGGAGCGGTCCAAGGTGAAGCTATTATCTTAAACCCTTCAGAAGATACTCTTGTAGCTGCCAAGATCATGGGTATCAAATCGCTGGTATCCTGAGCTATAGTGAAATGTTCTAATTCAAGATCATCTGCTACTGGTGCATAGGTATAATTCGATAGAGAAAAGTCACACGAGGCAATATGCGTCCTCGTAAGTGAATATCTCGCTCCTTCATCTCCAAAATAAGCTTGTATGACTTCATCTCGCTTTTTTGAGCTTAAGTTAGTTAATAGATGGGCTGAAGATTCTGTGAATGACCCCCCAAAACCAGTTATCGTTTGAAAGGTTTCTTTTGGATTAATACTGATAGTTGAAGAAGAATCACTTTTTTCAAAAGCTGTTTTTTCTTCAAGTTTAGCACCATCAGCGTTTGTCTCATAAACCGTCAAATCTAATTTTTTATCTTCTTGACAAGCGGTAATCATAAGTGTGGTGCATATTAGAATTAGAAGGTTTTTCATCATTTCAATTGTTTTGTTTTAGGGAGCTCTACGTCTTCGAGTAAAGCCTCAATATCTCCATCATAGGTCATCTTTATTTTTCGACCGTTTCTCGTGAGACCATCAAGTGTTCCGTCTTTCACATAGTCCCAAATAGCATATTTAGCTTGGCCATTTATCTTCATAAGACCAAAGTGGTTCTCGGAATTGCTATGGCTTTCGGCTACTTTCCATTTTTCGTTAAATGCTTCGAAATAGAAGCAAGAAATGGCTTTTTCATTGGTCCATTCTCGCATCTTCTTGTAATACACTCCTTCTTTATATTCATCAGATGCCTTACTTCCATTAGATCCATAATGGCCTGAAGATACACTCGCCCAACCTGTCTCGCCGATATGCAGCTCTTTCGTACTATCTATGCTATGCACATATTTTTTAGAATTGGCATATTGTTTCTTGGCATAAAGCACTGCTCTATTCATTATTCGGTCTATGGCTTTAGATTTGGTAAGATGAAGTTCTGATTCTAAAGTACCCCAAAAAACAGGATTATAATGTGTATCGTGCATAGGGTAGGTGTGTAGTGACACGTAGTCAACTGCTCTTATTAGCTTTTCTAAATCCTTGCAGTGATAAATAGAATCTCCACCACCCCAAGAAGCAAAGTTGTCAGAACTTGTAATCCATATGTCTTTGTTTAACTTTCCTTCTTTTTTCAAGTTTTGCAAGTGGTTTACCCATTTCAGAATCACCATAGGCTGAACATAGTAGCTTTCGGCCCATTTTACCATAGCTTCATTACCAACTGCTATAATCTTTACAATTTCAGGATACTTTTTTGCTAATGCAACACCTCTTTCAATTTCGGAAGTATTTCCCTCTATGTCTTCGGCATTGTGATTTGGAGTTTCACCTGTCCAAGCATTCTCACAATCTATCCAGAGACCAAGCATTACATACATTTCGAATTCAGAATTCTCTTCCTTCATTTCACTTATGGCTTGTAGCAAGTTGGAAGCTTGAGCATATTGCGTATTGTAAGTACGTAAAACTTTAATACCCATCGCAGATAATATTTTTATATCATTTTTGAGTTGCGGGATAGTAGGCTGTACATCTCGTGTGGTTTCTCTATAACCACCATAACTTATTGCCAGATACTCTGGGTTTCCAAGTATATCCGATGCTGTAATCTTATTCATTTTAGAATCTTTGCTGTTATTAGTCTGTGTGTTATTGCAAGAAAAAAATATTGTAACAAAAGTCAGAAGTAGCACTAGTTGCTTCGTTCTATTTAAGAAAATTTTATAGTTTCCAAACCCTTGTTTCTGATATTTTACTAATGTCAATTTCACTTTAGAGTATTACTTTTAACGTTTACTGTAATTCGTTCTATTTCGCCTTTACGCTCAAATATTGATTTACTTAAATCTTTTTTTAATTTCAATGACGTTAGGTTAAACTCGCTACCATCTTCTTTATTGATTTTTAGACTGTTTTCATCTGCAAGTTGATAGACTACAGGCACCTGGCAGTAGGTAAATGCTAACGAACCTTTTTCCAATGAAATAGACTTATGGCTTTTATAGATGTCTACGTATTCAAAGACTCGTGTCTTTTTAGTGAATTCATCTTTTCTCAGTAAGCACGGGTTGAAGTATAGTTGGCCATTTGCTACGAAAGCTCCTAACTCTCCAAAACGACAAAGTACGTCTTCTTTAACTTGTCCTGTCATGCCGGGCTGTTGTGCACCTTTACCTGCGGGGGTATGTGAGTATGGGTCTGTAGGAAATGCTCCATAAAGCTTAGGCGACTTATGAACTCCTATTCCTGCATTTATTTCATAGTAATGTTCTAGCAGTTTTCCTATAGTTTCTGGAGATTCGCTTTGTTCAACTGCTTGCACACAAACTTCTTGCACTGCAAGTAGTAACTTAGATACCATATGCCAATAAATAGATCCTAGACCTTCATATCCGTAAAACGTACCAGATCGACCGGTAAATGCCTTATGATTAAAAACCTTTTCAAAAGTATTTAAAACCTTGCGACGGTCTGTTTCTATCAACGATCCGTATTTGGTCTCCGATAGTTCATCTAGAGTATCTTTTACATCTTGGGCATTTTTGAAGTTTCCGTTGAAGTGATACTCTCCATTGACGTCTTTGTTAATAATTCTTGTATTCCCTTCTTGTATTAAAGTGATTAACAAGTTGGAACCTACTACATCAGAAGCTGGGACAGTATTTCTGTACATAAAACCTGCTAATTCCTTTGCAGGATAAAGTAGATAACTATACTGATCCTTTCTGAATAGAGCACTTGCTTTCAATCCATCTAAAACACTTAAAGCTGAGATAGGAGAGAGGTATCCAGAGCTCAATACGGCTACTTGACCTTCTAACATCTCGCTCAGGTACGAGATTGAAATTTCCTTCTCATTTTCTAAAGTCATTAAGTTATAAGCGTGATATAGTCCGTCTTCACGCTGATTGGCCTTAATAGTATGTTCGATAAATTGAAGACTTAACTTTACAAATCTATTTAGACCGTTATAGGATATGGTTCGTTTTTCTCCCCAGAACCCTTGTTTGTAAATGTGTTCTCGGTAATCACTTCCGGCTTCACCTACGGCATCTAGAATAGTCTTTCTATCCTCATCGCTCATAGCACCTTCTAACAGGTCTAGATTATCTTGAAATGTCTCTCTTACCTTTTTGTAGAATATTATTAGTTCATTGGAAACTGCGACCCTTTCAGTTGTCTTATTTTCTATTTGCTTTTGGAAGAAAATTAAGAATCGTCTCAAGTAATAGAGAGTAACCATTGAAACTCCGTTCCCAACTAAGGCATTATTGGCATCATTCCACTCAGGACGTTGTGTATTCATCCAAATTCCGCCCTCAGGTATGAAGTTGGAAAGTTTAGCCAATACTGTCGCTAATATTTTTTCTACAAATGTTACTCTATAAATTACTTCATTTTCATCCTGCATCAGAGCTGCATTGTCTCCAAGGATTTTTCTTCTTGAACGAATAGAATGATCAAGTTCATCATTAAACTCTATCGTATCCTTGGGATCTTTTAGTATTTCAGTGTAGCTTTTGATTCTATAAGGTACGTTAGCATATACAAAGCACTCATCGTTGAAATATTCTTCTAAAGTCTCTGGATAATGCTTTTGAGTGAGTTCTAATAACTTGAGTAGATAGATGATCTGGTGATCTCCCCAATAGCCTATATATGACCAAGGGTTATCAGGTTCTATTGTTTCCCAATCAAAACCACCTTTAGCTACTCTATAAGGGTTGTATCCTTCGAAGGTTGATGTATTTAGAAACTTGTGAATCATACTTTCACAGAATGCAGGGAAAGACTGTGCGAGAGCCTCCCAATTCTGAAAAATATCTCTCCAATTTCCTTCGTAGTCAAGTATTTTAGATCCATCAATTTCACTTCTTGTGTTGATAGAGAACTTATTCCACGGTCTGCTTGGGTCTCCATGTCTTCTACTGAACTTTAGAGGCATGTACTCCAGGCAAAGCCTTTTATAATCTGGATCTTCTGTAGTATGAGCTATTTCTTTGAGCTCAAAATAAGAAAGGTTGTCAGCTAAATTGTTTAGACCTTCTATTTGCCTGTTGTAAACATTTTTGTTTGCAGCTTTAAGGTACTTTTCAAAATCCCATTTTTCGATTCTATAGTTGTAATCAAATACACCTCCACGCATAATATTGAATAGTGAGTTTGAAAAATGTCTAGCGTCCCGGAATTTATCGGCACTTAACTGAAGTCCGTCTGAGGAAGCGTTCAACTCAATCAGCCTTTTAGTCCCCAATTGAATGTTTTCGTTCACATCAAGTTCCAAGTCAGAATTAGATGTGATATCCTGTATAAGCTTAGCTATAGCAGGGTGGTCTTTATTGACATCTGCTAGAATTGTCCAGCTTTTTTTCTCGCCTGCAGCCAATGATACACTTGACTGGACAAAATATGCACCTTTCTCAGCTTTGATATCTACTTCTTCTTGAACATTCATTCCTTTTCTGAAACTATTCAGTTGAATCGCAGATAACAGATGTGTTGGCTTGTCAAGACCATAAGACCATACAACATTTGCTTTAAGAGCTTCGCTAGGTTCTGCTTTATCCACTATTATAGCACTCAAAGCGTACAATCCTAAACCAGCGTTTTCTGCAAGTTCCGAACGCTTATAAGCGTCCACTAGATTGCTACCTGCATTTTGAGTATCGGCACCGACTGAGGCAGGAAGTAAGTTTTGTAGACCATCAATGAAAGAGATATCTACTTGTTCTTCTGTGTCATTTAAAATCCAAGACCTTCTTACAAACCCATATCTATTACTTGATGACCATTGATATCTAAAAGTGAGACCTAAATCATGATTTTGCTCTTCAAAAATGATTTTGTTACCGTATGTGTTTTTATAGAGATTTCGAGTTGTTTTATAAAAACCATCTGACCTTATGGAAAACGGTTCCCACACCTGTGACTTATCACCTCTATCTACGCGAAAAATGCTTTTACTTCCGGTAGTTTCAAATGACTCTGTAATTTTATCATCTGTGTAGTATGGGAAAAGAGCATATTCTGAGTTTTTTCGACCAGCGGTGAGACCGCCATTACTCGCAATGAACATCCAGTGATTACTATCACTAACGATACTCATAAAGAACGGACGCATAAAGTCGTTGTTCGTAATACGGAAGAATTTTTCATCTTCGATGATTACTCTACTTATTTCTGTTGGAGCTTCTAGTGCTT
>ERZ1048068.2501-NODE-2501-length-12866-cov-10.067286_pt1 | contig 12866 bp, 12 predicted proteins | sample MGYA00383098_ERZ1048068 | MGnify/ENA primary metagenome ERZ1048068 (study PRJEB29581, sample SAMEA5548368) | metagenome | biome: marine; feature: coastal; material: water | depth 1 m | study: Short-term variability in the microbial, nano- and picoplankton... | reverse complement strand
TAAAATAAAATAAAATAAAATAAAATAAAATAAAATAAAATAAAATAAAATAAAAAATTATGTATTTTTAGTTGTCAACACCTTCATAAATTTGATTATTGACTACTCTTGAACCTGTTTGTCTAGAAGCTTCATACATCGGATTTTTATATATGTCAACTTGTGTACCTTTATTTAATTCTATACTAATTTCTGATTGAGTATTTGTGTTTGTTGAATTAGAATTTGACACTTTATTATGTTTATTGTTTTCACTAAAATATACATACATTACAAATAAAAGTGCCAATAAACATATTATACTGAATACAATAATAGTAGTTATATACGGTTTATTTTTTTTAGGAGAACTACTATGTACTGGTATTTTTGCAACTGTATTATTATCATTTGAAATAAATGCATTACTAATATTAAATTCAGTTGGAAAAATAATAGATCCATTAATAATTGTACTATTATTAGATGTTTCTGTTAAAGTTGAAATACCAGTTATAGTAGACGTATCAGTTTTAGTAGTAGTACCAGTTATAGTAGACGTATCAGTTATAGTAGTAGAAGTACCTGTTATAGTAGTAGAAGTACCTGTTATAGTAGTAGACGTACCAGTTATAGTAGACGTACCAGTTATAGTAGTAGACGTACCTGTTTTTGTACTAATAGTCGATGTTTCTGTTAATGTTGAAGTATCAGTAATAGTACTTAAAGTGTCGGTAGTACTTGTACCAGTTATAGTAGACGAACTAATAGTAGAAGTACTAGTTAAAGTAGTTGTAGTACCTGTCGTTGAAGTATCAGTTTTACTTGTTGAAGTATCAGTACTGGTAGTTAAAGTACCTGTTGTTGAAGTATCCGTATTACTCGTTGAAGTATCAGTACTAGTAGTTGAAGTACCTGAAGTAGAAGTTCCAGTTATAGTGGTAGAAGTCCCAGTACCAGTTGTGGAAGTCCCTGTAATAGAAGTCTCGGTACCAGTTGTTGAAGTCTCGGTATCTGTCGTTGAAGTCTCAGTACCTGTAGTAGAAGTCGCGGTACCAGTTGTAGAAGTTCCAGTTAAAGTAGTAGAAGTTCTAGTAGTGGAAGTTCTAGTTGAAGTTCTAGTCGTTGATGTACCTGTAGTAGAAGTTGAGGAAAATGTATTAATATTTAATATATTTCCAATCTCACTTTCACCAATTTCATTAGTTGCAGTAATATAAATTTTATAATTCGTATTATAATCTAAATTTGTGATTAAAAATTCACTTGGAATTTCTGTATAGTAATAATAACCATCATTAGAAACCAACTCATATTCTAGCACATCATTCATGTAAATATTAAACGTATTCACCAAACTATTATTATAATCACTCCAATCCAATAAAATACTATGTTCTGATAAAGCTTCCCCTGTAAAGCTTACTATATTAGGAATTTTTTGTATACATTCTGTTCCAATAGATCCAAATGGACAAGTATCAATACATATATCTCCATATTTATAATCTTTACATAATTGACACAATCTTGGTCCAGGTCCAAAACAACCTATACAACTTGGATGACATTCAGGACAATTCTTCCCATTATTTTGCAATAATACTTTATGATCTGTTATCAAATTCCAATCAACCTTTGATGAATAACATAATCCTTGATGTGAATCATTTTTATTATTAACATTATGTTTAATAACAACAGAATATTCGTCTAAATATAAATCTTTACCTTCTATATGTTTTATATTATGTAATCCTTTTAAAGAATTAATAATATGACTATCTAAAATAACTATATGTCCGGTCACCTTTTCTATATGATCTAAACTAGATATTGAATCTATGTTGTTTTCACCATTTATAAATATATTCCCATCCACTTCTGTACAATTATCTAATTTTTCAAAATCTATATCTTTATTTATATAATATCTAGTATCATTACATACTAAATTTTCTGCCCATACCATAGTTAATAAAGTCAACACAAACCCACATATAATTTTCATTATAATCTAATGCTAAATAGTAGAATATCTTTAAATTAAAATAATATTTATTCATATAAACCTTACTTCCTTTAACTTTAATTTAAATAACAATGAATGTTTAATATTTAAAATTGATTTATTTAAGCATGTATAAATTAAATAACAATTATGACAGAAAGAGTTTATGGACAATCTACTAAAGAATCTTATAAAGATGATATTGAAGATTCTTTAAAACAGGCAACAATTCATAAAAATTTTGAATATTTTGATGATTATTCATATGGAGAATCAAAAAGCATTGGTTTTTGGCTGACAGATATTAAAGGTAAAACATATTTATATTTATTACAACCAGATGGACCCAAAGAAATAGAGATAATGAAAAAGCTTTTAGAATGGCGTAGATCTGGAAAATCAGATGAAATTGGACATAAAGGTGGTGGCAATTTACGTAATATATATGGATTTAAATCTACAAAAACAACTATAATAAGTAAATTAAACGATGATTATGTATTATTTTGTGAAACTAATCCAAATAAGTTATATGATTTATCTATATCAGATATTGATGAAGATACATTTCGCGGTGAATCTGATACTAGTAAATATATTAAATCACCAGAAATAACCGCTATTGATGATCTCCCAAGATGGTATGATGATGTATTTAAACAAATAAAACATGAATCTGGTATAACACCAAATTATATGATTAGAATGGAATTGACAGAACTACCCAATGAATATACTAACAAAGATTTATGGAATACATATATAAACCAAGTTCGTGCGAAACAATATGATATACCAATTTATTTTAAAAATGAATATGCATCAATGGAAACATATAAAACATATAAAAATATTGATCTTGTTGGATTTCATGATAAAAAAAAAAAAGATGAAAAGACCATAAAATTATACATTCATAAAATGGATTTATCCTTCTTTTATAAAGAAGAAGAAGATTATAAAAATGTTGAAGATGTAAGTCTAAAAGCGTCAATAAATGAACTTTTAGAATGGGGTACAATACATATGTTTATTGCCGATAAAGGCTATATCAATGATCAATTAAAAATATATAATACTGACTTACTCCAATCCTTAAGAGTTGAAGATTTTTATGGGGTTTATCTAAAAATAAATAATAAATTAACAAATTATATACCAATTAGTGGTAAACCTATTGGGGATAGCAGAAATAACGGTTTAAATATCGAAGATAATAAAAGTAAAAGCACGGGATATTTTAGAATGATTATTATTCCAAATAATAATACTTGTAAAGAACAAAAATATTTTGATTCCTTAGTAAAAACAGAAACAATAAAAGCCCTATCAGGTTTTCTTTACGGAAGTCCATATGATAAAATACTTAAGACTTATATGGATATTTTCAAGGGGAAACCGTCAACAAAAAAAATTGTTTTAAAACCTAATCCAAAACTAAAATCCCCTAAACCAAAATCTAATGGTGGTGTATATATAGTATATTTAGGTTTGGGATTATATAAGTTTGGTCGCGTAGACACATATGACAGACTTAAAAAAAGAGTAAAAGAGCATAAGAAAAATAGTATTGAAGTTGTCAAAGATTTTACAGGGGAAACTATGAAGGGCTCTAATGTTACTATAATATATGAAAAAGAAACAACTACAGCAAAAGGGGATGAAGAGAACATTAATGGTATATTGAGATCGCACAATGGTAAAATAGATTTATTTGAAAGTCGTGCTTCAAAAAATGAAGAAAGAGAATATTTTAAATGTAATGATATTGATTTTATTATACAAGATATTATCCCATTAATAGATAAAATCTAACAATTTAAAATAACTACGGTTTTATTCCCAGAACTTATATAATTTAGAAATGATATATATTTTTTATTATCTTTATTTTTTTTAAATAAATCAATTAAAACATCAATCGCATCTATTTTATATATCATATGTTTAATCGTTTGACTATGTATATCTGATCCAAATCTCTCTTGAATAAAAGATTTAAGAAATACGCCATTATCTATTAACCATATGTCATTACACCATGTTTCTATAGTAACTATAGTATTTATAGTATTTATAGTATTTATAGTATCTATAGTATTTATATGTTTTAAATAATGATCTGACATTTACTTTATTAAATTATTAAATTATGAAATATTTTATCTACATTGATTATATGTTTAATATAAATGAGAACATCTTTTTTATTAAATTTTAATGTAGGATTTTCTATACACACTTTTTTATGTTTACACGATTTATCTAATATTTTTTGAACCGAATCTAATCCAGTTATTTTTTTTTTGAGTGATTTATTGATTTTAAATTTAGGATTATCTTTTATTCTGTAATCTATATCAAACACTAAAGAGCTTGTTAAATATGCCACATTATTTCGCAAACTTTGTTTTTTTTTAGTTTTATTAACCAACATACTTAACCCAAAATCTGCTATTTTAATTTCATATAAAACATCTTTAAGTGTATATTTTTTGGAATTCCATTTGAAATGTATATCTTTGGGTTTATCTAATTTACGATATAAAATATTTCTAGGCGCCAAATCTTTGTGAGCGATATGAATCGCATTTAATTCTTTGATACCAATTAATATTTGAATTAATATATGATTCCAATCAACATTTTTATCAGATAGTTCCTCTATATTTCCGGTCATTTTATTCATTTTAATATAATATCCATTTTGTGGTAAGTTGTCTTTATTAGTCATTTTACTAACTTTATTTGGAACTAAGGTATGTGTTAATTTAGATTTATGTTTAATAAGATACTTATTAAGTGCCATCTCATTTTGAACTTGTCTTTTTAATTTATCTGATGTAGTCTTAGTGTCCAATATAATATATTTTAAAACATGGTCTTTAATATTGTAAAACGCCCAGTAAAACTGTTTAACACGTTTCTTTTTAAAAGGTTCAATAAAATCTTTTACATCATACATTATTATAATACTATAAAATTTTATGAAGTGGTATAAAATTATTAGATTTATCCATATAATGTGTTGGTTCTAATACTATTATATTTGCTTTCGAATTTTTAGATTCTAATGTATCAAAAATAAGAATATCACACGTAATAGAAGAATTATTTAAACCAATAATGTTTTTATTTTTATTTAAAATATATAATAATTTACTACTTGTATTATAAGAATTATAAATAATAGAAACGGGTCTTTGTGTATTTCTATTAAATTCGTCTAATACATTAAAAACCTTTGGGGAATGTAAATCAGATAATTCTATTAAATGACACCATTCATATAGTTTATGATGACTATATTCATTTAAAAAATTAGATTCCGAAAAATGAAATTGTTTACCTTCCATTATTAAAAAATTATATTTTTTGGATAAATGTATTAATTGTTTAAAATCAAACAGTTCGATTAAATCTGAATATATTTTTAACACTACAATATCCTTTTTATAAAACTCTATAAATGCAACTAGTTTATTAAAACAATTCACTCTAATATCAAAACAATAGTTATTTTTTTTTGTTGTAATCATATCTAATATTCCTTTTAAATTAATATTATCGTAATCTGGTAAATAGTTATTATAAGATATATGAGATAAATCCGCATCAATACTATTATAAATTGTTCTAGAAATATGGTTATATTTATATAATATATCTATAACATCTTTTATAGTAAATAAACTATGTACCGTCAATTTACCTAAATTAATATTACTGTGTAAATTAGTACGTCTATCACATATAACAATAATATCTTTCACTATTAATGTATAAACCTTAATCATATTTATGAAATGTAATGCGGAAGAACCAGTAGTCATTGTATCTTCTATAATTAAACATGTATCCATTTTATTATAGTTTCCTTCTATGGATTTTTTTAATCCATATTTTTTAGTCTCTTTTCTAACCATAATCATCGGAAGATTATATTTCGAACACATGGAACTAGAGAGTATGATGCCTCCATAAGGAATACCTAATAATTTATCAAATTCCAATAGTTTGATTTTTAGATAAAGTTCTTCTAAAATTAAATTTAAGATAAAGGGGTAGGATATGATATTTTTTAAATCAATGTAAATATTAGATTTTGAGCCATTTTTTAAAGTAAACGTACCAAATTGAATACATTTTTTTTTAAATAATTCTATTATTATTTTTTCTTTCATAGTTACATAACACTCTAAATACTATTTTAAATACTATTCAAATTATTTAATACATATTTATATTTTTATGAAATTAATATAAATTTAAAGGAACCTAATTTAATGGATATAACTAAATGTCACTTTTATTTAATCATTCTTATTTTTTTATAGATACTACTAAACAAAAATCTATTACATTATCAGAATGTAAAACCAAATTAATGGATTCTAATACTATTATTATGGGATTACTAAATATTCCAACAAACACCGAACTATATAAAATACAACTCATTCATGGTAAGTTTCTATTTAATAATACCAAAATTCAAATAGAATTAGATATAACAAAATTTAAAAATTACGTTTTAAATAACAAACAAATTCCAAATAAAGCTGAGCTTTGTTTTTTAATAAAAAAAAAGTTTATTCAAGAATACAACACTGAAAAAGAAATTAACGAAACTAAAGAAACAGGTATAAATAAACTAAATGTATCCAATAAACAAACCTACTTCAAATCTGATTTTATTAAACTAAATGATATTATTATTGATGGCATCCGCCATAAATTTTATAAAGAATCCGACATAGATAAATCTATATATTTAGATGTTTATAATATATCTATCATCTATTCATATCCAAATATTAATGTTTTACAAAAAATTATAGCACATCATACTAGTAACGCAAAAATTATTATTTATTATAATAAAACAAATTTAATGTTACTAAATCATTATTTAAAACATATAAAAAAAAAGAAAACATTTGAGTTAGTAGATTTTGATAGTAAACATTTAAATAATAATTTAAAAGAAGACACATTAAGTACACATATTTTATTTGATCTTACAAATACTATAAAGGAATTGTATAAATTTAAAACACAAGTTACTAATAATAAAGTGATAATTATTAATCAAAAACACCGACACATCTCAAATGAAGATTATTTTAAACTATTTATTAACTACCATTATTTGGAAAATATACAAAAATTCAATAAATGTATTACCTATTTATCTAATACTAAATTGGTATTTTCTAAAAAAATTTTTAAACATTATCATAGAACTAATAAATACATAAATAAACTCATTTCAAAATTTAATCCCAAGGAGTTAGACCTATATAACAGTTTGCCAGAAAATATTATTAATTATAATTATGTTACTTTTAATAAATACAAAGCTTCTAATTGTAGCATATGTTTAGAAAAACTGAAATCAAAAAATACAATAGCAACGTATTGTGGTCATCTTTATTGTGAATCATGTCTATTAACGAATTTATTAGTTTCTAATAAATGTCCTCAATGTAGAGAAAAGATACAACTGACTAAATTGTATAAAATAAATGCCAAATATAGCGATAAATTAAATTATATAATTAAAACTATAGAACATAAACAAAGGGTATTGGTTGTATCCTATTATAATGAATCATTACAAACAATAAAATCTATTTTTAAATATATTAATAAATATTTACCATCAAAATCAAAATCTAAAAATAATATATCTCATTATTTAGATATAATCCACATCAAACATTGTTTAACTATTAAAGATTATAGTATTTATGACAAAATCATACTATTAGAAAATAATTATAAAGAGTTTGACTATTATAAATATTTATTTTTAGAAAAAAAAATAAGTAAACAAAAAATAGAGATTTTAATTTAATTTTAATTAACTAGGGATTTACGCTGAAATCACCTTGCAGCTTCGACGCCCCGACCTCTGCGACGTCAATATTCCATGTTCTAGGTTCACCAAGAGTACTGTCACCATTTCGTGTTTGCGTTACAATTCCTGTTTTACCTTTGTTTTTGTGTATAACATAGTACTCGTTCGTCGGTTCCCCCACGTTTAAAACAAATTTATTATTATAATATTTGTCGCCCTGCCCATCGTAATAAAAATTAATTTCATAATTTTGCAAGATACCCTTTATCATAATTTCACCATTGTTAATCTTACCATTGTCTTTTAGTTGAAATGTCATACTTTCGGTACTGTCGGTACTGTCGGTAAACTTATTCAACTTCAAGAAATTATTAAAATCAATTAGTGCTCGAGTGTCAGGACACTCATTGTCTACGCATTTAGAGAATTTTCCCCACTTCGTATCCTCTTCCTTCGTATCCTCTTTCTTCGTATCCTCTTCCTTCTTATCGGTTACCTCGAGATAGATAGTATTCCCCCGTAGCATGCCTCGCACCATAGAAATTTTTGTTATATTAAAGTCTAATTCACTTGGCTCTTGTTGTGTTACAAAGTAATTTTGTGCGGTCGGAGGCGAGTCTTTTTCTATAGTTAAGTTAAATTGTATTATTTCCTCTATTACATCAACAGAACTATCGGCAACTCTAGTAAAAATTATATTATAGACCCCATTGTTTTCATTAAAATCTATGTACATTTTTTTTCCGGTTCCTTGTAGGTCTTGGCTGGCAACGGACCCAGCCCACACACCCAATAAATTTGTTTTAAATGTATCTAAATCTGTAATAAATTGTTCTGAACTATATTCTATAATAGAACCAGAACCATTCTCTTTACATACATCATCAAAATTGGAAGGTAGTTCTGTATATGCGACAACGTCCATTGTGTTATCCATATTATCTAAACTTATAAATCCATTTATATTTGGATGATTCTCGAGCTCTTGTATAACTGTATCTTTATCGCTAGCTGAAATCCCATATAGACCTCTCAACAAACTGCTGTCCCCTTCTTTCCCATCTTTCATGTTTTCTTTTATTAAGTTTGAAATGTCAATGCCGCCCTGGCCCGCCACGGTCCCAACCATCCCAAAACTTTCTTTATTTTTTCTTTTAATAAATGTAATTATTAAATAACTAACTAAAATAAATACAACTAATATTAAAATAGGAACTTTATATTTTTTTAACGACTTTAATAATTTTAATGTCATCTCTATATATTAATAAAATAAAAATAATAAATCTAATTTAATTTATGTACGAATTCCCAAATACCATAATTATGGTTTCCAATAAATTCTAATTGGGTAATATATTTAGATAATTCGCTTATGGCTTCTACCTGTTCCTTTAGAAATTCACCTTCTAAATAATCGCCAAATTGTGGATCATTATTAGTTTCAGAAATTTTGTGTAAATCCAATAAAGAATTATTAACAGTTTTTTCCAATAATAATACAAAATTAAAGGCTTCTAAAACTTTATTATCTGTATTAAATTCAACCGTTGGATTTGATATGGCATCAAGTGTAACTATACCACCACGCATATGTTGATATGCCATTAATTTGGTACCGTGTTCTCTTTCTTCTAAAGAACATTTTTCAAAAAAATCAACTAAAGGTTTCAAAGCCACATTATCTCGATCAAAATACGAACTTAAAAACATGTATTGATAGCTTGCCAATAATTCTAAATTAATTTGTTTATTAAGTGCCAGCTCACATTCTTCTGACCATCTTTGTCGACATCGTAAATAATTACTCATTATAATAAACAATTACAAAAATATGTTTTAAATATAAAATAAAATAAAATTAAATTAAATAAAATTAAATAAATTTGAAATAAATACTAATATTATAATACAATAAAATACTTAATGGAATATGACTATCGCATTTATCCGCTAACTCATCTTTATTGTTATGAAGTCTATAAATTTCTAGAAAATAGTAGTAAATCAATAGTACCACATACACTTATAAACGACATAACAAATAAATTTGATGATGAATTAGTGTTTCCGCTATATTACAAGTTTAAAGAACTTAATACAATTTTCACTTACTATGAATCAGTAATAGATATTGATGGTATTTATTTACCAACCTATATATTTAATACACTTAATATTGAACCAGGAGAGATATTAACTTTTAATCTTATAAAAGAAAGTTTACCTAAAGGAACTAAATGTATTTTACAACCACACACTTCCAATTTTTATGATATACATGATTACCGCAATTATCTAGAAAAAACATTTAGTGAAAATTATACGTTATTATCAGAACAAACTACTATACAAATACCATATTTCGATGATATTATAAAATTAAATGTTATAAAAACCGAACCAGAATCTAATATTTCTATAATAGATACTGATTTAGAAGTGTCGTTTGAAAAGGCATTAGATTATGTTGAACCACCACCATTAAAAAAAAAAGGAATCGGATTAAATTTTTCAATAAATAATCAAGCGGCAAAGGAATACTATAATAAACATAATTCAATAAATACAACTAATATAATAGATTTATAAATAGAATTATAAATAGAATTATAAATTTAATCCTATAATTATTTTTTCATGTTGCTCCATAAATAATAACTTATTATTAATACATATAATTGTGTTGTTCCAGCACCAAAAAAACGCAATATATTAATATTGTTTTTCATTGATTTTTTACACATTGTTTTAAATGAACTTAAAACAACCGAGTTATTTATTTGATCCATCAATTGTTCTTGACATCCTTGTACTATAAATAAAAGAATCACCATAATCACACTTACTCCAATTAATTTAGGGAATTTGATTAATTTATATCTCATAACTAACACATAAATAATTCCAAAAACTTGTAATATATCTGTAGTATGATCTAAGTAATCCCCAAATTTTGTTGTTTGTTTATATTTTCTGGCCATAAATCCATCTAAACAATCACAGTAATAGGCCAATACATTAAACAGCATAAAATGATATATTTTGTAATGATACAAACCGATTAATCCAAAAATGGCAAATATAAAACCAATAATTGTTATTATATTAGGAGTAATTTTATATTTATATAAAGTATCAGATACAGGTTCACATAGTTGATGAACTATAAAATTATCGATTGGATTTTCATATTTTTTCGCAATTTTGGCACCACTCATTAATATTTACACACATATTTTTATTAAATAAAAAAAATAATTAATTAATATTATTCCAATTAGGACAAACATAAATAAACTATAATTTGCCATTATTTTTCTTGAAACTGTATTAGAACATTGACATTGATTTTTCTTTAACATTTTTGCGTAAGTAAATAGACTCCATAAATACACTAATCCAAATAAATTTGTAAATAGATTGAAAATATTAAACACTGTTATTAATATTGGATTTTTATAGTTGACAATAATATTGTATAAAATAATTTTATAAATTATAACGGCTGTATAATACTTTATAAAATCTCTTCTCCAATCGGCAGAACAACCACAATTTTGATGTTCTAATTGATATACATAGTTAAAAAAGATTAATACAAGCAAAACATTTATTAATATAATAGGATTAACCATAATAATATAATACAATAAATAAATATAATAAATAAATACAATAGTTATAAATCTTTACATTTAATCATATTTTCTCGTAAATATGAAACTAAAGATAATCTTGTATAATCTTTAGATTTGGATATTATTTTTGTATTACAATGCCATTCATGAACGTCCATCGCCAAAAAATCACCATTTCTTACATTCACTGCAACTTTATACTGGGGAAATCCCAATTCACCCCCTTCATAATCACCTTCTTCTAATATGACTAAATTACCAAATCCTTCTTTTAAATCCCCAGCATCTTTATGAAGAGCGGTTCTCCAATTATAATTAATAGTTAAGGTACTAAATGCCGTATTTTTTATAACAAAATCAGTTTCGTGCGCTTTTTTATATTGGATTTTATATTTATCCGGGACTAATTTTTTAAATTGTCCATTAATGGCTCTTATTAGTGGTAACACTTTTTTCCATTTATCAACTTGTTGCGAAGTAAACGCAGTCATTCTACAAGGTGGGGCATTATGACCTAAATTTCTATCTCGTTTATCAAAATATCCAATTATATTACTTTGACTTAAATTACCAAAACTATTATTGACCCATTTACCATTTTCTTTAGATTTATATCCAATAATTCTAAATTTATCTACTTTAGTAAATTGACTAGGATCATTGGCATAAGATGGTAATTTATCTAGTTTATTATAATCAATTATTCCAGCAGAAGCTCCTCTATTATCATGGGTTTTCATAGCCGCTTTTTTTAAATTGTCTATCCCTATTTTACATAATTTATCTGGAATAACATTTTTCCTTAACTTTAATAATAGTATATAGTTATTATTTTCTAATCTATAACAATCACAATCTTCATTAATGATAGTATTATAATGTTTTCTATCAAAATATTCTCCTTCTTTAGATTTCATGTGTTTATCCGAATACTGCGGTTCAACAATAATTTTTTTTACCTTATTATTTTTTTTAGATAATTTTAATTTTAAATGTTGTTTGCTTTTTGTTTTCTTTTTACCCATTAAAATAATATAATATTTTATTGTTATTAACGATATTTTATAACTTATTAAGTTTCATTTTAAACACATTAAACATAACCTCTATAAGTAAAATAACAAAAATACCAAATATTATAAATAATAGAATATCATGTATATTTTTACCCATAAAATTGACCTTATTATTTTTTTCAACATAATCAAATAGTTTATTAAGTTTTTTGTTTATAACATTAATACTTTCTTCTAATTGTTCTATTTTTCGATTTAATTTATTAACTTCTTTATTTACTTTAGGGGCCTCCACTTTAGATTCTACTTGTGGTGCTTCTACTTGTGGTGCTTCTACTTGTGGTGCTTCTACTTGT
>ERZ1048068.2500-NODE-2500-length-12870-cov-5.200858_pt1 | contig 12870 bp, 12 predicted proteins | sample MGYA00383098_ERZ1048068 | MGnify/ENA primary metagenome ERZ1048068 (study PRJEB29581, sample SAMEA5548368) | metagenome | biome: marine; feature: coastal; material: water | depth 1 m | study: Short-term variability in the microbial, nano- and picoplankton... | reverse complement strand
TCTTTGTACTATTGGCGGCCTGCCTTTTACTGCTGGCAGGAATCAGCATCTGGCGCGTACTGACCATCGAAGCACTGCCCAGCGAGTACAAGGTAGAGATTACACTGCAGGCGGCAACTGCGCCTGTGGGTACGGTACTGCATGCGGAAGAGGAAGTGAGTTAATTTTCTCAGGAGGCTCGGAGCCCGACATACCAAAGGACCAACATCACTCATATCCTGTGACTAATCTCTTAACTTTGACATGCCAGCTGGAGGTAGCCAAGAAATATAGCTAGCCTTATTACCAAGCGTGGGTCGTCTCTTTGCCTTTTCAAATACTCAAAATGATAAAGAAATAGCTACTATCCTTGACTCATACCCTGTAACACCGACAGCAGGTTTTATGTGGGTAGAGGGGCTCAGTGGAACGCATCGGACCCATGAGGATTTAGGCAGTGAAAAATTTATCCAAGAAGCTAGAATTCAGACCATAATTTTTCTCAAAAACGGTTTGATTGCTCATAGGACTCATATCAAGAAAATGCTCGACAAACATTCCAAAAATGAGCTTGTCGAAAATAAGCAATTACTCAGCCAAGCACGCTCTCTATTAAACCTTACACAGCAGTTTAGCAACGCCTTGCAGGCTGCCAGTTCTGACCAGCCCCTTATTTATGGCTTAGAGCTAATGGGCGAAAGCCATATTCTCGAGCAGGTAAGGACAGCTTCTAAAGTAAGCTCCTCAAAGACTGTTGGTGAAATAACAGCCAATAACCAGGAGGATAACTATGAAAGTCTAAAACCCGCGTTCTATAAAAGTGAGTTTAAAGATCAGAGCATACAGTCGGCAAGCCCAGAGAAAATTTATGAGCTACTCCACACCGCAAACCTCACGTCCAGAAAAGGAGATTCATAATGAATAAGCCAATCCAGAAATGGACAACCAAAATCATATTCACATTACTACTCATACTTGGGTCCGCAACTGTAAATGCAACCTACTACCCCCGCGCAGGATGGCTTTATTATAATGGCCAATTTTATCTGGCATCTTATATGCTCTGGGATTCCCCGGGACCCTGGACATCCACAGAGCCAGGTTATGAACATGACTTGCACGTACATGACCCTAACTTCTTTACCTCTCAGTGCACAACATTTAGCAACTTGCCCGATAGTTATGATGATTGCCCTACCGCTGGAATATTCGATCCAAATGGGCCTGTTTTTAGCTTTGGTTCGTTTGATGCTGAGCTGATTACTGCTAACAATTGGTATTTCGGAGCCTGGCAATTCACGAGTCATGGTAGCGCTGCTAGCAGCCCATTCACTCTCATAGGTCAAGAAAATGAAAGTCGCTGCCCCTTTGGTTTAGAATCTATATGGTGTATGTTCTCAAACAACTCGCAGCCGCTACTTTTTGGGCTGTATATGAATTGGGGAGGATACCCAACCTGGGTTCCCTACTAAACTGAGAAATAATTGGAAGGTTATTTGAGTAAGTTACTAAACCAGGTATTTGTCGCAGGAATACTGCTGTTATCTGGCTTTTACATCACCGAAAGTTTAGTAGCCGAAGATAAACATAATTTGGCCAGTGCTTGGGGTATGGAGCAGAGTGCAATAACCCGTATCGCCTATCTATGCCTAGATAACCCAATCGAGCAATTTTTTATTTCCAAGCATGCAATACTTTCCATCACCAAGTCCAAGGGCTACTCATATCAGCGCGCTCCTGAGCTCAACAGAAACGACTTTTCAGTGGTTTTGCAGGCCTATGGTTTGTTCGCAATTCCACTGGCTAAAATCGAGATAAAATTTTCGGACCACCAGTTTACTGGATGCACCAGGCTTTAATCCTCTGCAGACAGCCCTGGATAGAGGATAAAGTATCTAATCCTTAGTCCTATGGCTTGCGTATTACTAACCAAATAATAAAAAATCACAAGGCCTTTTAAATGCGTTTAACACTGATCATGTCCGCCCTGCTTTTACTAGCTGGCTGCGCTGAAAAATTCAATACCGCGGACTATCTGCAGCTCAATAAAAATTATGATGTGGTGATAGAGCGCGACCATCTGGGCGTGCCCCATATTATTGGCCAGCGGGATGTGGATGCGGCCTTTGGTTTTGCCTATGCCCAGGCGGAAGATAACTGGCAAATTATCCATGACAGTATTCCCTTTTACCGCGGCACCAATGCAGCCATTAATGGCAGAGATGCCGCTACTATTGATTTTTTGATTCACTGGCTGGGTATTTGGGATGACCTGGACGCGGGCTATGAGACTCAACTTAAGCCAGAGACCAGAGCCTATATTGAAGCCTTTGCCGATGGCATTAATTACTATGCTGCATTGCATCCAGAAGAGACCAACCAGAGTCTATTTCCCATTAATGGCAAAGATATTGTCGCCGGCTATATGCTGCGGCATCTGTTGTTTTATGGCTTTGACGCACCTGTAGTCGAGCTCTTTGACCAGCAGCGCAAATACCCTATCAGCAGAGGTGGAGAAGGCGTCGCCAAAGCTGAATCTGAAACCGATGGTCGCAGCCATGGTGTCACCATTGGTGGCCTGCCCGTCGGCTCTAATGCCATGACTGTATCACCCCATAAAAGTACCGATGGCTCTACCATGCTGGCCATTAATTCTCATCAGCCTACCACCGGCCCAGTGGCCTGGTATGAGGCCCATGTGCAGAGCAATGAGGGCCTGAATATTATGGGTGGGCTGTTTCCCAGCAGCGTAACCATTGGCGTGGGCTTTACCGAAAATCTCGGCTGGGGTGCCACGGTCAATAAGCCCGATCTGGTAGATATCTATGTACTGGAGATAGACCCCAATAACCCCAATCGCTATAGACTGGATGGTGAGTGGAAAACCTTAGAATCTCGAGAGATTACTATCGACGTCAAACTGATGGGCTTTTTGCCCTGGTCGGTGACCGAGGAAGCACTGCGGTCAGTGCATGGCCCGGTGTTGCGCACCGACCATGGCACCTATGCAGTTCGCTATGCAGGTATGGGCGAGATGCGCCAAGTAGAACAGTGGCTGGCCATGAACAAGGCACAGAATTTTGAAGACTGGCGCAACGCCATGCGCATGCATGCCTTTGCCAGCTTTAACCTGGTCTATGCCGACCGCGAAGGCAATACTCTGTTTGTGCATAACAGCCTCACCCCCAACCGTGTCAGTGGCTACAACTGGGCCCATTATTTGCCAGGTGATGACAGCAGCCTGATCTGGGACAGCTATATGCCCTTTGACCAGCTGCCTCAGGTGATTAACCCTGAGTCTGGCTACATTCATAGCGCCAATCAAAGCCCCTTTCATATCACCGCAGAGGGCAGTAATCCGGTGAAAGAGAACTATCGCATCGAAGACGGCTTTCCTACCCGCATGACCAACCGCGCCGATCGCGGGCTGGAGCTCTTTGCTGAACTGGAGACCATTTCCGAGCAGGCGTTTTTTGATATCAAACACGATAAAAGCTTTAGTGCTAAGTCTAGATCCATGGCCTTTTTAAATCAGGCACTGGAACTCGACCTGAGTAGCGAGGAACAAAAATATCGCGATGCCCAGCAGATTATTGCTCGCTGGGACCGCAACACCAATATTGAAAACCGCGGTGCCGCCCTGAGTACCTGTGTCATTGGCTCCGAGTGGCTAGCAGAACAAAAAGGCAAGCCAGAGCCAGATATTGGCGAACAACTGACCCGTTGTACCGACCTGCTGCTAGACAAGGTTGGCCGCCTTGACCCACTGTGGGGCGATGTGAGTCGCCATATACGCGGCGACCTTAATCTGCCTGTAGGCGGCGGCCCAGACACATTGAGAGCCATCTATGGCACTGGTATGGAGGACGATGGCTATCTCACCAACGTGGCTGGTGATGGGCTGTACTATATGGTCTCTTGGGACGCTAAAGGAAAACAGAAGGTGCGTGGCATTCATCAATTTGGTGCTGCGACACTGGATGAGAACTCACCTCATTATGCGGACCAGGCGCAGGACTATGTAGATGAAGTACTGCACGACCCATTGTTTGATGCCAAGCTGCGAGCTGAAAAAATTCAGCGTCAATACAGACCTGGGGAGTAGACCATCCCAGGCAGACAACATGCTAGAATAGGGTCTTAGCAACTGTCCCAGAGACTGAGACCCCATGTCAATTCAGTGGTACCCAGGCCATATGCGCAAGGCCAGCAACGAAATGATCGAGGCCCTGCCCCAGGTTAATATAGTTGTTGAGGTTCTGGACGCCCGCATTCCCTTTAGCAGCTCCAACCCCTTTATTCAGGGCCTGTGCGCTGAAAAGCCCTATATCAAGCTATTAAATAAAACTGATCTCGCCGACCCTGCAATTACTCAGCAATGGCAGGATTACTTTGAGCAGCAGAGTAATACCAAAACCATGGCGCTGGACTTAAAGAACCATGACCCCAGCGCCAAAATTATTGACCTGATCAACAAGCTCTATCCCCAGCGTGAGGGAGGCAATACCTTGGCGATGGTCACGGGCATTCCCAATGTCGGCAAGTCTTCTCTGATTAACTGTCTGGCCGGCCGCCATATCGCCAAGACCGGCGACGAACCAGCTATTACCAAAGGCCAGCAGCGTATTAATCTGCGCAATGGCATTATGCTGCTGGATACTCCCGGCATTCTCTGGCCAAAAATTGAAAACCCTCAGGGCAGCTACAGACTGGCCACCACTGGTGCTATTAAAGATACGGCGGTGAGCTATGAAGATATCGCCTTTTTTGCCGCAGAGTTTTTGCTGGAAAAATACCCAGAGCGGCTTAAAGACCGCTTTAATATCAGCGATCTGCCGCAGACAGAAATCGAACTATTGGAAATTATTGGCGCCCAGCGCGGCTGTTTGCGCGCCGGCGGCAGAGTGGATTTAGAGCGGGTATCCACCATCTTTGTTAATGAACTCCGCGCCGGTACTCTGGGGCCCCTAGGGTTTGAGACGCCAGAGATAATCGATGCGGAGATGAAGCAGGTTGCCATCCTTAAAGCTGAGAAAGAAGAGCGAGAAAAAGAGCGGTTGGAAAAAGCCGCTGCGCGACGCAGAAAGGCAAAGGCCAACCGCAGGTAGGCGCAGAGTTACCTACGCTCAAAGACAATGGTCTCATCAATCAGCTCATCGCCATCCTCATCAATGGTGGCTGTTAATGTATCTCCCTCGATATTCACAAAAATATTGGGGGCACCCACACCAGTAAACTCTGTTAATCCAGTATCGCCATTATTATCAAAGGTCTGACTGACTGTGAGCAAGCCTGTGTCCTCGTCACGCTCGTAGGTTCCCAGCTCCATACCGGATATCTCAGTATCATCATCTTCATCGACTTCGCCATGGAAGTAAGTACCGTCATCAAAGAACACAATCATTAGCAAATCATTTGCGGTGGTAGTGCTAAGCCATGTGCCCAGGAGGCCTTCGGAATCAACTCGCCTCAACCCAAAGACACCATCACTAACACCGTCGTTATTAGTATCTGGCGCGTACATTAATGAACCAGATGGCTGAGCAATTAATCTCAGCCGCGGCCCAGAACCATCAAAATCACTGAGTCCTGCGTTGCCATTATTATTAAAATTCTGTGTTGTGGTGATTTCACCTAGACCAACAACATCATATGTACCCCACTCCATACCGGATAAGAAGTTAGGATCTATTTCATTAACCTCGGCATGAACATAGGTGCCGTCTTCCAACAGACTAAGCATATAGAAATCGGCGTCCGTGGGGCTGGCAATTTCCCAGGTACCGATTAGAGACTGGTTATCAACAGGCTCGTCCTCAGAATCGATCTCTCCCGAAAGAATCAGGCTCGCCACAAAATGAACTAGGGCAAGCACTGTATCAACTAGATCTGATTGAGCAGTATCCTGGCCTCCATTAGCAATGAATAGATCTATGCCGATCTGCGCTTCAAATCCTTCTACGGATAAATCAAAGTTTAGAAAAACAGCATTATCTTTTGCCGTTTGTGTAATATTAATTCCATTATCAGGATCACCATCCTTATCCAGTGACTGCAACAAACGAATAATATTGATCACCATATGATGGGCTACATCATCGGTATCAGCCATATCCAATGGCGTAACCACCTCAGCTGCCAATACAGGTGGAAATTCCAAATCACCAATAAAGAAGGTTACCGTCTCACCGGCCAAATATTTAAACTCACCGCGGGAATTGGTATCACCGTTTTGAGTAGCGGTGCGGTAACCGATATTAATCACTGGGCTATCGATAAAAACGCCGGTAAGAGTCGATGGGGTGTCACTACCGCCTCCGCCGCAATTGGCTAGAAGAACCACACTAGAGAGGATAAGGGCTTTAATTTTCATCGTATTACGTCCTGTAATAGTTAACTTAGTCCGTTGATATCTCCAATAAGATTAGACAAGGTTTGGCTATAATGCCAGCCTTGACAGCTTGGCTACACATACTGTCCAGCAGCATAGCCGGATGCCCAGGCCCACTGGAAGTTGTAGCCACCCAGATGGCCGGTTACATCCATCACTTCACCGACAAAATATAGGCCTGGCTGGGTTTTGCATTCCATAGTTTTTGACGATAGGTGGTCGGTATCTACGCCACACAGGGTGACCTCGGCAGTGCGATAGCCCTCTGTGCCGGAGGGTTTTAGTTGCCAGCGTTGTAACTGCTCTGCCACCTCCATTAATACGGAATCGGGAATCTCTGCCATAGGTTTATCAGCATGACTGGGCCAGTATAGGTTTTGCAATTCCAACACCAGGCCTTTGGATAGATGTTGTGATAACAAATTGCGTAACAATGATTTAGCACTGGATTTTTTATAGTCTAATAACAGTGCACTGGCTTGCACATCAGGCAGTAAGTTAATGCTGATTTTCTGCCCCTGCTGCCAGTAGCTGGATAACTGCAGGGCCGCTGGGCCACTGATACCGCGGTGGGTGAATAGCAAGTTCTCGCGGAAGACTACATTATTTACCGACATCTCAACATCAATGGCTAGGCCGGAGAGTCGCTCGCTGATTCCCTTTACCCAATCGGTAAAAGTAAATGGCACTAGCCCAGCAGTGCGAGGCAACAGGCCAAGGCCAAACTGCTCGGCAATCTCATAACCAAAGCCTGTGGCACCCATGGTGGGGATAGATAGGCCACCGGTTGCGATTACCAGCGACTCAGATTGGTAACTGCCCAGGGAAGTCTGCAAATGATAGCCAGGCGCCTGAGGAGAAATCTGTTGAATCTCACATTTAGTTTTGACGCAGACTCCAGCTTGCTCGGATTCATCCAGCAGCATGGACAGAATATCTTTGGCTGAGTTGTCACAAAATAACTCGCCATGCTTGCGCTCGTGATAGGCAATCTGATGACGCTCAACCATGTCGATAAACTGCCATTGGTTGTAACCGGTCAGTGCAGATTTACAAAAGTGAGGGTTGGCCGATAAATAATTTTCCGGCTGTATATCCAGGTTAGTAAAGTTGCAGCGGCCGCCGCCCGACATCAAAATCTTTTTGCCCACCTTATTGCTGCTGTCTAGAACCAGTACAGAGCGACCGCGCTGGCCCGCGGTAAAGGCACAGAACAAGCCGGCAGCGCCGCCGCCTATTACAATCACATCATATTGCTTAGACGCTGTCATAGCAGATTATCCAGACGTCGCTGCAGCTCTTCCATTGTTATTGCTTGGAGAGTTTCAATATTGCGCTGAGGGATTTTCTGCGGATTGGGAAACTCCTGCAGCAGCCGCTCCATCATATCTTCGCGCAGAAAGTGAATCATTGGATAGGGTGAGCGATTAGTAAAATGGCTGCTGGCCTCTGGGGGCTCGCCATCAAACTGGTACTGAGGATGAAAGCTGGCCAGTTGGATTGTGCCGGTCAGGCCCTGATCCTCAAGTAGATGATTAGCGTTATCAATAAAGTCTAGATAGGTCTCGAAGTCCTCAAGGCCTGCGGGTAGCACTAGCAGCGAGGTGGCAATCTCAGATTCTGGACAATCACAGATCAACGCCAGTTCCTGCAGGTACATAGCGGCTATAGTTTCCAGCTGGGCAGATTCACAAACGCTCAGGCGCAAGCTATCGGCGGTAATCACTGGCTGTGCAAAGGGACATAGATTGAGCCCCACCACAAAACTATCGAGCCATGCTCTGGTGCGCTGCTCTACTTTGGAATAAGCCGAGGGAGACATAGAAAACTCGTTGCCATTAACAGGGCCGCTAGAATACCTAGTCGAGCTGTTGCCAACAAGCTAAAGCTGAGGGCTTGACCCACAGGTGAGTGGTTTTAAGTTTGCCACTATGGGCTTTTATAGAGGAGCTGGATTCATGTATGCTGCCCCGCAATAAAAATAAAATGGTATCCCTAATCTTCTCGAGAATTAATCATGAGCAACCTCTTTCAGCCCCTGCACTTTAAGTCCGGCACTAGCCTAAAAAACCGCTTTATGTTGGCTCCTCTGACTAATACCCAAAGCCACAGCGATGGCAGATTATCAGACGATGAGTATCACTGGTTAACCCTGCGTGCCAAGGGCGGCTTTGGACTAACCATGACCTGTGCCGCCCATGTGCAGGCTGTAGGTCAGGGCTTTCCCGGGCAACTTGGAGTGTTTGGTGATGAGCATCTGGAGGGTCTGACTCGCCTAGCCCAGGGTATTAAAGCCGAGGACAGTCTAGCGGTGGTGCAGCTACACCATGCCGGCATGCGCTCACCAGCAGAGCTAATTGGTCAACCACCTGTCTGCCCCTCCGACAATGCCGAAACTGGGGCAGTGGCACTAAGCACTGAAGCCGTCGAGCAGCTTATCGAAGATTTTATCTGTGCAGCCGAGCGTGCCGAAAAAGCGGGGTTTGACGGGGTGGAGATTCATGGTGCCCATGGCTATATTCTGGCTCAGTTTCTAAGCGGCACTATTAACCAGCGGCAGGATCACTTTGGCGGCAGCCTGGAAAACCGTATGCGCCCTATCACCCAGATTATTGACGGCGTGCGCGCTCGCTGCCGGCCCAGTTTTTTGCTGGGACTGCGGCTGTCCCCAGAGCGCTTTGATGTGCAGCTACCAGATATTATCCAGGTGGCCAAAGTCATCTTGGCCGCTGGCAAAATAGATTTTCTGGATATGTCTCTGTGGGATTCCTTTAAAGAACCGCAAGATGAAGCCTACCAGGGTCGGTCATTGCTGTCCTACTTTACCGAGCTTGAGCGCGGCGGTGTGGCGCTAGGCATTGCCGGCAAACTGCGCAACCCAGAGGAGGTCAATCGGGCCATGGCCACTGGAATTGATTTTGTGATGCTGGGTCGGGCAGCCATACTGCACCACGACTTCCCAATGCAGATGCAGGTAGACAGCAATTTTACCCCGGTCAGAAACCCTGTATCCGCCGACTATCTGCGCCAGGAAGGGCTGGGCGAAAACTTTATTACCTATATGTCTGGCTGGAAGGGCTTTGTAGGCTAATCAAAACTGCTGCAGCCTGCGTAACTAGCCTATGCAATTAAATTGGCTAGACACAACGACCCCAGACTCTCTATCTCCAGGCTTTCCGGAAAAAATGGTGTTGCTGGACTGTGAGACCACCGGTGGCAAAGCCCCCTATCACCGTATTATTGAGATTGGCCTGCTAGTGGTTGAACAGGGCCAGCTTATTGAAAAGTGGCAGACTTTTATCGACCCCAGGGTACCGCTGCCGCCCTTTATACAAAAGCTGACCGGCATCCGCCCCGGCATGGTCAATGGCGCACCCGAATTTGCCGATATTGCCGAACAGCTGCTCGGCAAACTTGAGGGCCGCACATTGGTGGCCCACAATGCTCGCTTTGACTACAGTTTTCTTAAAAATGAATTTGAGCGCGCAGGCATTAGCTACAACGCCAAGCCCCTGTGCTCGGTAAAATTTAGCCGCAATCTGTACCCCCAGTTTAAGCGCCATGGCCTGTCGCAAATTATTGAGCGTTTTGATCTCTCTATAGAAAACCGTCACCGAGCCCTGGATGACGCAGAGATGATCTATAAGTTCTTTCAGAAATCCTCTGCACTGTTCTCTGACGACGAAATTGCCGCCACCTGCAAAACATTGCTTAAGCGCCCCAGCTTACCCACCCTGCTGGATGCTAAAGAAGTAGAAAAATTACCCGCCAGCGCCGGGGTCTACTATTTTTATGATGCCAAGGGGGCACTGCTCTATATAGGCAAGAGCGTTCATATACGCAACCGCGTAATGAGCCATTTTAGCTCGGACCATAAAAAGCCCAAGGATCTGCAAATGAGCACCAAGATCGCTCATATAGACTTTGAGCAAACGCCCAGTGACTTTGGGGCACAAATTCGCGAGAGCAATCAGATTAAAGCCCAGAGCCCCATCTACAACCGGCGATTGCGCAAGGTCAAAAAACTTTTCCAGTTCCGCAGCACTGAGGACAGCCATGGTTATCTGCGTCTAAATATTGAACCTGTGGAAACAGAGGACACCGCTGTAGAGCAGCAGTTTGGGCTATTTCGCTCGCCTCGCCAGGCGTCAAAAAAAATGCAGCAACTGGCAGACCAGTATTTTCTCTGTCACAAGCTCTTGGGGCTTGAGGGCGACCGCGCCAACCAACAGCCCTGTTTTCGCTCGCAGCTTAAAAAATGTTTTGGTGCCTGCCATGGTGCAGAACCTGCAGCTATCTACAATGAGCGTATGACTGCGGCGCTTAAAAACTATCAGATAAAACTATGGCCCTATGCTGGCCCTATTTTGGTGGAAGAGCGCGACCCTCAAAACCCAGATCAGGTGGCCTTCCATATTGTCGATCGCTGGCGCTACGTGGCCAAACTAGCACTGATCGAGGATATCTATGATCTGGGCTACCAACTGCGGGACGGCAGCAGTCAACTCCCTGAGCCAGACCATGCACCAGCTGATCGCGATGAAACCGACGATCGCTTCGATTTAGATATCTACTTTATCTTGGTGCGGTTTATGGTGGATCAAGAAAAAATGAAAATGAACAACCTTAAAGTCTGGCAACTGATTAGCGAATAGCCAGGCCTGCTGAATACCCCGGCAAGCCCCAACCGCAATATCTCAACATCTGCCACCGCTGGCTGAGAAAATATAACTTGTATATTAGTTATATCTAATGTAGATTTTACTAATATTAATTTGCCAGGCCACACAATATGGTTGAAACCATCACCGCATCTGACCTTACCGAGCTGCAAAAACATGCCGCAGAGGCCGCCAATCTACTTAAGCAGCTTGGCAACCAAAACCGCCTAATGATTATGTGCTCACTTATTGACAGGGAATTATCTGTAAGCGAGCTTAATCAGCTGACCGATCTCAGCCAATCTGCCCTATCACAGCATCTTGCCTCGCTGCGAAACGCGCGTCTGGTCACCACCAGACGAGAGGCCCAAACTATTTTTTACCGGCTTTGCGGCGATGAGGCCATTCAGATCATTGCTGTACTGAAATCTATTTATTGCCCGGATTTGGAGAACTAAATTATGACTGCTCTAGTGACCACCATTACCGCTAGCGAGTTTCAGCAAAGATACCAAGAAGCCGCAAACCAACTTGTTATTATTGATCTGCGCACCCACGCCGAAGTCGACAATGAATATCTGCAGGGTACTGTGCATTTTCCTGTGCAGACGCTGTGTAGCCAAGAGCTGCAGGATTATCTCGACCAACAGCACCAGGGTGCCGATCAACCTATCTATCTACTCTGTGCTGGTGGCCCCCGCGCCTCTCTAGCTGCAGAAAAATTAAAAGCTGATATAGACGCCCAGCTGGTGATTATTAGTGGCGGTTTAAATGCACTTAAAGCGCTAGGAGTCGGTGCTGATCAAGGTACTGGCAATATGATCTCTCTGGAGCGGCAGGTGCGCATTGCCGCTGGGTCACTGGTGGTCACAGGTGCCCTGCTAGGGCTTTTTGTTAGCCCCTGGTTTTATGGCCTATCTGGGTTTGTAGGCGCCGGCCTGGTATTTGCTGGGGTTACTGATACCTGTGCCATGGGCATGATGCTCGCGCGCATGCCCTGGAATACTGCGACCAGCAAGTAGCAATATCTGTGGTACTCGAGATTTTATTATGATTTTCAGACAACTATTTGACCGCAAGTCCTCTAGCTACAGCTATCTACTGGCCGATGAACAAACTGGCGAGGCCCTGGTAATTGACTCGGTACTGGAAACCAGCGAGCAGTTACTCAGCCTGCTCGACCAGCTCGGGCTGCGGCTGGCTATTGCCATAGATACCCACACCCATGCTGACCATATCACCGGTATGGGCAGCCTTCGGGAGAAGACCGGCTGTATTACCATGATGGGAAGCCAGTCTCAGGCACATTGCCTGTCGACAACATTTAGCCATGGTGAGCAGATTTGTGTGGGGTCTATACAGCTGGAAGTTATTTATAGCCCAGGACACACAGATGACTCGTACAGCTTTTATCTGGCCAGCGAGGGCATGCTGTTTAGCGGTGATACGTTATTAATTGGCGGCACTGGGCGAACAGACTTTCAAAATGGCGACCCCGGCGTGCAGTATGACAGTCTGCACAGGCGCATTCTTAGCCTACCTGATAACACTGTACTCTACCCAGGCCATGACTACAAAGGGCAGAGCAGCAGCACTCTGGGGGCAGAAAAAGCCACTAACCCGAGATTGCAGGTTGCCAGTAAGCGCGCCTATATTGAGCTGATGGACAACCTTATGCTGCCCAACCCAAAGTTGATGGATATTGCGGTGCCAGCCAACCAGGCCTGTGGGCAGTTAGCACCCTAGGCCGCCGTTATTTTGCTGTCAGTTTTTTCTGCAGCATCATGGTTTCCATTGCCGCTTTAAACACGCTGAGTTGCTGGTTGGCCATGCCAGTGC
>ERZ1048068.2497-NODE-2497-length-12880-cov-5.665965_pt1 | contig 12880 bp, 21 predicted proteins | sample MGYA00383098_ERZ1048068 | MGnify/ENA primary metagenome ERZ1048068 (study PRJEB29581, sample SAMEA5548368) | metagenome | biome: marine; feature: coastal; material: water | depth 1 m | study: Short-term variability in the microbial, nano- and picoplankton... | reverse complement strand
TTCTCTAAAAATGGTTCCTCTTGCTGTCCAATAAATTATATAATTATTGTCATTCACACTCGTTTAATGAATTTATTATCGATACTTGTGTAAACAATAAGTTTGATAATAAAATACATTTTTTTCCTCAGACTAGTTGGATATTGACACATGAAAATAAAATAGTTACTAAATTGATAAAAATTGAAAATTTAAATGAAGATTTGTCTAAATTATTAAATGAGGAAATAAACTTAATTAATATTAATTCATCGCATACAAAAAATTATAATATATATGACAGAAAATTAAAAGACCTTGTATATGAAAAATATAAATTGGATTTTATATTATTAGGTTATAATATATAGTAATATATATGACAATTCATACATTTGGAGATAGTCACGCATCTAATATAATTTCAGGTTGGAAACACTATGATAATATTAAAGCAAATCACTTAGGCCCTGTGTTATGTTATTCATTTGGTAAGGAAATTTTAAACAGATGCAATATAGAAAAGTTTGGTATTAAAGATAATGATATTGTAGTTTTTTGTTTTGGAGAAATAGACTGTAGATGTCATATACATAAACATATCACAAATATCAAATCTTATAAAATGATAATCGATGAAATAGTTAATAATTATATTCACGCAATTAAAATCAATTTAGGAAATTGTAAAGTGAAATTGAAAAATATATGTATTTATAATGTTGTTCCACCAATTCAAAAATATAATACAGGTGAAAATCCGGAGTATCCATATCTTGGTAGTGATGAAGAAAGAAAAAGTTATGTATTATACTTTAATAAGTGTTTAAAAGAGAAATGTAAAGAAAATAATTGGATATTTTTTGATGTGTATGATTCATATTGCGATAATAATGGATATTTAAGTAAAAAATTATCTGACGGAAATGTTCATATAGCCAACGGTATTTTTATAAAAAAGTTTATAATTGATTATTTATTATAAGTCGGCGTTTTAAATGTTCAAAGGTGTAAAATCTTATAATCAAAATGAAGTTTTAAGTGATGATTTAGGTCATTACACGCACACTGGATCAGTAGTATTTACAGAATACATGAATAAGTATTTAAATATATGCTAACAATACATCATTTTCAACGTGTCCGTTTAATGTATCAAATTTATAATTTTTATTTATTGACAATATTTTATTTTTGATGCTACTTATAAAATCTATATTTCCATAACCTTTTTCACCCCATGGAAAATTATTTTTTAGAATTCTTAAATCGTCAATGAGTATTATATTATCAGTTCTCTCAGTAAGACGAATTGCTTCGAGTTCATCAAATAATGGACATTTTTGTTTATAATTACTAATATTCTGATTATCAACATGTGCATCTAGGAAAAAAATTGTTTTATTTTCTTTAAAATTTTTATTTGATATATATTTATGTAAATTTGAACTATCATCTAAATAAATAGTATATCTACCATTTTCTATTTCATTTTTAAACATGTTTTTTCCATTTTCTACTAAATCTTTTCTTAATTCTATACAAAAATTTTTAGTGAAATTACATGTTAATGCAGTTTTACTTCCGCTCCCGTGATACAATCCTGTCTCAAAAAAAAATGTACAATCGTGTTTTTTTCTGATTTCTTCTAAATCAAAATTTATTGGCATGTTATAGTAAATATAATTTATTTTCTTTAATTATATTTACTATAATATAATATAGAATGAATATTTTAGTTTGTGGAGATAGCCATGCAAATGTTTTTAGGTATAGTAATATAAAACAATCAAAATATAGATTTGATGTATGTGAAGTAGGTGGTGCTACAGCATTAGGTTTAGTAAATCCTAATTCAAAAACTGAAGCGTTGCCTATATTTTCAAAAAAAATACAATCTACTCCATCTTCAAAATTGATAATTATGTTAGGTGAAGTAGATTGTGGATTTGTTATATGGGTAAGGTCAATACGTTATAATATAGATGTTGATGTGCAGATAAATCAAAGTATAAATAACTTGTTTAAATTTGTACAAAATGAAATTATATCTAAAGGTAAATATAAAAATAATGACATAATTATAACTGGTAGCATATTACCAACTATACGTGATAATGCAGATAAAAAAATGTTAGGTGGTGCAAGAAGTGAAGTTACTGCCAGTCAGAAATTACGAACAGAAAAAACATTATATTATAATAACATTCTTCGAAATAAATGTGTTGAAAACAATTATAAATATATTGATATTACCGATGATATAATAGACGAACAGAATATGATAGTTAAATCTGAATTCTTAAACGAAAACCCCACAGATCATCATTTAGATAACGAAAAGACATATTATTTATGGATTCGTAAGTTAGATGAAATATTTTATACTATTAATGAATAAAATATACGATATTATATATAATGCGCCCCGTTTATACATCAGATTTCGATAAAGATTACATCGAACTTCTGGAACAACTTACCGTAGTTGGGGAAGTCACTCGTGAACAATTTAATGAATTTGTTGAAAAAAATGGTAAGAATATTTTTGTGATTGAAGAAAGTAATAAAATAATTGCAACTATCACATTGATAATTGAAGAGAAACTTATTCATAATTGTGGGAAAGTTTTGCATATCGAAGATGTAGTTGTCGATAAGTTACATCGGAAAAATGGAACCGGGAATAAACTTTTAGAATTTGCTATACAGCATGCAAAAGATAATAACTGTTATAAAATTATTTTGGATTGTTCCGAAGATGTAAAAAAGTTTTATGAAAGTGTGGGATTTTCTTGTAAAAATTTACAAATGTCTTATTATATATAGAAAATGTGTGGAATTAGTGCTCACATTTCAAATGTTGATGTACTATATTTCTTAATCGAATCTCTTTACAATCTTCAAAATAGAGGGTACGACTCTTCAGGTGTATCATTTATAAGGAATGATACAATTGAAAATGTAAAAAAGGCGTCTACAAAAAAATCAGACTGTTTAGAAGTTTTAAAGAGAGAACTTTCAAATAAAACTTCATTTGCTGGAATTGCTCACAACAGGTGGGCTACACACGGTAATAAAACCGATAAGAACTCCCATCCACATCTAAGTAATAATGGTAAGTTTTCTCTTGTTCATAACGGAATAATTGAAAATTATTTAGAATTGAAAGAAGATCTATTAAATGATGGGTATGTATTCAAGTCTGATACAGACTCAGAAGTAATAGTCAATCTTATTCAAAAATATTACAATAATTCTTTGTCTGAAACATTGAATTATGTAAATACCTTTTTAATAGGTTCATGGGCTATATGTGTTTTAACCATAGAAGCAGGCGAACCAATGATTTGTGCAACAAAGAAAGAAAATCCATTGATATTTGATTCGGATTTGAAAATAATATCTTCAGAGATATCTGGATTTTGTAATAGATCTAAGAGTTACATTATCATAGAAGATTATGATGTTATTACACTTACTAAAACTTCATGGAAAACATTGAAACAGATAGACTATGTAACATATACAACATCTGATACAATTGTAAATGATAAAGAAGGGTTTGACCATTGGACCCTCAAAGAAATTTATGAACAGAAATCATCAGTTCTAAAGAGTGTCATCATAGATGGTAGAATTCATAAAGAATCTGGGAAAGTTATTTTAGAAGGCCTTGACAATAATAAAAATTTTTTAAAATCTGTTGATAATCTAATTTTTGTAGGATGTGGAACTTCTTTTAATGCCGCACTTTTTGGTAAATATTATTTTAAAAATTTCAATTTAGTTCAAGTAATCAATGCATCCGAGTTTACTGAACACGATGTCCCAAAATTGGGAAAAACAGTAATGTTTTTCTTATCACAGTCTGGTGAAACAAAAGATACATTCGTGTGTCTCCAAAAAGCAAAAAACATGGGTATATTCACAGTTGGTATAGTGAACGTAAGAAACTCCCTCATCGCTCGGGAAGTTGATTGTGGGTGTTATATAAATGTTGGTAAAGAAGTGGGTGTTGCGTCAACCAAATCTTTTACCGGGCAAGTTATAGTTCTTTATCTAATATCCCAATGGTTTTCGGAAAGAAGTATTACACAGTTTAATTTGTACAAAGATATTTCAGAAACTCTTAAACTTCACGAGTATATCAAAAATCATATAACACCAATTTTCGAAACGTGTTCAAGTTGTTTTATTTTAGGTAAAGGTCAAAACTATGCACTTGCAAGAGAAGGTGCTCTCAAAATAAAAGAAATGTCTTATATTCATGCAGAGGCTTATGAACTATCGGAACTTAAACATGGCCCGTTTGCGTTATTAACTTCAGAAACGGTTGTTATACTCATAGGCGATCATGAACTCGATACATGTTATCACGAAATTAAATCAAGAGGAAGTAAAATCATAGTTATATCAAATATAAACATATTAGACTGTCCACATTTGATACAGGTTCCATCAATTAATTATATTGCGTATACAATCCCACTGCAGTTATTGGCGTATGAATGTTCAGCGAGTCGGTGTATAAACCCAGATAAACCAAGAAATTTAGCAAAAGTTGTTACTGTTGGTTAAAACATTTCTTCGATAAGTTTTTCTAGGTCGTATTCTGGTTGCCAGTTCAGTTTTTCAGAGGCCTTTGTCGGGTCACCTAGAAGATAATCCACCTCACTCGGTCGGAAATATTTGGGATCAGTTTTTACAAGCACCTTACCAGTAATGGAATCTTTTCCAATGTCACCATCCCACACAATTGAAACATTTTCATGCATAAATGCCATCTCAACAAACTGCCTTACCGAAGTTGTATGACCGGTTGCGAGGACATAATCATCTGGATTGTTTTGTTGAAGCATGAGCCACATACCACGAACATAATCCTTCGCATGCCCCCAATCTCGCATACTATCTAGATTTCCAAGTGTTAAACAGTCCAACTCACCACCTGAAATATCTTTTACCGCATTCACAACCTTCATCGTCACAAAATTTCCACCGCGTCGGGGTGACTCGTGATTGAAAAGAATACCATTACATGCAAACATGCCATATGATTCCCGATAATTCTTTGTGATATGGTGAGCATATACTTTGGCACATGCATATGGCGAAACCGGATTGAATGGTGTCGTTTCCTTTTGTGGCTTTTCCAGAACTTCTCCAAACATTTCACTTGTACCGGCTTGATAGAACTTAATCTTTTTCATAATTTCTTTTGAGAAAGTTCTTATACATTCCAAAATCTTAAGGGTTCCTAGGGCGTCCGTCATCGCAGTATACTCGGGTGTTTCAAATGAAATCGCCACGTGACTCTGTGCACCCAGGTTGTAAATCTCAAGCACCTCAAAGTTCTCATTGGAATTCACAATGTTCATAATAGTTTGTTGAAGTGAAGATCCATCTGTAAGGTCTCCGTAGACCAGGTTAAGTTTTTCCCGAATATGTTCAATTCTTGCATAATTGTAAATTGTAGAATTCCTTCGAACAATTCCGTAGACTTTATAGTTCTTTTGTAGAAGGAGTTCTGATAAATAAGATCCATCCTGCCCGGTGATACCAGTTATAAATGCTAGTTTAGACATTATTTAAAGATTAAACAATCTTATTCTTTAAATAATATGAAAGTGTTAGTAACTGGGGGGAGTGGTCTGGTTGGTCATGCAATCCAGAAACTTTATCCGCATTTTACTTATCTTTCATCAAAGGATGTAGATCTTACAGATTATAACAAGACTAAAGAGTTTTTTGAAAACTTTCAGCCAACTCATGTTATCCATCTGGCTGCGATGGTCGGAGGACTTTTTAAGAATATGAAAAACAATGTTGAGATGTTTGAAAACAATTTATTTATCAATACAAATGTTATCAAGTGTTCATATGCAGTTGGTGTAACAAGACTTGTTGCGTGTCTATCAACATGTGTATATCCTGATAATGTGACATATCCAATTACAGAGGACCAGTTTCATAACGGTGAACCACACAGTTCCAATTATGGATACGCGTACGCCAAGAGAATGCTTGAGGTACAGTGTAGAGCCTATAATGAACAATATGGAACCGAATATATTTGTGTAATTCCAACTAATATCTATGGACCATATGACAACTTTTCGCTGGAAGATGGTCATGTTATCCCCGCGCTTATCCATAAATTTCAGTTGGCAAAAACAACTAGTAAAATGCTCATCCTTCCAGGTACAGGGTCTGCAAAACGACAATTTATTTCATCCAACAGAGTTGCAAGACTTATGACAACTTTGTTGTTCAAGAATAAAATTCAAAAAAATAATTTTAATTTATGTGAAAATGAAAACTTTGAAATAAGTATTGAAGAACTTGTTGATAAGATTTCAAAAGTTTATAATTATAGTAATTATATTTTTGATAGAACATCAAGTGATGGTCAATTGAAAAAAACCGCATCAAATGAAAAGATAAAAGAAGAACTACCAGAATTTTTTGATGATGATGAAAATGATTTTGATAACAACCTTCGAGAAACTATAACATGGTTTTTAAATAATCATGCTTAAAAATTTTTTGTTATTATATATTTATAAGACAAAAATGGACACTCTTTATAATTCAGTCAAAACATCTCGCAAAATTGAACCTGCTGTAAAAGATGCCCTTATTCAGGTCATCGCTCGCGTTCAGGAACTTGAGAAGCAGCCAGGGGTTCCTGGCCCCGCTGGCCCCGCCGGTCCCGCCGGTCCTGCTGGTCCCGCCGGTCCTGCTGGTTCTCGGGGCCCTGCTGGTCCAAAGGGTCCCGCCGGGAAGTAAAGTTCTGGTATCCAGGACCGAACCATGAAGGGTGTTTACCATCTTGTGGATAAATTTGAGTTGTTGTAATAAACTTTTTGTATTCATTTTCAACGAGAGTTTTATTTTCTGCGTAAAATTTACAGGGTTTCAAATAACTTTGATGTTTTGTAACCATTTGTTTTACAAATGACCAAAATTTTTCGTTATACATTTATATAAATTATAATATATCGTATATTTTATATAACATGATAGAAGTTCTTAAACAATATGGTTCAGTTATTGCAACATCCATGTCAGTTGGTTCACTCATATTTGTGTCTGGAAGAGAATCCAACAGAATTGATGAAGTAATACGAAAGGTTCATGCTGCTGAATCAGAACGCAAAGATATCAAAGATGTCATATTTGATATGCACGGTCGTGTATGTTCCATCGAACAAGATATCAAATATATCAAAAACAAAGACAAATAAAATTTTTTTGCGATCTTATTCATAATGATCACCTTGAAAGTTACTGATAATTTCATATTAGTTTTCAATTCTGATCTTGATTTTAAATATTTTTTAAAATCTAAAAATAAAAGGATTCATCTTATACCATTACATAAACAAGGTGCGGGTATTCAAAAAACTTGTATTAATTCAACTTAAAATATAACAGCGCCATATAGTAAGAATGTGATTACCATGAACCCGCTGATCACTCTTTCTCACCAACCAACACCTGTCCTTGTCGCTCTCTTCAACTGTGTCGCTTTCAAAAAACTCACGAACGGTCAGATAAATCCCCTTTGTATCAACATCTGCAAGATCCTCAACAAACGCGGATACGATATCGATAAACTCGACTTTGAAGATGGAAAACATTATTCGTCAGATCGATCACAGGATTGCAATGAAAAGAGTTGCCCTGATGGAAAAGGACCTAAACCAATTGGATCAGGCAATAAATTCATACGACCATCATATAAAAAAGGTAAATAAGACGTATGATAGACTCTTATTAAAAGATAAACCAGTTGGATCTGTTATAAATTTAGTTAGATATAATAAGAATAATGAGTGTTCATCAAACAATTATTATTGAAAATCCGAGTGGTGAACCATCTATTGGCATCGACCAGACAATGAAACTTGGGCCAAATATAATCGAATTCGACGACTTTCTTACGGATAAAGTTGTTCTGCTCGAACAAAAATCAAAAACTATCCGATCCATATGCTTAGCAGAAATGGCTGTAAATATTGTCATTGTTTTTTATGGTCCCTTGCATCTCATATTCTTTTACGGCATGTCATGTATTGGATATATAGGAGCCAGAGACTTTAATATTCCCTTTGTATATATCTATACTTTATATCAATTTTTCGCAACATGTGGAAAAATGTATCTTGTTGTAAACACTTTCGGTGAAATCGAAAACAGTTTATATGCACTTGTGTGTGTTATTGAAATCATACAGATAATATTTTTTGTGTATAATTTAAAATTTTTAAAATTAATGATCCATGTTAAAAATAATGTTCTAGAATAGTTCAAGTTAATCTAATAATACAAATAAGAACCATGGCTCCCTATAATTTTAACGCGGACGATGTCATCTTTGAATCTGACAAACAAATTTATGTTGTTGATCTCGTTCCGGAAAATCCAGGTTTGTGTCGCCAAAATGCGATGACGACATATCAACACATTACACCATTCATGATAGAGGCGTCACATGTCGAAAGTAATGACACATTATTCTACCTGGTATACTGCAGACACCACGGTTGGGTGAGCGTGGATGAAGATATTGCCAATTATATCATGAACCATAAGTCTGTAAAGCCACCGCCACCGCCACCGCCACCGCCACCGCCACCGGCCTATAAACATTCATGGGTAAAGATTTTGATTATTACTCCAGTTTGTTTGATGTCGAGTTTAATAGTTTATAAAAAGTTTAACAGAAAGTAAAAAAAAAACTTTTTTAAAAACTTGACATTTTAAATTTATTGTTTAAAAATAAATTAAATTATTTTTTACCATAATAATAAGTAAGTGTCATCATGTTTATGGCAATTATTATTATTGCTGCATTTGTGACTGGATATTCTTTTCTCTTGCACAAACTTAAGAATGGATACCGAGCAGCAAATGATAATGGATCTGTTCCCATGGCTTTTCCCGGCATTTGAGGATCCCATCTCGGTATTGGACACCCCGTTTTTTTAAAAATAAAACATTTTAAAAAACTTGTTTATAAAATGTTCAAGTTATCATACTGATAATATCAATGAGCAATCATGGAGAACCGAGGTATCATCGCCATCCCATCTGTATGCTTTGTTGTTATTCAAATCATAAAGTTCATAAAACTCTCTGTCGTCCATGAAGTTTTATTAAGTTTAACCGTTAGTTTTCCATTTATAGTTTATTTCTATCCGAATCTCAACAAGAAGGATGCCTGTACACAAACAAACATGGATGTGTACATGGATAATAATACACCAGAAAACTTCTTTGATCTTTTGAGAAAAACTATTTTAAATTTTATAAACTTTTTTAGTTTCAAGAAGAAAGTTTCTTGATCTTTTTTAAAAAACTTTTTCAAAACAAAAATATGTATGAAAATGAGTTAAGACTTTTCGACGTATTAGTTTAAGGCAACTATGGATTCTATACTCAACAAAGTTCGCGAATGTCTGGAACATCTCAATGAAACTGGTAATGTTCATGAAGAAACTGAAAAAGTTTTTCAGGAATATAATCGACTTCTTGCACACCAAGAATTAGAAACGATTCATAAAATTTTTCAGAATAATCTAGATCTCCAGTCTTTATCTAATATGATTCAGTCTGTAAAAAGGCACTGTGTAGGTGATGGGTGTGGATTAAAATCCGGTACGTATATTGATGATGTAATCAGCGAGTATTTTAGTCAGAATTTAGTTTCATACCAACCTTTCTTTTCGAAGGAGGCTGATATGAAAATATGTAATATTCCATTATCTCTCAAATCCTGTACAAACACAAAGGGAACACAGTTTGCTCTTAACTGGAGTAAAAATAAAGAAGTTGATTCCAATAATTTTATTTATCATATAATGATCCTCATATCATGTTCTGGAAACTGGTGGAAAAATAAACCAGTCAAGGCTGGAATTTATCTAGTTGATAAGAACTGGTGCAAGGCAAATGTTCAACTTGGCACAAACAACAAGACGGATAAACTTATACCAAAAAACGAAGTTTATAAAATGTTAGAAAACGCAAGTTTTTTTACAGAAATCCCCGAACCCAATAAATCCCTGAAGTTCAATATACTCAAAGCATTTTCTGACCAAACATCAGAAACCGAGAACACCCCCGAATCATCTCAACATTCACAGCATTCCCAACTTGTTTGAAGATACTTGTTGTATCATATTCAAAATTATCTGGAAAAGACTGGAGCCTCAAAAGTTCCCTCGGTGAAAGAGTTCTGGACTCTGGTCCATAGACGGGAATCTGTGAAATGGCCACAAGTGTTGGTATGTAGTCAAGACGTTTTGTACGAATCCCAGAACCTCTTGCCGACCACAACACTGTATTCATCGAATCACCTTCTCGGCGATTGCCAGCCTGCCACTCAAACTTACGAACCGCACCCTTCCATAATTCAACTTTTCTAGATTTTTTCAACCAAGGTTCTAAAACTTTTTTATTCTTTTCATAAAACTTTTTATTATTATCAATCCAGTTTGTATATTTTTTATAAAAAGTTTGGTCTTCTTCCGGATCTTTATCCCACCAATCTGTCCATATAGGAAACTTTGGGATTTCTCCAAGATCAAGTTTCAAAAAGTTATTCCAAACTTTCTCAACTTCTTGCATCTTTTCATTCAAATTTGGTTCAGAAGAAATTAAAAACTTTTCGAGAGTATCCACTTTTGGTCTCTTTGAAATTTTAGGAAGTTCTGGAAGTTCTCCCAAATCTATCCTCTTACACATGATGATGACCCTCTCACGGTTTTGAGGGACACCAAAATGCATTGCATTTAGGATGACAGGATCTTCATATGTATAGTATCCCAAATATTTAATAGAAGTTTTAATAACATTCCAAGTATTTCCTCCATCGTGACTTGCTAAATTTCGAACATTTTCCAGTATGAGATATTTAGGTTTATGTTTATTGACTATTTTACATATATCAAAAAACAAGTTCCCCCTATCATCATCGAACCCCTTTTGAAACCCTGCCTTTGAAAAGGGCTGACATGGAAACCCAGCACATAGGACATCATGCTTTGGAACCTTTTTCAAGTTTTCTGTAATGTCGCCAAATGGTTTAATTTTAAAATTTTTTTCATATGTATCCTGACATTTTTTATCAATATCACTAGCAAATACACACGTTCCACCCAACCCTGACAGGGCCTGATGGAACCCACCAATGCCACAGAATAAATCTATAAACGTAAACATGGTTTAAATTATTATCGTCTCGATTCTTTATTAACGCTTTCTTTTCTTTGTAGGTGGTGAAGGGGGGTTACGAATTGTGTTATAAACTCGTTGAATAAGTTCCGGACTGAGACGATTGGCGTTTATGCATCGCCCAAAATTCTGAACAGAACCAACGCGAGCAGTTTTTCTAGCAAATGTTGCAGACATACCCGTCGTTCCGGATGCGGTTGAATTTCGTTGTCCACCAGATAAAATATTTTTCGCACATAATTTTTGTTTAACCCATTGAAAATTATTTAGGCGATCGCTTCCAACCATCATATATACTTCACCGTAATTACCATTTTTCATTTGTTTCATTATAGCGGGAATACTGGATTCCGTAAAAATTCTATTTTTCATGTTTGGATACATGGAATTAAGAACTTCCTTTTTTAGATTTGGTGGAAGTGGATTTTTATTTTTTTCTTGTGTTTTCGTAACAAATACGTGCACATCTGCGCCAATTTCCCGACCAGTTTGAATGGCTTTATTGATAAGTGCTCGATGGCCGACCGTCGGCGGATTCATCCTTCCAAAAACAAATATGGATTTTCTGTTTGACATTTATAATATATAATTATTTTATTTTCCCAACATGTATTAAAGACAGTAAACATATTAATTATATCTACATTTATAATGGGGAAACAAACATCTAACGCACCAGTAAAGAAAGATAAACTAACAGATTCAGAAAAGAAAAAAATCAAACAGGCAAACAAGGCCAAGGCAAATCCAGGCAAGGCTGCTGAAAATAAAGATAAAAAACAGGCACGACGCCAGAAACAGGAAGATGAGGAAAACGCAAACAAGGAAGCCGCAGAGATGAAGAAACAGGCAAAGGCCAAGGAAGCCGCAGAGGCTGAAAAACGCGCAAAAGAACAGAAAGCGGAAAGGGAACGTAAGAAGAAGGAAGCCGCAGAAAGGGAACAGAAGGAAAAAGAAGAATCAGTTGAAAAAGTTGTCCAGGTATGATATAAGTTCTAGGTCCGGTAAGAGTAGGAACCATGTACGTCGCTGAGATCCGTCTTCGTGGTGAACAGATTTCAACTGCTTTCATGACGAGACTTCAGGATGTACAAAAGTTTGCGATGGATTGGTCTAAACATAAACATACGTTTTTAGGTTTTCGTGTACCATTTGATGATTTCAATATTTTTGTATATGATGTGAGCAAACCATGTCCTTCACATCATATAGAAAAACCAACATTCATCTATTATTGATTAGTTAAATTTTTTAAAAAGTCGTCCCTCAAAAAAGATGTCCGAACTGTACTCAAGTGGCTGCATCGGTAAGAGTAGGAACAAGTGTGGACCATGAACAATCCTATTACCTTCAGATACAACGACAAGGATTATACGGTCGATACGATAAATCAACCTGGAATATGGCGCAATAATGCCATGACCTGGTATAAATTTGTATTCCCTTATGTCATCTGCGCCCGGGAAATCTGTCCGAATAATAGTACAAACCCCGGACAAATCTTGTTTTATCTTATTTACACACACGAAGCAAGATGGCTGCAGGTGGATGTAAATACAGGAACAAATATTGTAAACATCTTACCCGCCTAGACCATTCTTATTTTTAAAAACACACCTCACCAAAAAAGATGTCCGAACTGTACCTAAGCGGCGGC
>ERZ1048068.2492-NODE-2492-length-12920-cov-8.392149_pt1 | contig 12920 bp, 9 predicted proteins | sample MGYA00383098_ERZ1048068 | MGnify/ENA primary metagenome ERZ1048068 (study PRJEB29581, sample SAMEA5548368) | metagenome | biome: marine; feature: coastal; material: water | depth 1 m | study: Short-term variability in the microbial, nano- and picoplankton... | reverse complement strand
TATCAATTGCTGATAGTAGTTTAGGCTGTATTATTAATTCTCTTTGTATACTCTTACGTAGTCGATTTTCATAGCTTGTGGAAAAGGAGTATTGTCATTCGGTAGACCTACAAATGCACCACCAACAGCTACGTTTAATATTAGAAAGAAAGGTTGATTATTATATACCCATTCTCCTGTGATATCTTCTGGAGTAAGCCTTTTGTGTAAAAAGTCATTTACCAAAAAATCCACATAACCTTCACCCCACTCTACAGAATAAACAAAGAAATCTGTATCGAATCTACTGTTTTGAATGCTATAGGGAGTCGTGATTGCTTGACCGCCTGAATAACCAGGTCCGTGCAGACTTGCATAAGTAGTACTAGACAACTGACCCTTCTGTTCCATGATGTCAATCTCCCCACACCGAGGCCAACCAATTTCATCTTTATTGTCCCCAAGCATCCAGAAAGCAGGCCAAATACCTTTACCTGTTGGCGTTTTGATTCTAGCCTCAATTTTTCCATATTTTTGAGAAAATAGACCTTGTGTTTTAATTCTACCAGAGGTGTAATTACCATTATTTTTAATAGCAGTAATAACAAGATTACCTTCACCATCAAGTGAAATATTATCTGGATTATTAGTATATGATTGAAGCTCATTATTTCCCCAACCATTTTGACCTGTTCCTAAATCAAACACCCAATTTTCTGAATTTGGTAATTCACCAGCCTCTCCATTAAATTCATCGCTCCAAGTTAGACTGTAACTACGCTCTGGTAAATACTGCTCTGAATCAACACTGCAGCCTGCAACAGTCAGTAAAACAAATGCTAGTGTAGTCAGATTGTTTATATATCTCATTCTTTTGATGCTTCTAATTAATAGGGATTTGTGTTTATTACTTGTAGAAATAGATATTATCGAAAATAAAGTCTGGACCATCAGTGATAATCAGTGCTCCTAAATTTCCTTTTTGGTTTAAAATATCGCCAGCAACAGGTATATCAAACGATCTCCACTCACCTGCTACAAAACCATTAATTGTACGTCGGAAATCCTTGTCATCACCTTGTGGAAAACCATTCAATGTATTTGTCTCTAAAGCTTTATTACCACCAATATCTCTGATTTGAATTCCTATTGAACCCCCAGTATTCTGCACATAAACGTCTATGTGAAGGAATTTCATATCGGAACCATCGACAGGATTGTCATCAAACATAATTCCTGTGTAGTTATTGGTCTGATACTCTAGAACCTGACCATTTCCTGTTTCTACGAGCGTAGTACTTGTAGTAGAACCACCAAATTGGGGATCAAAATTTATTCCTGTAGCAGGAGTATAGGCGTCACTAAAGAGAGACAACACATCAGATTGTGGATGGATAGGGGTAGGAGCTGAAGGAAGAGATCCTCCTGAACTGATTTGGAGTAAACCATTTGCAGCCTCGCCAGCAATAGTTGCACTAATGTCAGCACTACCACTATTTTTAATCGATACAATACCTAGATCATCTACTGACGCTACCGAAGTATCTGTACTCGTAAAATTATAATATCCGGGTGCTGTAGCTACAACAACATCTTGACCATTTGCTAATCCAAATACTGTATTAAGACCAGTAATAGGTAGTTCAGAACCTACAAAAGCTTGAGAAGAGTTTGTCTCACCATTGAAGATATTAGCTCGTGGTGTTCCCACGGTACCTAATTTTTCATACTTTATCTCATCAAACCACAATGCATAACCAGAACCGTTAGTACCTTGTGTACCAGCAGCAAACCAAAAGACACCTCTTTCATTAACTAATTTTGCAGGATCTGGAATTGGTATAATTACTTTGGACCAAGCAGTTCCTACATTCACGCTAGATATAGACACCTGGTGTTTATTTTCTTCATAATCAAGCCCAAAACCAACTTCTCCTAAAGCTACACCTTGTGATGCTTTTACATAGAATGTAAGAGCATCATAACTCGTAAGGTTTCGTCCAGCACCTTCTATTCTGAATATTGCACCTGCATAGTTTCCAGTAGGATCGGCTGCATTTGGAACATCAATTCTGATAGACGCATTACTTTCAAAACCTTCAGTGATATCTACAGAAAAAACGTCTGGTTTAGCATCAGCAAACGGGAAGTAAAAGTCTGATCCCAAACCAATGAAATCATCGGTAAACACTTCTGCTGTAGTACCAAAAGTAGGAAGCACAGCCTCATCTGACAGTTCTCGTTCACAGCCTGTAGTAAGTGCCACAAATAGCACTAGTAAGCTGATGTTAGTTGTATATTTATTTAATATCTTCATTTTTTCGTTATTTAAAATATGGACGTCTATAATTAATTATTGATGTTGATTTGTATATATGTTCTGAATTCCCACTCATTACCATTAGGGAAGCCTATTGCAGTTGGATCTGGGACCAATTGTCCTAGAGCATTTAAAGTCTCGATGGGCGAGTATCTATTTGAGAAATCGTCTAATGTTCTGTATGTTGCCCTCATTCCTATTCTTGTCCCCGGTAACATAAACCAATCTGGCTTTCCAATCTCTAGTGATAGATCACCTACTAACTGAAGTGGGAATGTAAGGTTGAAATCTCGGTGATAATCAAAAGGACCCCAATCATTAAACCTAGCTATCGTAGTTATTTTCATTTTCTTGTAGATAGTTCTTATGTCTACACCGTAACGAGTGATTTTACGTGTGTCGCTCCCATTTGCTTGTCCTGTTCCTGCAAGAACATTTGCTATCACACCGAACTCTGGATTTATTTTAGAAACAATTCGTCCGTTAAACTCCCATAAATCTTCTGCAGGAGCAGAACCAGGGAATACAAAAGTTGTTCTACCATTTCCAAGAATACCAATAGCAGCATCTTGTATGGTCGGTAAATGTCTGTATACAACACCTGCACTTAATGCAAAGGTTGCATCTTCAGCTCTGTCGTTGTCCCATTGGTACATCCAAGTACCTGGAGTAGGGTCAAAGGTAAGAAGAAGCTCTGCTGCTGCAGTCTCTCTATTTCCTCTTACCGAGAAAGGATCATCAAGAATATTTCTTGGTCTAGCAGGTGCAGCTAAGGTAGCTGGTAACGGACCAACCAATGGTTTTTGGTACATAAAGTTTGGAGCTATTTGTAACTTTCCTACACTGAATGTCATTCCAGTCAAAGCATTGTACATATTTCCACTTCCAACATCTCTTAATCTCCATCCTGTAAATGTTTGAGTCTGATCTACACCTCCATTCGCTACTAGTCCCATATATGATGCAAGACCGTACCATTGTATTCCTCCTCCAGAATAGGTGAGCTTTACTTTTCCACCAAAATTGTCCGAGCTTTGAATCTTGTCTACGTATACAACGTTATCTTGCACCATTTGGAATTCTCTTCCGTTAAGCGGTTGACCACCCCAAAGACCACCTACATTTACTGTAAATTTCTCCATTTTCTTGGCTACAGATATGGATGCACGTCTAGTCTTAGGAACTGGTACAGCAAATGAACTTTGTAGATTATTTCGCTGAGTAAGATCTTCGTGAAAGATACCTGCTACGTCAAATCCAGATATTCTTCTCTCATATTTTGCTAGGACAGCTGGGTTAGCACCCCACCAAAGCTCAGGACCGAAAGCTAATTTTAATCCCTTAATGAGTTTCTTACCTTCAACCTCAAATCCAAAAGGAGCGTTACCATTATACAAATCGATATTTGGACCATAGTTTGCCTCAGGATATAATCCGAAGAAATCACCTTCATATCCCCAGTGATAATGGCCAGTACGGTAAAATCCTGTCAATTTAAAATCTTGAGCATCCCATTCATAACTCGCTCTGTATAATTGAACTCTATTATTAGAATTGATTTGCTCTGGACCAGTAGGTGTTTGCACTGTAAGAGCTCTTCCTCTGTTTTCGTAAAAAACCTCGTCTATTGGGTTGGTTGCGATATTCCCAAGAAAGTTCATTTGGACGTTTGCCTTCATATTAGGTGCAGGACGAGCAGTCACACCTACATTAAAAGATTGCATATGGTCAAAACCTTGAAATGCAGGGAAAGTTGTCGTATTAGAAGGGTCAATAGACTCAGGCGTAGTAATAAGACTTCCTCCTGTTTGGTAGGTTTGGAAGTTAGCTTGTAAGTTACTTAAGTAAAGTTTCCCGCCATCATTTGCGGACAGTGCTGCCTTATCTCCTCTTGCTTGCAACATGGCTTCAGCCATATTGATACTGTTAAATACATTAAGAGCATCTTTTTCAGAAACCTCATAAGGATTAAACTGATGTACATCTTTCAGTGCGTAATATGCAGCTCTTGGATAAAGGGTATAAAGACCTCTTTCATTCGTAGGGCCTTTAGCACATATTCCAAACCACTCCTCATTCATATTGTTCTGGCCCTCTACATAATCATTTCTGTATCCACCGTTCGACCACGATGCAGTCACGTTGTGTTCATTAAGGTTTACTGTTTGTCCCGTTTTCCACCAACCATCACTAAACTGAAATGTGAATGCTCCAAGAGAATTATCGTTTGCTCCAAGACCATCTGCGTTCATATAAATCTCTTTCCAATTGCTAACTAATACCTCTGCTTGATACTCTTGATCTTCTTGATTTGATTTAGCATCGTATGCATCCGTACCAAACTCCGTCAATATAATTGGCTTGTCGTAATCACTTTTAACTTTTGAATAAAGGTCTGTGAACGATGGGCCACGATACACGTTGACACCAAGGATGTCTACATCTGGACATTTCTTAGCAATTATGTCCAAGAATAAGAGATCTCCATTACAAATTGCCACAGGATGCTTACTACTAATGTTTTTCATAGCTAGCGTAGCTTGATTGAACATACTGTAGAGATTTTCTGCATCCTTAGTAGATTGTCTGTCTTGCACTGGAATATCTTCTGTCTCAGCACCTCGCCAAAACAATCCATAATTGTTTTCATTTCCGAGCAAGAAGAGGAGGAGTCCTGGAGTGTTCTGATATTCCTGAACCATTTCTTTGGTTTCTTTGAGCAATAAATCCTTAACCAATGGATTGGAATAGTCTGTGTTTGGCGTCCAAGCTCCTTTGAGCGTAAGACCATATCTACCGAAAGAGTGATTAAGCATAGTATAGATGCCGTAGTTTTCATAAATATACTGAATCCATTTAGCAGGAACGCCTGTATACATTCTTACCGCATTTACACCCATGTTCTTAAGTAAGGACATTTCAGCGTCTAGTGCTGATTTAATGATATCATCCGGTTGCTTCCAAAGACTATAGCTAAAATTAGTTCCAATTGGGAAATAATCCCAATTCATTCCATTTACAAAAAATGGTTTGCCATCAACTTCTAGTCTATAGCCATCGTTTGTTTTCTTGACTATTACATTGTTTGCTTCGGTGGGTGATGCATCGATACTAGTAGTGCTTCCAAGCAATACGCAAGCAGTAAAGAATACCAAAAAAGAGGTAAGTAAAGTTCTATTCATGTTTTTGTATTTAGTTTAACGAATATAAAAATTCTTATAGTAAAAAAAACTATAAGTCAATTTAGGATTGTGAATTTAATTTTAAATTACTTTTAATCAATCGTTTATTTAACGAAAAACATATAAACATGAAATTATTGTATTAGACTACACTTTATATTTTGTTTGGCAAATATTGAGTCAAACACCTAAATAATCGAACATAGTAGTCGGAATGATTGGTACACTTTTTACCGACAATGATATTAATTAAATAGCCACTTATATATTCGCAATCAATGCGTGTTATAAGTTTTTTAGGATTGTTAATTTTTGGTTTCGCAGTGCTTGATGTTTCAGGTGCTTTAGACAACCAGTATAAAAATGAAGCGGGGAGATATTATTGGGGTAATAAGAAACCAAATGCTGCATATTGGCAACAAGATGTTCATTACCAAATAAAAGCTAAAATTAATGATATTGAAGAGTCTATAGCTGGGAATGAGGTGTTAAGATATTTTAACAATAGCCCTGATACTCTTTACAAGGTCTACTTTCACTTATATCAAAACGCCTTTACTCCTGAGAGCTATGCCCATCAGCTTCGAAAGTCAGGTAAGATAAGTACAACTTTTGGTGAGCACGAGCTAAATGGTTTGGGTACGGTTATTAACAGTATCAAAGTTGGAGGAAAGAGCATACTGTTTTCTGTAGACAATACTATTCTCATTATTGAATTGAAAAGACCTATTCCACCCAAGGGCTCTGAGGTTTTTGTAGTGGATTTTAAAACTTATTGGGATAAAGGAGATAAGGGCAATATGAGGAGGAGGATGAAGACTTTTGCCCACGACGGAGTAACTCATTTTGATGGAGTCCATTGGTATCCAAGAATCTGCGTATATGACCGAAAGTTTGGTTGGACTACAGACCAGCATTTAGGCAAAGAGTTTTATGGTGATTTTGGCTTGTTTGAAGTGGAGCTTACTTTCCCAAATCAGTACATACTAGAAGCCACTGGTGAGCTGCAAAATGAAAACGAGGTTTTGCCAAGAGATTTAAGAGAATCAATAGATCTCAAGCATTATGCTGGAAGCAAGGTGCCTCTCAAGAGAAATCCAATTCCTACTAATGGAACTACAAAGACTTGGAAGTACAAGGCTGTAAATGTTCATGATTTTGCTTTCACAGCAGATCCGTCATACCGCATTGGAGAGGCTAGTTGGAAGGGAATTAAGTGCATTGCTCTCGCACAAGAGCAAAATGCTCATAGGTGGCAACCCACTGCAAAATTTGCTTCGGAGGTAATACGTACTTATTCTGAAGAAATTGGTATGTATGGCTACCCAAAGATAGTGGTTGCAGATGCTCGTGATGGTATGGAGTACCCTATGATAACACTAAATAGCGGGAATTGGCCTAGACACCAGTATGTAATTGCACACGAAGTTGGCCATAATTGGTTTTTTGGTATGATTGGTAATAATGAAACCTACCGTGCAAGTCTAGATGAAGGTTTCACTCAATACCTTACGGCCTTGAGTTTGAAAAAAATATCGAAACAAGATGAATATGGAAACCGCATTGACAAGTCAGTCGTATTTAATAGTTATTTATATCACGCTGCCGAGGATAACAATGCCATATTAGCTACGCATTCAGATCATTTTAACTCTGCAGAGAGGCACGGTGGTGGTTATGGTCAGGTCTATTTTAAAACTGCTACAATGCTGTATAATTTAGAATATGTACTTGGAGATGAACTTTTTAAGAAGTGTATTCAAGAGTATTTTGAGAAATGGAAATTTGCACATCCTTATTGGGAGGATTTTAAAACCTCCATTATTCGGAGTAGCGGATCAGATTTAAACTGGTTCTTTGATCAATGGATAAACACCAATAAAAAAATAGACTACAAAGTGAAAAGTGTAAAATCTTCTAAGGATGGTGAGCAAATAATTACTCTTCGTAGAAAAGGTGAGTCTCAGATGCCTGTAGATTTGGAAGTTACTTTTGATGATGGCTCTACTGAGAATCATTATATTCCAAACACCTATTTTGAAAAATCGACTATGTCTATAAAACAAGCTAAATGGACTGGTTGGGATCAATTAAATAAGAACTATTCTTTTCCAATAAGTAACACGAAGAAAATTGAAAATGTAACTATTGACCCGACTCAAAGGTTAGCTGACATTTACCAATTAGATAATAGTTTAAAAACCCCAATAGACTTTCGCTATTCGAGTTACCGTAGAACACCTGAGGATTTTAGAAAGTACAACTTGAGATGGCACCCTAATATTTGGTACAATTCACTGGACGGTATAAAAGCTGGAATGGATGTATCGGGTAATTACATTGGCAAAAAGCATCTAGTAGACGCAACCCTCTGGTACAATACGGAGATAGCTTCTGATATAAATCTGCAGTCTACCAGTCCAATATCGTATAAAGCAATATATAAGAATCGAATTGCTCACTTGCTTGACTTGGAGTTAGAATCTCGTTTTCTTGATGGATTGAACTATAACAGATTAGCACTCACTAAACGAGTGAATAAGAATAAATACAGCGTCTCTGCGAAAAGTCTTTACAGAAAGTCTCCACGGGATTTAGATTATCTTATTTATTCGCAGTTTTGGAACACGGATAGATGGAATAATTCTTTGAATCTAAATTGGAACAGAACAATCAAATTCTTCAATGGCTCTGGAAGAATAGACGTAAATACGCGTAGTGCATTTATACTAAGCGATTACAATTACTCTATGATTAACGCAGAATTTAAACGAGATCTGAGCTGGAAGAAGTTAGCCATAAGGCTTAGAGGGTTTGCACAATATGGTACTGGAGATTTTGCTCCAGAGGCGAAACTTTTATTATCAGGAAGCAATGTAGAAGATATGATGGACAACCCTTGGACTAGAAGTGTTGGATTTGTTCCTTCTAACTTAACGGAATATGGAAATCAGTTTAATTCATTTCATAATGGTGGAGGCTTAAACCTTAGAGGATTCACAGGTTATGAGGCATTAAACGAGAGCGTTGAAGACGGAGTCTATTACATTTTCACAGGTAATAGTGGTATAGCTGTAAATGGAGAAATTGACTTTGCAAAGAAGGTTGGCATAAATAGGATAGGAAGACGAATTACCTCTAGAACTTACTTATTTGCCGATGCTGGTATTTTACAAGGAGATAGCGGCGGTAGTAGTCTTAGAGCAGATGCTGGATTAGGAGCTACCTTCACAGTGAAGCCTTTGCGTATGAATTACATAAAACCATTTACTATTCGGGTAGATTTCCCGTTCTTCGTGAACAGAATACCAAACAACCAGAGCAACTATTTAGACTTGCGGTATGTAATTGGTTTCAGCAGAGCATTTTAACACAACAATGATTAGAGGAGTAGGTTTAAGTAAGTCTTATGGTTCTTTAGAAGTACTGAAAAATGTAGATGTCAGTATAAAAAAGAATGAAATAGTGTCCATCACTGGACCGAGCGGGGCAGGAAAGTCTACGCTACTTCAGCTATTAGGCACTTTAGATACACCACAGAATGGTCAAGTCGTTTATGGCGATCAAGATCTTTCTAAGCTAAATGCAAAAGCTATTGCAAAATATAGGAATGAAAATATTGGATTTATCTTCCAGTTCCATCACTTACTTCCTGAATTTTCAGCACTTGAAAACGTATCTATGCCTGCGTTTATATCAGGTATAGGCAAATCGGAAGCTACAAGTAGGGCAGAAGAATTGTTAGATTTAATAGGATTGGGGGATAGGCTAGAACACAAACCAAATGAGCTATCAGGTGGAGAGCAGCAGCGAGTAGCTGTAGCACGAGCACTGATGAACAAACCTCGTGTAATCTTCGCAGATGAACCGAGTGGTAATTTAGATACTGAAAATGCTCAGGATCTTCATAATCTATTTATGAGGTTAAGGGATGAGTTTGATCAGACTTTTGTCATAGTGACCCATAACCAAGACTTAGCTAAAATGGCTGACCGTACTATCAAAATGAAAGATGGAAAGATACTAGACTAATAATTAATTTCCATTATAGTATTAGCGATTAACTCCAGATATTTACTCTTCTAGGTCTAGCTTTTTCTACTACTAGCTCTTTCCCATTGAGTTCTTTACCATTCATTTCCTCAATAGCTTTCTGACCGTCCGCTTCATTCGTAAATTCTACAAACCCTGTACCAGTAGGTTCTTTTGTAACTCTGTCATATATCACTTTTGCGTATTCGACTTCTCCAAATTTATCAAATAACATTTCTAAGTAATGAGCATTGTAGCTTGACGGTAAGTTTTTTACAACTAAATTCATTTTATATCTCTTGTGCTTTTTGGTAATATATTAATATCTAAAAAAGTGTCTAGTAAAATCCAGAACCACCAGTGGCTTTACTTCCAGTTGGCTTAGGGTTTATGCACATTACAGGAGTCTTTTGTGAACTTTTAACTACCTGCTCGGCAAATGATCCAACGAATAAATCTGAAATCCGAGAGGTCTCTGATTTTGTCATAATCATAATTAGGTCCGCATCAATTTCCTCAGCATATTTGATCGCATCCATACCTAAATGGTCAGGATACTCCATATCGTCTAATAGCTGACTCACGAATTTGACACCGTGCTCTTTAAAGATAGATTCTGCTTGAAGCAAGTTAGCTTTTGCCTTTTTCTTAATCAACTCATCTTTTTCTAACTCCATAATAACGTGTACTGTAGAGTCATACTGCTTGCCTAATTTTACAGCCCAATCAATTTTTTGCTTACTTGTTTTAGTTAGGTCAATTGGTAATACGATTTTATCAAATTTAGGAGCTACTCTTTTTTCTTTCACTATTACCACTGGAATAGGAGAACTCTTGATGATACGTGTAGTTGTACTTCCTGTAAACTGCTCTACACCATTAAGACCATTGAATCCTATTACTATAGTGTCGCAGTGTCCTTCATTCGCGACTCTATTAATCACCTTATAAGGTTTACCTTCCTCAACCTTAGTGCTTACTTTTATATTAGGCCATTTGGTTATAATCTTATCTTTATATTCTTCTAGCTTCGTTCTCACGCTGTCACGAAGAAGTGCGATTTGACTATCGTTGGAAAAAAGTGTCGACATTCTGCTATTACTCAGTACATGCAGAAGCATAATTTCACTATCAAAAAGATTAGCCATTTCAACTGCGTAGTATACCGCGTTTACTGAAGAATCTGAGAAATCCATTGGTACTAAAATGATCCGATCTTTGGCTGTTTTTATATCTGTCATAAAATTTATATAAACTTGCCGCAAAGATAAACATGTTTTCATCGTGAAACAATTAAGTAGAAGTGAACTTATCGTTAATAATGACGGGTCTGTATATCATTTGGGTCTCATACCAGAGCAGCTATGTGATACCATCATTACAGTAGGCGATCCGGATAGAGTATCCCTTGTGTGTCAGCACATGGAAGTTATTCATTATGAGGTACACAATAGAGAGTTTAGAACAATAGGAGGGTCTGTAAATGGACATAATATTATGGTAATGTCTACAGGTATAGGTACTGATAATATTGATATAGTTTTTAATGAACTCGCTTTCCTAGCAAATTATGACTTAAAAACCCTCAAACCTTTAGATAGTCAGAGGGAGTTAAGAATCGTCAGACTAGGTACTTCAGGAAGTATTTCTAAAGATCATACAATGGATGAAATAGTATGGAGTAAATATGCCATATCATTGGATGATTTGTTTTTCTACTACAATCACGATTTTGACCAATTAACCTTCGATGATAGAGAGTTCCCAGTGATTGCTTGCAGTCCAAAAATGGAGAGCCTTTTCAGCCGTTGGAGAAGCAGTCTGACCATAACTGCAAAAGGATTTTATGGTCCCCAATTTAGAAATTCACAAATCGCTCCAAAATATAAATTGGAAGAACTGAACACCTTAAGATATAAGGGGATAGTTCCCGGCAATATGGAGATGGAAACTGCAGGTATCTACGGAATGTCTAAGCTTTTAGGTTTTGAAGCTATTTCTATCAATGCTCTATTAGCAGATAGAAACAAGGGCACTTTCAGTTCAAATGCTGAAAAAACGATACAAAAAATGATTACTGAAAGTCTACAAATTTTATGTCCATAGTAGTAAGAAAGGTAACTTCTCCGAAAGGTATCAAGCAATTTCACGCTTTTTCTAGAAAGCTTTACGCCTCAGATGAACAGCATGTATCACATATAGACCAGGATATAGAATCAATCTTTGATTCTAAAAAGAACAATTCTTTTGATGGCGGAGATGCTCAACGTTGGATAGCTTACAAGGGGAATGAAGTCGTGGGTAAAATTGCGGCATTTTATAATAGGGTATCTTCTCAATCGGGTATAGGCTTTATTGATTTTATTGATTCAAAAGATGTAGCTTTTGCACTTTTTGACACAGGAGTTCATTGGCTAAAACAGAATGGCTTTACAGAAGTAGAAGCACCTGTCAATTTTGGCGAAAGAGATAAGTACTGGGGTCTGTTGGTAGAAGGATTTAAGAATCCATCGTATCAAGAAAGTTACAATTATCCATATTATGAAAAGTATTTTGAAGAGTATGGATTTGAAAAAATAATCGAGCAGACCACTAGCGAAGCAAAACCTGATGATATAGATTTTGACAAATACAAAAAATTCACAGACAGACTACTCGAAAGAGGAGAATTGCGAGCAGAGCACTTTCGTATTTCTGAAATGAAAAAGTTTGTAAAGGATTTCACTACAATTTATAATCAAGCATGGGTAGGACACGAGCATTTTGTTCCGTTTACAGAAGAGAGGGTAGGGAAGCTATTTAAAGAAATGAAACCTATCATTCGAGAGGATTTGTTGTGGTTTCTGTATGATGGAGATGAACCAATTGGATTTTACTTAAGCATCATAGATCTCAATCAAATATTTAGGTATTTGAATGGCAGTATGAATCTCTGGGGAAAGATAAAGTTTCTATGGTATAGAAAAACTGTAAAGATTACTAGGGTAAGGGGAATTATCTTTGGTGTAATCCCCCGTTTTCACAGCAAAGGTGTCTACAGCGTTCTTATTATGAAAATGTATGAAGTAATGAAGAATGATCCGTATTTAGAGTCTTCAGAATTGGCATGGATAGGAGACTTTAATCCAAAGATGCATGCCCTTTTTGAGAGTCTAAATGCAAAGAAAACAAAGGTGCATTTTACATTCAAAAAAGTTTTTTGAAATACTTATAAAATAGTTGTGCATCTTTAAAAAGTAATTCTACATTTGCAGCCGCAATAGCGAAAAATTATTCGATTCCGTAGCTCAGTTGGTAGAGCATTACACTTTTAATGTAGTGGTCCTGGGTTCGAGTCCCAGCGGGATCACCAATTAGGATTCTATTTATTTCGACCCCTTTCTAAAGGGGTCGTTGTAAGTAACTTA
>ERZ1048068.2489-NODE-2489-length-12928-cov-5.420415_pt1 | contig 12928 bp, 11 predicted proteins | sample MGYA00383098_ERZ1048068 | MGnify/ENA primary metagenome ERZ1048068 (study PRJEB29581, sample SAMEA5548368) | metagenome | biome: marine; feature: coastal; material: water | depth 1 m | study: Short-term variability in the microbial, nano- and picoplankton... | reverse complement strand
CATCACTTTTGATGCTGTCCAAGAGGTGCCTGAACCTCGAACGGAATCCGCAGCCGCGCCGTTAATCATAACAGTAGGTGCTAGGATTGCCTCATCAGCAGTAATGTTAACTTGGAACGTGCCACCAAGCACGACATCGTCACGCAGGGGAGCATCCGCGTCCTGAACTGTAACTTCAGTTAGTGACGGCGAAACGTATTCGTTGCTCGCGGAATTGTCGTATCCACCACTACAGGCTGATAAAAGGAATGAGAATAATAGTGCTGAAATGGCACCAAAATGATTAGCTTGAAAAAAACCAGCAACGCCAGTCGTTACTTGCGAACGCATAAATCCCCCTGGATTATTTGTATTGTTTTATTTGAGCTTGTTATATAGACCTGCTCTCGTCCCGATTGTCACTGGCTGGTGCTCACATAACCAGAATTATTCGGCGAACAGGCATTATTATGCGGTGAAGGCATTAATTATACGATGAATGGGCAGCTAATAACCTCTCTTGGGTCATCTAGCCTTTGTAGCTAGCTACTTTTCTTCGTACCACCGAGGCAGCTAGGGGAATCAGGCGCCGTAGCGTCTACTTCCGCCCACTCGAGAGGTGTATAGGTATGAACAGCCAAAGCATGAATCGGACCCGCCAAATCGTCTGCCAAAAGTTTATACACAGACTGGTGACGCTGCACCAGCCTCTGACCATCGAATTGGTGGCTGACAACCACAACTTTAAAGTGGCTTTCCGAGCCTTCAGGCACCGAGTGCATAAAGCTCTCATTGGCCACTTGCAAAAACTTCGCGCCAAAGTGCGCGCTAAGCTTTTCAGTTATAGAGTGCTCAACCGGCCCCATTTACATACCACTAACTAGGTTAATCATCACGCCGGCTGCTACCGCAGAGCCGATTACACCAGCAACATTGGGCCCCATAGCGTGCATCAACAAGAAGTTTTGCGGATTTGCCTCAAGCCCGACCTTGTTGGCAACACGCGCCGCCATAGGCACAGCCGAGACCCCTGCCGCCCCAATCAATGGATTCACTTTGTGCCTGGCAACGGTATTCATCAATTTAGCCATTAGCACGCCGGAGGCTGTACCAATACAGAAAGCAACAGCGCCGAGGCCGAGAATACCCATAGTTTCTGGGTTGAGGAATTTTTCGGCACTCATTTTCGAGCCGACACCGAGACCCAGGAATATAGTCACAATATTGATAAGCGCATTCTGCGTGGTATCACTGAGACGATTGACCACACCACATTCGCGCATTAGGTTACCAAAACAGAACATCCCCAGAAGCGGTGCGGCATCAGGAAGCAGAAAAGCAACCAGCACCAACAGCGACAACGGGAATACAATGCGCTCGGCTTTAGTGACCGGACGCAACTGCTCCATTTTTATTTCCCGCTCTGCAGGCGTGGTTAGAGCGCGCATAATTGGCGGCTGGATAATTGGCACCAACGCCATATAAGAATAAGCAGCAACGGCAATCGCACCGAGCAGATCTGGCGCCAGTTTGCTGGTCACAAAGATCGCAGTAGGACCATCTGCACCGCCGATAATACCGATAGATGCCGCCTCGCGGATACTAAAGTCAAGTATCCCATAGTGCCCCAGCGCCACTGCGCCGAGTACTGTAGAGAAGATACCCACCTGAGCAGCAGCCCCGAGGAGAAGAGTTTTCGGATTAGCCAGTAGAGGACCAAAATCAGTCATCGAACCGACGCCCATAAAAATCACCAGGGGAAACAGGCCGGTTTCAATACCGGCGTGGTAAATATAGTAGAGAAGCCCGCCGGGACTCTCCATATTACCCATGGCGTCGTAGATTGGTGCCGCATCGAAACCTGCGCCGGGGATATTAGCCAGGATAGTACCAAATCCGATCGGAACGAGGAGCAGCGGTTCAAAACCCTTACTGATAGCCAGAAAGAGAAGACCCAATCCTACCGTCATCATCACCATCTGCCCGAGCTGGATCTGCGCAAGCCCAGAACTGGCCCATAAACTGATTAAATTTTCCATCTTCAGCGACTCCTTAAGCCAGGGTTACCAGTACATCACCGACTGACACACTGTCGCCGCTCTTCGCTCGCACCTCAACAATCTGACCAGCTGCTGGTGCACTCACTGAGGTTTCCATCTTCATCGCTTCAAGAATTGCAATACTCTCACCCTCAGCGACCTGCTGGCCAGGCTGAACCAGGACCTTGACTACGGTGCCAGCCAGCGGAGCTGGCACCGGCTCTCCGCCAGTGGTTACGGCTGCGCCAGATGGCGCACTGACTGGGGCGCTTCCGGCAGCGGCAATAGCGCTGACATCACCACCGTCAGTAACCGCAACCGTGTAAGAGCGACCTTCGACCTCAACGGTGTAAATTTCCTCCCCTGCATCGTTGGTCTGCGCCTTCGGCTTACCAGTAGGCGCTGGCTCAAAGGCGTCAGGATTGTTTTTATTCTGTAAGAATTTAAGGCCCACCTGAGGGAAAAGCGAGTAAGTAAGAACATCATCAATCTGACCCTCGCCACTGCTCAACTCAAAGCCGTGCTCTGCGGACAATCCCTCCAGCTCGATAGTCAGGGCTTCAAGCTCCGGCTCAATATTATCCGCGGGACGACAGGTAATGGCCTGTTCGCCATCATCTAAAACCTTGGCCTGCAGTTCAGCATTGACTGGTGCAGGCGTTGCACCATATTCACCGCGCAGCACACCGGCTGTCTCTTTGGAAATTGATTTATACCGCTCGCCGGTCAACACGTTCAACACCGCCTGAGTGCCTACAATTTGCGAGGTTGGGGTGACCAGGGGAATAAAGCCGAGGTCTTCACGGACCTTGGGAATTTCCGAGAGTACATCGTCAAGACGATCTTCAGCGCCCTGCTGGCGCAGCTGGGATTCCATGTTGGTGAGCATGCCACCGGGAACCTGGGCGACCAGAATTCGTGAATCTACACCGCGCAGTGAACCTTCAAACTCGGCGTACTTCTTGCGCACACCCCTGAAGTAAGCAGAAATCTCTTCAAGCTTACCGATATCCAAACCGGAATCACGCTCTGTCCCCTTGAATATCGAAACAACTGATTCTGTTGCCGAGTGACCGTAGGTCATCGACATCGACGAGATGGCGGTATCCACATTATCGATACCGGCTTCAACGCATTTCATAATGGTGCTTGTGGAGAGACCAGTCGTGGCATGGCAGTGCAACTGCAGTGGAATAGATACCGCAGCCTTTAATTTGGTTACCAGCTCGAAACCGGCATAGGGGGTCAACAGACCGGCCATATCCTTGATACAGATAGAATCAGCACCGGCATCCTCCAACTGACGACCCAAATCAACCCAGCGGTCGATGGTATGCACCGGGCTGACAGTATAAGAGATTGTTCCCTGTGCATGCTTGCCAACCTGTTTGACTGCGCGCAGGGCAGTCTCGAGGTTGCGCATATCATTCATGGCATCAAAGACACGAAATACATCGATACCGTTGATGGCGGCTCGCTCGACGAACTTTTCTACCACATCATCTGCATAGTGACGGTAGCCGAGAATATTTTGGCCCCGGAAAAGCATCTGCTGTGGGGTATTGGGCATTGCCTTTTTAATTTCGCGGATACGATCCCAGGGATCTTCGCCGAGAAAACGAATACAGGAATCAAATGTAGCGCCACCCCATGACTCCATAGACCAGTAACCCACTTTGTCGAGCTCAGCCGCAATCGGCAGCATATCGTCGATACGCATACGGGTTGCAAAAAGGGATTGGTGCGCATCGCGCAATACTACTTCTGTAATGCCTAGGGCGGCAGTCTTCGAGGGCATATTCATGTCCGTTTAGTTTGTTTCAGTGAAATTTTTTCTGGTTACTATCTGATTACTATTTGCGATGTTGGTCAATTGCAGCCTGTATGACTTTGGCAATACGCGGCTCAACCGGTGCCGCAGCGCCTGCCTGAACAGGGATGTCCGGCGTTGCTTCGGCCTCGACAACCAGCTTATTGACAACCAACGACATCAATGCGGTGATACCAACTAACAGGGTGAGAAAAGTAAAAACCGTGCCCATACCGTAGAGCATTAAATCCAGGCCCTGAGTGATAAGTGTTGAATCCATTAGTATTCCAAGTTATTCGATGAAAGTTATTCGGCGATTTAAATTTCAAGGTCTCTGTAAGACCACAGGCCAAAACTATATCAATAAGCGGATTTTTTGCAAGTATGGCTTTGCTTTCAGCACCAGTAAATCTACAATCCGCACTCTTATTTACGCCTCATATTAAGGATAATTCTCACCATGCGAATCAAAGAGCTTCTCAATCAACGCTTCTCCGCCGCCATGCAGGCCGCAGGAATTCCCAGCGAATGCTCTCCAACTCTTGCCCTTAGCGGCAAACCACAATTTGGTGACTACCAGGCAAATGGTGCAATGGGCGCAGCCAAGCGACTCAAAACCAATCCACGGGAATTGGCACAAAAGATTTTGGACAATCTGGAGCTCGACGGCATCGCCGACAAGCTGGAAATTGCCGGTCCCGGCTTTATCAACATATACCTCAGCAACCGTTTTCTCGCCACCGCCCTTGAGGATAGCGACAGCCCGCTGATCGCAGACCACCAAAACAACCCGCAAACTGTTGTAGTCGATTACTCATCGCCAAACCTTGCAAAAGAGATGCATGTGGGGCATCTGCGTTCGACTATCATTGGCGATGCGGTTGCAAGAACTCTGGAATACCAGGGTCACAAGGTTATCCGTCAAAACCATATGGGTGACTGGGGGACACAGTTCGGCATGCTGATTGCCGAACTCGAGCAACAGCTTAGCGATGGTGAACAGGCCGAGCTGGCGCTCAATGATCTCGAGGTGTTTTACCAGCAATCTAAAAAACACTTTGATGAAGATGCGAAATTTGCCGATACCGCCAGGGCCTATGTGGTCAAACTCCAGTCCGGAGATAGGCACTGCCGGACACTCTGGCAGAAATTTATCCAGGTCTCGGTGGCGCATAACCTGGAAATTTACAAACAGTTAAATGTCGGCCTCAGCGAGGCACATATTATGCCCGAGAGTGCTTACAACGATGATCTGCAAAATGTTCTCGACGATCTGACAGCCAAGGGGCTAGCGGTTAAAAGTGACGGCGCCAAAGTGGTCTTCCTCGAGGAGCTAGCCGATAAAAATGGCGAGCCCTCAGCAATGATTGTGCAGAAATCTGGCGGCGGGTTTCTCTATGCCACTTCCGATCTGGCGGCTATGCGTTACAGGGTCAATAAACTCAAGGCTGTGCGTATTATCTACTCTATCGATGCCCGCCAATCCCTGCATATGAAACAGGTGTTTACCGCTGCCAGAAAAGCCGGCTATGCACCCGAGGGGGTAGCACTCGAGCACCATCCGTTTGGCACCATGATGGGTAAAGATGGCAAACCATTTAAAACCCGCAGTGGTGGAACGGTTAAATTGGCAGACCTGCTGGTAGAAGCAGTGGAGCGCGCCCAACGACTAGTGTGCGAGAAAAACACTGCCCTCAGCGATGAAGATATAAAAAGCATTGCACGGAAAGTCGGCATTGGCGCGATCAAATATGCCGACCTTAGCAAAACTCGCACCAATGATTATATTTTTGACTGGGACGCAATGATGTCTTTCGAAGGCAACACAGCACCCTATCTGCAATACGCATACACGCGAATTCGCAGCATCTTTCGCAAGGCCAATTTAGATCCAAACACCTTCAATGGCGCAATCAGCATCGTCGAGTCACAGGAAAAAAACCTGGCGATGAAATTGCTGCAGTTTGAGGAAACCGTAGACCAGGTTGCCAGCGAAGGTTATCCGCACATTCTGTGTAACTATGTCTATGAACTGGCCAGCGCCTATATGTCATTTTATGAGCACTGCCCTATACTAAAAGATGACATTGTCCAAGAGACGCAAAGCAGTCGCCTGCAGCTCAGCAAACTGACCTCAGAAACTATCGCCAGGGGACTTGACCTGCTCGGTATCGAAGTGATGGAAAAAATGTAAGCGGCTATGGCGAGCGCCAGGCAACTGGCCAATATTTTTGACCGCACTCTGCTCATTCAATAAGGATCATTGAATTATGTACGACCTAGGAATACTGGCGATTATTTGGATAAGCGTATTAATCGCCTCATTTATTGCCCATCACACCCGGCTCACACCAGTACTCTGGTACCTCTTTCTCGGCGCCCTAATGGTCAACCTGGGCTTTCTGCCAGAAATCATGCCGGTCTTTATTATCAATTTTGCCGAGCTAGGCATTATTGTGATTATGTTTGCCTTGGGTTTCGAGGAAAATACCGATCACTTTCTGCAAAGCATCAAGCGCAGCTGGGGCATAGCCCTGTTTGGCGCCCTGGTGCCCTTCCTGGCTTCCTACAGTGTCGCCATGTCTATCTGGGGAGACCATAATATCGCCCTGCTCTGCGGCCTGGCGATGACTGCCACCGCGGTTTCCCTGACCATGGTCTCCCTGCAATCCGAGGGCCTGGCAAAATCACCGGCCGCGGTGGGCATTATGACCTCCACGGTAATCGACAGCATTTCCTCCGTGGCTCTGGTTGCGATTTTAATTCCGATTACCACCGGGACTGCATCCCTGTCGATAGATGGGGTATTTATGACCATCGGCAAAGTGATGGTTTTCTTTGTAATCGTGACCTTTATTGGTGCCTGGCTGTTTCCTGCCGAAAAGGGCTGGCTGACAAAACTTCCTTTTTTCAGACATCTCAACCTGCAGGTAATGCTGGCTATGGGTCGCGGCCAATACATGATACTGGCACTGCTACTGATAGCTGTTTTAGTCGGCGTTCTCGCCCATAAATTTGGCTTTCATCCAGCCGTGGGCGCCTATATGGCCGGACTGATTATCAAAAAGGAATACTTTGACTTTCACCCCGAGCGGCGTGTCGATTTCCATCAGCAGGCTCTGGCGATGATCAACAATATCGCCTACTCCTGGATTGGGCCGGTTTTCTTTGTCACTCTCGGCAGCAAGCTGATCTTTGACAGTCAACTGGCGATGACAGTGCTTCCCTACAGCCTTGTATTGTTCGCCTGCCTGTTCGTCGCCCAGGTTCTCTCTGCGGGACTGGCAGCGCGCTTCACCGGGAACTTCGACTGGGCATCGAGCTGGATGATTGGCTTTGGTATGCTCGGCCGCGCCGAACTGGCCTTTGTGGTCATGGATATCGCCTTTGTCGAACACCAGATCTTTACCCTGGAAACTTTTTACACTCTGATGCTCACGGCGTTTTTACTCAATATATGTGTACCATTGACAATTCGCTGGTGGAAACCGCGCATGCCGGCAGCCTGAGGTAGCGCAGCAGCTTAGCGACCCACCTGACTGCGATACAGCGCAGTGGTCACCGGGTCCGCGCAACAGAAAATCACCGACTCCATTAAAGGGTTTTGGCGCAGCGCAGAATCCACCTGCTGAACGGCAATTTTAGTCGCACGGTTGGCGGGAAACCCCCGGGCACCTGCGTTGATAGGGGCAAAGGCAATTGTTCGGTAGTTCTGCTGTTTTGCCATATCCATAGCCCTGCGGTAACAGACGGCCAACAGCTCCTCTTCCTGATACTCACCACCACGCCACTGGGGGCCGATAACCTCAATCACTGGGCTGAGTCTCTCTGCGGAAGCGGGAACAATTCGTACCTCGCCAATCAGGTAACCTTTATCAGCAGCTTGATGGTGAACCTTTTTATCGACTAGCGGTGAATCAAAGAGAAGAGGATTGACAATAGCATCCACATTTAAAGCAGCAACTTTGCCCTGATGTATTTTTATACGATGCACTATTTTTCCCACCTCGAAATAGACTTGCGGATTGTAGGAAAAAGTACTCACTGGAACGGTGACGGCTGTCTCAATAACAACCACAGAGCACTATGCCAGCGATACTGAATTCTAGAGATTAATCGCCTTGATTGCGCTGAGATCAACTGCCTGACGCTGGATTTTCAATGTCTCAAAATCAAATAGATCAGTATCGGCCAGCTGCGAGGGAGAAATATTCTGCAGCGCAGCAAAAATCTGCTCGACACGACCGGGAAACTGGCGCTCCCAGTCCACCAGCATCTGTTTGACCACATTGCGCTGCAAGCCTTCCTGAGAGCCACAGAGATTGCAGGGGATAATCGGGAACTGTTTCAGTTCTGCCAGGGCGATAAGGTCCGACTCGCGGCAGTATGCCAGCGGGCGAATAATAATATTTTTCTTATCATCTGAGAGCAGCTTTGGCGGCATCGCCTTAAGCTTTGCCTGATGGAACATATTTAAAAATAATGTCTCGACAATATCATCGCGGTGATGCCCTAGAGCTACTTTTGTACAGCCAATCTGCTCGGCAAAACCATAGAGTGTTCCGCGGCGCAGACGAGAGCAGAGACTGCAATAGGTTTTGCCCTCGGGAATCTTGCTGGTAACAATGCTGTAGGTATCTTTCTCGAGAATATGGTATTCGATATCCAGGCTATCCAAATATTCCGGCAGAACATGCTCGGGAAAACCCGGCTGTTTTTGGTCCATATTGACCGCCACCAGATCAAACTTGATTGGCGCACTGGCTTGCAAGTTGAGCAGTATATCGAGCATGGCATAGGAGTCCTTGCCACCGGACATACAGACCATGATGCGGTCACCCTCTTCGATCATATTGTAATCGGCGATCGCCTGCCCGACATTGCGCCGCAGACGCTTTTGCAGCTTATTGGCCTCGAGCTGGTTTTTACGAATAGACATTCCGGACTCTAATAGCGGTTGGTTAAAAGCCGGCTATTGTAATTGCACAGCGCCGTTTTCACCAAGTGACAGTTAGGCTTTTGTTATAAACAATAATTTTGCCATCCTGGACACCCCAACTGGCATCCTGGACAGCCAAACTGTCATCCTGGACACCCCAACTGTCATCCTGAACACCCCAACTGTCATCCTGAACGCAGTGAAGGATCTCCAACCGATACCTCCTCGCATAACTGTATCGGGATAACAGCCTTCATACTCAGCCCCTGTTAATGGGCAAAGTAGTCCAACCTACAGCGGCCAAACAGTATCAGGGGAATTTAGCCGCGAGTCATAACTAAACTCAATATCGCCGCTAAAACCCAAAATATACAGCGCTTTACTATCATCCGCATAATAGGCAAAGAGCTTCATCAAACGCTTACTATCGGCACCGAAGTCCTCATGATACCAATCAAAAATTTTCGATACCCGCATTTGATTACGGCTGACCATCAATCCCCGGGGATGGTTTATAAACTCCCGGGCAGACTGCTTTAACAAGGTATTAATATTAGCCGCAGTAAAAGCTCTGGACTGAATAGCCGGACAGCCAACACTGGCGCAGCTGAGCCCAAAAATCACCTTATAATCATGCCAGATCGGACGCAGGATACGATCGCGAATATCGGCGCTTCGCAACTTGACTCCAGCTACTCTAATCCGCGGATTTAGCTTGCGCGTATCCAAGGCCTTACGCGGATACTTCCTTAACAGGCTTTGGATTGTCAGTGCATTATAGAGATTTAACCAATAGGCCTTCTGCTCACGCTTGCGAAAACCTCGGGGATCAGTGGAAGATAGGTTGTCGATATAGGCATCCAGCTTGTCGCTATCGTTGGCACTGACATCGGCGTAACGAAAACGGTTAATACCCGACGGGTGGTTGGTCATCACATAGGTGTTCAGAAAGCGATCAAAGGTCGAATGATCTATACTAGCCGGGTTGGATTCGTCACTGCTGTTCCAGATTGACCAGGCTTGGTTGCCAAGTCCGGCAGCAGCGGCCGAGGAAAAGAAAGAGAAATAACCGATAATAATTGGAACCAGAAGTACCATTTTGCAGACGCGCATTAAACAACTCCATTTGTGCTCGGGGTTAAAATAGATAACAGAGACGTCTTGGTAACACTGCCCTGAGGGGCATTCAATTTGGAGTCATCAGAACTTTGAACAGCATCACCAAAATCGACCCTTTACAGTCGCAACTTATGCAAAAGGACCAGCAATTTGTCTGGCATCCCTACTCTTCGCTGACCGCACCTATTCCCGCCTACGAGGTTGTCTCTGCCGAAGGTGTAAACCTGACACTGGCCGATGGCACACAGCTAATTGATGGCATGGCCTCCTGGTGGTGTGCCATTCACGGTTACAACCATCCAGTCCTGAATGCAGCTGCAAAAAGTCAAATTGATAAGTTCAGCCATGTGATGTTTGGCGGCATAACCCATGCCCCGGCGGTAGATCTCTGCGAAAAGCTAGTGAAGATAACCCCTGCCGGGTTGGACAAGGTGTTCCTCTCTGACTCCGGCTCGGTTGCCGTAGAAGTTGCGATTAAGATGGCCTTCCAGTACTGGATTTCCCAAGGCCAGCCGAATAAAAACAAGTTACTTAGCCTGCGCAGCGGCTATCACGGCGATACTTTTGCCGCGATGTCGGTCTGCGATCCAGTCACCGGCATGCACCATATGTTTGACCAGGTGGTGGCCAAACACTATTTTGCGCCTGCACCGCAGACCGGCATAGACGAAGCATGGGATGAGCGGGATATTGCCGAATTTGCTCAGATTATTGGCGAGAAGAAAGAGCAGCTGGCTGCCGTCATTTTGGAACCCATTGTTCAGGGCGCTGGCGGTATGCGCTTCTATTCGCCAGAGTATTTGAAGCGTGTGCGCCAACTCTGTGACCAGCACAATGTGCTGTTAATCGCCGATGAGATCGCCACAGGCTTTGGCCGCAGCGGAAAATTATTTGCCTGCGAATGGGCGGAAATTTCCCCGGATATAATGTGCCTTGGCAAAGCGATTACCGGTGGCTATATGACGCTCGCCGCCACACTGTGTAGCGAAGAGGTCAGCAATGGTATCTGCAATGGTGAAGCCGGCTGCTTTATGCACGGCCCAACTTTTATGGGTAACCCTCTCGCCTGCGCCGTGGCCAACGCCAGTATTGATCTGCTGCTAAACAGTGACTGGCAGGCCAATATCCAGCGTATAGAAGCAGCCTTACAAAAGGAACTGGCAGTTTTTGTAACACTGGACGATGTTGCCAAAACACGAGTACTGGGCGCTATTGGTGTGATTGAAATGAAACAGCCAGTTAATCTTGCCGAGATACAAAAGCAGTTTGTCGCTGAGGGAATATGGGTGCGGCCCTTTGGCAAGCTGCACCAGCTAGTGCGAGGGATTTATACCGTACTATCGAAAGAGTAATTCACGGCAGGCGGTCATCCTAAACGCTCACTGTGACACTGAATGCTCAAGCTGTGATCCTAAACGCTCAAGCTGTCTCCTGAACGCTCAAGCTGTCTCCTGAACGCTCAAGCTGTCATCCTGAACGCTCAAGCTGTTACCCTAAACGCTCAAGCTGTCTCCTGAACGCTCAAGCTGTCATCCTGAACGCAGTGAAGGATCTCCAGAAAACACCCACTCCCCAGAACCCTAATCCCACGCTTAATCCGCCAACGATCCTCGCCAATCTATGCGATTTTCCGGCTTGATAAACACCAGATGAGCATCACCCAGGGTACGCTCGAGAAAGCCGCCCTCACAGTAACAGAGATAGAATTCCCACATACGAATAAACTGCTCGGAGTAACCTAGCCCTTTGACCTTTTCAATATTTGCAAAAAAACGTTCCCGCCAGTGCTGCAGGGTCGTGGCGTAATGGGGACCTATATCCTCCAGATGAAACAGGCGCATATCCGTAGCCTGTTTTACCGAGTCGGCAATGGCACTGACCGAGGGAACAAATCCACCAGGAAAAATAAACCGCTGAATAAAATCCACAGAGTTTATCGCCTGATCATAAAACTGATCAGCAATGGTAATCGCCTGAATCAGCATAATGCCCTCGGGTTTGAGCAGAGAGCTGCACTTGGCAAAATAGGTATCCAGATACTGATGGCCAACAGCTTCGATCATTTCAATGGAAACTAATTTATCGTACTGCCCACCAAGATCTCGGTAGTCTTCCATCAACAGGGTAATCTTATCGTCAAGACCGGCAGCGGCGACTCTACTTGCCGCCATGGCATGCTGTTCTTTCGAGATGGTTGTGGTGGTAACTCTACAGCCGTAGTGACTGGCAGCATAGATCGCAAAACCACCCCAGCCGGTGCCAATCTCTATAACATGATCGTCACTACTGAGTTGCAACTTGTCACAGATTCGCTTTAGCTTGGCGACAGAAGCCTCCTCAAGCGTTGATTCAGGCTTGGGGTAGTAGGCACTGGAATACATCATGGTCGGGTCGAGAAATAACTCAAACATCTCGTTGCCGAGATCATAGTGGGCTTCGATATTGCGACGACTGCCGGTTTGAGTATTGCGGTTCAGCCAGTGGCCGACACGTAACAGCGGCGCCTTAAACCAGGTTAGGCTGCCCTCGACGGATTCCATCACATGGCGATTGCGGACCATAATGCGCACCAGAGCCGTCAGGTCGCTACAGGTCCAGTAACCCTGCATATAGGACTCCCCTGCGGCGACAGTTCCACCAAAGGCAAGGTCAGAATAAAAGCGCTGATCAGTGACCTTAATATCGACGCAGAGATCGCCTGCAGTGTTTGAGGAGCCAAAAACTAGCGTGCCGCTGCTATCGCTTATACGAATCTGTCCACAGCGAATCTTTGCAAATCGCGCCATAACACCCCTGCGGGCAAACTGGTCTATCCAACGAGGTCGGCTCGAGGTAATTTGCTGGGAGATATCTGTGCTCACTGTTAGGGCTCTCTCTTATTATTATTTTCCTGGTGTTCGCCGCCATGACCTAAAAACGGAACGCGCTTTAACCAGATTTTAAGCGCTTGCCAATAAATAGCTAAGGTGACCTTAGCAGTCATCAGCGGTAACCGAAAGAGCTGTTTTGCCAAAGTTGCCGAGTTTATGGGATTTTCCTGCA
>ERZ1048068.2486-NODE-2486-length-12934-cov-4.471310_pt1 | contig 12934 bp, 13 predicted proteins | sample MGYA00383098_ERZ1048068 | MGnify/ENA primary metagenome ERZ1048068 (study PRJEB29581, sample SAMEA5548368) | metagenome | biome: marine; feature: coastal; material: water | depth 1 m | study: Short-term variability in the microbial, nano- and picoplankton... | reverse complement strand
ACCGGGGCGCACGATCAAAACTAAACCGCGGTGCGGCAGTTAAATCTTGGTTGGTTAACAAACCCCCATCCGGGTTCAAGCAAGTCATGCAACTTCGAAGAAAAATTGGAGAACAGCAATCCAGAGTGCATTTGGTTTTTTCAGACGGATTTGCTGCTATTTCGATTTTTATTGACACGAGAAGCAATAACGGCTTTCGTGCTGGCCTCGCTAAAGAAGGTTCTTTGAATGTTTACCGCAGGGTTTTAGACGACCAGTTCGTTACAGTCCTTGGGGACGTGCCAGCAAATACGGTCAAGCGTATCGGCGATTCGTTGGTTAAACATTAATAAAAAAAATTAACAATTAACCATAGCTAAGGGGATAGGCAAGTGATTTCGATTATCAAATCCAGTTTCACGATTTTTGTAATGCTGAGTATTACTAGTCTTGGTGCCGTAGAGCTGCCAAGTTTTGCAGACCTAGTGGAGCAGCAGGGCGTTAAAGTAGTGAATATCGGTACTAAAACCACCATAGACCAGCCGAACAATATCCCAGTGCCGGAGGACGATCCATTCTATGATTTCTTCCGAAAGTTCGCCCCACCAGGCGGGGAAAAGCGTGAATCCCGGTCGCTTGGTTCAGGTTTTATCATCAGTGAGGATGGTTACATCTTGACGAATTCGCATGTTGTGGCGGCGGCGGATGACATCACCGTTAAATTGAATGACAAACGAGAATTCACGGCTGAACTAATTGGTGTAGACAAGCGTACAGACGTCGCGGTAGTAAAAATCGATGCCACAGGGCTTCCGTTCGTGAGTATTGGCGATCCGGAGGATTTACGAGTAGGAGATTGGGTATTAGCCATCGGCTCACCATTTGGATTTGAAAGTACGGTCACCGCAGGTATCGTCAGTGCAAAGGGCCGATCACTGCCGCAAGAAAATTATGTGCCATTCATCCAAACAGACGTCGCAATAAACCCGGGAAAGTCTGGCGGGCCACTCTTTAACCTAGACGGAGAGGTGGTGGGCATTAATGCTCAGATTTACAGTCGAACGGGAGGCTTCATGGGTTTGTCGTTCGCCATTCCGATTGACGTAGCGATCGATGTGGCGGATCAGTTAAAAACTGACGGGCGAGTGAAGCGAGGACGAATCGGTGTGGTTATTCAGGAGGTTACCGATGACTTAGCCGAGAATTTTGGATTGGATAGGGCAAGGGGCGCGCTTGTTAGTCGGGTTGAAAAAGGCGCTGCAGCGAGCAAGGCCGGAATAGCGACTTCGGACATCATATTGAAATTTGACGGCAAAGAGGTGGAGACGTCAAATGATTTGCCGAGAATTGTCGGACAAACTCGTCCGGGAAAGGTTGTCGAAATAGAAATTTGGAGAAACGAGAGCTCGAAAATTTTAACTTTGACGGTAGGAGAGATCCCCGCTGACACAACAGCCGGCAGTAAAAGAGACTCGGATCAACCTGCGACGGCGGCCAACATCATAGAGTTACTGGGTCTTGCTGTTTCGGACATAACACCAGGGCAACTGAAGCAGCTTGGGTTGGAAAGCGGAGTTAAGATTGACAGAGTTGCTGGTTCGGGTGAGTCGGCAGGTTTGAAACAGGGGGACATTGTTTTGGCACTCAATAATGAGGATATCAAGTCAGTCAATCAGTTTAAGACTCTCATGCGAACTTATGCGAATGCGCGGAGCGTTGCCCTGCTGATTCAACGAGGCGGCAATTCACTATATATCCCCATTAGGCTGAAAGCTAACTAGGGTAATAAGACGTTAAATAGTTTCTAGGCAAAGGGGAATCCGGTAGAATTCCCCTTTTGTTTTTCGTGGATGAGTCTTTACTGCTAATCAATGCAACACATCAGAAATTTTTCAATTATCGCGCACATCGATCATGGAAAATCCACCTTGGCGGATCGTTTTATACAGACCTGTGGTGGGTTGAGTGATCGTGAAATGGAATCCCAAGTTCTCGATTCTATGGACTTAGAACGTGAGCGTGGAATTACCATTAAAGCTCAGACCGCAACCTTAAATTTTAAGGCTGACGACGGTGATACTTATTTACTTAATCTAATCGACACACCTGGTCACGTTGATTTCTCTTATGAGGTTTCGCGGTCATTGTCAGCTTGTGAAGGTGCACTATTAGTAGTCGACGCATCGCAGGGAGTCGAAGCACAGACTGTTGCTAATTGTTATACCGCAATTGATCTCGGTGTTGATGTGATTCCTGCATTAAATAAAATAGATTTACCTTCAGCTGATCCCGACCGAGTGATCGAGGAAATCGAAGAAGTTGTTGGAATTCCAGCGCTTGGTGCGCTAACTGCAAGTGCTAAAACAGGTCAGGGAGTTTTAGAGTTATTAAATAAAGTCGTGCAGGAAATTCCTCCTCCCAAAGGCGATCCGAATGCACCGCTTAAGGCATTGATCATTGATTCCTGGTTTGATAACTACGTCGGCGTAGTCATGTTGATTAGATTGATTGATGGTGAGTTAAAGGCCAAGGATCAGATACGATTGATGGCGAACGAAACTACGCATCAGTGCGAACAGGTGGGTATATTTACCCCACGGTCAGTGGCTAAAAGCAAATTATCTGCGGGCGAGGTTGGGTTCGTTATATCCGGCGTGAAAGAGCTTAAGGCAGCTAAAGTTGGAGATACTATTACTCTGGCCAAGAATCCTGCTGAAGTAGCGCTTCCTGGATTCAAGGAGGTCAAAGCACAGGTTTTTGCAGGACTGTATCCGGTTGAGTCCAATGAATATGATTCTCTTCGAGATGCACTTGAAAAACTCCAATTAAACGACGCTAGCCTTCAATTCGAGGCCGAAACCTCTCAGGCTCTGGGGTTTGGATTTCGATGTGGTTTCTTGGGTTTACTTCATTTGGACATCGTTCAGGAACGGCTAGAACGTGAATACGGCATGAACTTGATAACTACCGCTCCAACCGTGGTTTATCAGATACTCATGAAAGATGGTTCTGTTGAGGAGATTGAGAACCCATCAAAACTACCCGATCTGGGCAGGATAGAGGAAATACGTGAACCAATCATTACTGCAAATATTTTGCTTCCTCAAGATTATGTTGGTCCGGTGATGACTCTTTGTAACAACAAACGTGGTATCCAGAAGAACATGCAGTATCTAGGGCGTCAGGTCATGCTATCTTATGAGTTACCGCTCAATGAAGTTGTTTTAGATTTTTTCGATAAGCTGAAATCAGTATCGAGGGGGTATGCATCCTTAGATTACGAGTTTAACGAATATCGAGCTGATGACCTTTGTAAACTGGATATTCTAATCAACGGGGAGCGTGTGGATGCGCTGTCTTTGATCGTTCACAGAGGAAACTCTGTATCCAGAGGCAGAGACCTGGCCTCTCGAATGAGAGCGCTGATTCCTAGGCAAATGTTCGATGTCGCTGTGCAAGCGGCAATTGGATCGCAAATCGTATCAAGAGAAAATGTTAAAGCGCTCCGTAAAAACGTTCTTGCAAAATGCTATGGTGGAGACATTTCTCGTAAGAAAAAACTATTAGAAAAGCAAAAGGCAGGCAAACGGCGGATGAAGCAGGTGGGTTCTGTGGAAATTCCGCAAGAGGCATTTCTTGCGATTTTGCAAGTGGATTAACGTTTTAAGATTAAAAACAAGGGGCTTGGATGAAGTTCGCAATTCTAATGTTATCGCTACTTTTGTTGACTGGCCTGATTTCACTAGTCGATCGCGTTTGGTTGTCAAAAAACCGAGCCGAACGGAAAGACCCTTGGTGGGTAGAATACTCGAAGAGTTTTTTTCCGGTGATCCTAGCCGTTTTTTTGCTCAGGTCCTTTTTGGTCGAGCCGTTTAAAATCCCATCGGGGTCTATGATACCGACGTTGTTGGTGGGGGACTATATCTTGGTCACTAAATCGAGTTACGGCATTCGTCTCCCGATCTTAAATACAAAGCTAATTCCTACAGGCGATGTGAGTCGAGGAGACGTTGTCGTGTTCCGTTATCCGCTAGATAAAACACTTGACTACATAAAGCGTGTTGTCGGTCTACCCGGTGATCATTTGGAGTATCGTGACAAACGACTCACTGTAAACGGCGTAGAAGTTGAGACAACAAGGCTAGAGGATTATCAATATTCTGATAACAACGCTTACACAACAGCATGGCAGTTTAAGGAGAAACTGGGGGAGGATGAGCACCTAGTGCTAGTCGAGCCGCAGGAACCAAGCGTGCGACTGATGGGCGTTAGACAGTTTGCTAACCGAGATAAGTGTGCTTTTAGTGATACCGGTTTCATATGCACTATCCCTGATGGTCACTATTTTATGATGGGCGATAACCGCGATTCAAGTTCGGATAGTCGATATTGGGGGTTTGTGCCGGATGACCATATAATTGGACGAGCATTTATGGTTGTTTGGAATTCGGGTGAATTTTCAAGATCCTTAAGTTGGTTGAAATAGATTTCCCAGCTCACCTGTACTCGAGGTATATCAGTGCTTGAATTAGAGAGCAAAATCAAATATTCCTTCAAGAACAAACATCTTTTAGACGAAGCCATTACGCACAGGTCGTTTGGCTCCTCGAACAATGAACGTTTGGAGTTTCTAGGGGACGCTGTTTTAAATCTTGTCATTGGACGCTCTCTTTTTGAAAAGTACCCAGAATTACCCGAAGGTGAACTGACTCGAGTTAGGTCAGTACTTGTGGATCAAGAGGGCTTAACGAGCGTCGCTATAGATCTAGACTTGGGACATTTCTTAAAATTAGGCGCGGGCGAGTTGAAAACCGGTGGGAATAAAAGGCCTTCTATTCTCTCGGATGCAGTCGAAGCCTTATTCGGAGCTATATATCTCGATTCTGATTACGAAACGGTTGAAAGAATAATCATACAGCTCTACGCAACGTATTTAGGGAATATGGATCCACGTGAATTAAGTAAGGATCCTAAGACAAAGCTGCAGGAGCATTTACAGGCATCTCGAATTGAATTGCCAGAATACCATGTTGTAGAGGTATTAGGCGAGGCGCACGAGCAAGAGTTTGTCGTTGAGTGCCGCATACCTCAACATGACATTGTTGCTCGTGGAAATGGCAGTAATCGTCGGTCAGCTGAGCAAAAGGCAGCAAGAATAGCTTTCGAATTAATCGTCCATTGAAATTGAATATGACAAATGAGTGAAAATTTAGTCGCTAAGAATAGCAAGCAAAAGAGCAGTATTTTGATCGGTTCTGCAGCGGTTATTGGTGTGCCAAATGCAGGCAAGTCGAGTTTGCTCAACGCCATACTGGGTGCAAAATTGAGTATCGTGTCTCGTAAAGCTCAAACAACGCGACATAAGATACTCGGTGTGTATTCGGATGATAAATGCCAGGTGCGATTTCTTGATACTCCGGGATTTCAGTTGGAGCACAAATCAATGTTGAACAGTGCCATGAACCGCTCTGTATCAAGCAGTTTGGCTGAAGTTGATGTCATTATTTTCGTTCTCGAGGCGGGGTTAATTCAAAAGAATGACTTAAAGCTTATCGAAATGTTTCCGGGCGATATTCCGGTAGTTTGCGCGGTGAGTAAAATAGATCAACTGCCTTCACCCAATGTAGTCTTGCCATTTATTGATAAGGTGAAAAATTTATACGCTTTTGCCGATATCATCCCAACGAGTGCGCAACGAAAACAAGGGCTAGACAGCTTAATTGCATCGATCCAATCAAAATGTTCTTTAGGCGAACCCGTACACGATGAGGATGCGTTGACTGATCGACCGGAGCGTTTTTTTGCCTCTGAGATTATTCGGGAAAAATTATTCCATTTGATGGGTGATGAAATCCCTTATGGTGTCACGGTGGAAATTGAAGAATTCAAGATGGAAAAGGGTCTTCGCAGAATCAATGCGACGATCGTCGTTGCAAAATCAGCGCACAAGGGAATGATCATCGGTGCACAAGGTAGTAAATTAAAGTCAATCGGTACAAAAGCTCGCGTTGAAATGGAATATTTCTTTGATGGTAAGGTATTTTTAAAATTGTGGGTAAAGGTCAAAAAAGGCTGGGTGGACGATTCACAATCTGTTAAATATTTCGGTTATGAGTAAGGTCTGATGGCGAAGCAAACTCGGACCTCAGATCAGGAAGCCTTTGTTCTTCACTCATATTCATATCGGGAAACTAGTTTAATCGTAGAGATATTCACTAAAGAATATGGTCGTATTAGCTTAGTCGCTAAAGGTGCACGACGACCTACATCCTTATTACGAAGCGCCTTACAGGCATTTCAACCTCTCTATGTGTCATGGGGCGGGCGGTCTGAGTTAAAAACCCTCTTTGGTGCAGAAATTAGATTTGGTTTGGCGCGTTTAAGGGGTAAGGCGCTTATGAGTGGATTCTACATTAATGAATTAATTCTTAAGTTACTGATTCGTGAGGATCCACATGAGCATCTTTTTGAAATGTATGAAGCAACAATAAACGCGCTTAGCATCAAATCTCCAGAGGTGGAGAAGATATTACGTCGTTTTGAGCGCGTATTGTTGTCAGAATTGGGGTATGGGTTGACCCTAACGCACGATGTTAAAACTCAGAGTGAAATTAAGGAAAATGAGATTTATACGTATTTAATGGGGGTCGGACCCACAAAAATAAAACCTAATACTAATATTGATCTAAAGTTGTCTGGTAAAGCGTTATTGGATATTTCAAATGATAATTTGGATGATCCATCGACTTTGTCTCAATGTAAATTACTAATGCGTTCGCTTGTAACGCACCATTTAGGAAATAAATCTTTACACACGAGGCGTTTATTGATCGATCTTCAGTCGTCTTAAAGGCTATGGCAATGACTAAGTTAAGCGTTAACGTTAATAAAATCGCACTGCTGCGAAATGCACGGAAACTCGATGTGCCGAATGTTGTTCGCCTGTCTGAATTGGCCTTACAAGCAGGAGCCTCTGGCATTACCATTCATCCGCGACCCGATGAACGTCACATCAAAGCGAAGGATGTAATGCCACTATCCCGTTTGGTGGCGCAGTTTGAAAATGCTGAATTTAACGTTGAAGGTAACCCATTCCATCAACTTATGGGGATCGTTGAAGCAGTGAAGCCACATCAAGCCACGCTTGTGCCCGACGACATATCTGCACCCACTTCAGATCGCGGCTGGGACTTGAATGTCGATGGCGCCAAGCTAGAGCCCATTATTAAAAGGCTCAATGATCTAGGCACTAAGGTTAGCTTGTTTATGGATCCTTTGCCGGAACAAATGTCATTGGCAAAAGCGCTTGGCGCGGACCGGATCGAGCTCTACACCGAAAATTACGCCCAATCTTTCAATTCGGCTAATAGGATGCGCGTTACCGATACGTATCGAGAGACTGCTGCTGTTGCGGCTGAACTGGGCTTAGGGGTTAACGCAGGGCATGACTTGAACCTTGATAATTTGGCGTATTTCTTATGTGAAGTCCCGTTTGTCCAGGAGGTCTCAATTGGACACGCTTTGACAGCTGATGCGCTTGAATACGGTATTACGGAGACCGTTACGCGTTATCTCAGAGAAATACGAAAGTCTAACGTTCAATGATTTATGGAGTTGGTGTCGATCTTTTGAGTATTAAGCGAGTGGAGCGCTTGTATTTGAAATATGGAGAAAGATTTGTTAATCATGTCCTGACTGTTGAAGAAAGCGAACAATTTCAGAGTGTAAGTCGAAAGACTCATTATTTGGCGACTCGTTTTTCTGGTAAAGAGGCGGTTGCGAAAGCGCTAGGACCGGGATTACGAGCACCTGTTACGTTGCACTCGATAAGTATCATCAGCGGTGGAATAGGAAAGCCGTATATTTTTTTTAAGGACTATTTAAAGATTTATTTGGAGCAACTTGGCGTTGATAATCTTTTTATCAGCTTCAGTCATGAAGGTGATCTGCTTAGCTCTTATGTTGTTGCTGAGAGGCTTCACAAAAAATAATGGGTCGAATTATTGTTGACATCCTAGGCTGCGAGTTGACTAGTGAAGATCGAAAGCGCATAAAAACCGAGGGTTGTGCCGGTGTCATTTTGTTTGCTCGAAATTTTGAGAATCGATCACAACTCACAGCACTCACAACAGAAATAAAGCGGATAAAAAAAGAGCCCGTATTCGTCTGTGTTGACCAGGAGGGCGGCAGAGTTCAACGTTTTCAAGAGGGATTTACTAGGATCCCGCCAATGGAGGTATTGGGTACCCTGTGGGATAAGGATCAAGTGCGAGCGTGTGAACTCTCCCAAGACGTCGGTATTGTTCTAGGTGCAGAGTTGAAAGACGTCGGTGTCCATTTAACTTTCGCGCCGGTTCTTGATATAAACGGAGGTAACACCAGCGTCATTGGCGACCGAGCTTTTCACAAAGACCCTTTGGCGATTTCCGAGCTAGGTAGATGTCTAGTTCGAGGCTTAACATATGCCGGCGTCGGGGCGGTTGGTAAACATTTTCCTGGCCATGGTGGGGTGATTGAAGACACTCATTTAGATGAGGCTATTGATAGCCGGGAGGTAGCGGAAATTATGGCTCAAGACGTTCTGCCGTTTAAAGTGTTGAGTTCGAGTCTCTCCGGTGTGATGCCTTCTCACGTTAGGTATTCAAAATTTGACACTCAGCCAGCTTGTTTTTCTCGTCAGTGGTTGATCGATATTTTACGAAATGATTTGAATTTTCAGGGGTTAGTGTTTAGCGACGATCTATCAATGCGTGCAGCTGAGTTAGTAGGTGATGTCGCTTCTCGTTCCCGCCTGGCGATTGATGCTGGATGTGATTTTATATTAGTTTGCAACAATTCAGAGGATGCAGATCGGGCACTGCGTTCGATTTCTGATCATCGTCTTAACAATGATCAGCAAATAATGAAAAAGATGTTTAGCACTATCGACATGCCATCATTCGTCAATACAAGATCAGACGAATATAAGGCCTCACTGAGTAGAATAGAATCGACTTAGCTGACACGCAAAGTACTAGCTTGAGCGCTCCATATATTCGCCACTGTCAGTATTGACCCTGATTTTTTCACCCGTTTCAACAAACTGAGGAACTGATACCGTAATCCCAGTTTCCATTTTTGCTGGTTTATAAGAACCGGTGGCTGTTGCTCCTTTGATTCCAGGTTCCGTATCGCTTATAGCTAAAACTACGGATGCGGGCAGTTCAATTCCGATTGGACGCTCGTTGTGCATATTGACTTTGACTTCACCATTCGGCAGTAAAAACCCTGACTGCCCCTCAAGAAAGTCTGAGGGTAAGTTAAGCTGCTCATAATTCTCTTGGTCCATAAAAACATAATCGTCCCCTTCTTGGTAAAGGAATTGCATCATGCGTGTTTCCACAAAGGCGCGTTCAACTTTTTCATCAGTACGAATTCGTTCATTACGCTTTGTCCCACCTTCGACATCTTTGAGTTCTAATTGCATAAATGCTCCACCGCGCCCACCTACATGAACATGGTAGGATTTCGCTACGCGCCAAATGCGTTTATCGAGCTCAATTAAATTACCAACACGAACTTCGGTTGCGAGAACTTTTGCCACAGGACCCTCTATTTATTTTTGATAAGAACCAAAATTCTACAGCATATTGACCAACAACCAGGTACGTAAGGTTTAAATGATTTTGAAAAACAGTACTTTTACGAATAAATGCACGAGATGTCCTCGACTCACTGCTTTTTTGACGCAAATTAAAGTGGATTTTCCGGACTACTATGCTCGGCCAGTACCCTCCTTTGGTGACAAAAAGGCGAGATTACTGGTGGTCGGACTTGCTCCGGGAATGCATGGGGCGAATCGAACAGGCCGTCCATTCACCGGTGATCATGCAGGGATACTGTTGTACCAAACACTTTACAATCATGGGTTTTCTTCATCGCCAGGGTCAGAGGCAGTGACTGATGACCTCCTTTTGAGGGACTGTCGTATAACAAATGCCGTTAGATGTCTGCCCCCTCAGAATAAACCCCTTGGTGAAGAGGTGAAGAAATGTAATCAATTTCTTTTAGAGGAAATACAGATGCTTCCTCGAGTAGGGGTTCTTGTAGCATTAGGCGCAGTCGCGCATTCTGCAATTTTAAAAGCGCTTCAGTTAAAACAAGCCCAATTTGCTTTCGGGCATGGATCTGTTCATCAAGTTGCTTCGGGTATTACAATGATTGATAGTTACCATTGTTCGCGTTACAACACACAAACTCGGCGTCTTACCAGTGAAATGTTTGGTGATGTATTCGTAACGGCTCGTAAATTGTTGAATCCGACATGAACCAAAATAAGAATAGAACCAATTTTGACGGCCTGTCTGAGGCGAAAGCACTACCCAATTTGCCTGGTGTGTATCGAATGCTGGGTCTTAATGATGACGTGTTGTATGTTGGCAAGGCGGTTAGTCTAAAAAAACGTGTCGTATCTTACTTTAGAAAAGCAGAGGTTTTATCACCTAGAATTCAATTAATGGTGAAGCAAGTCGTGAGACTCGAGTCGACCGTCACGCGCTCTGAATCAGAGGCCCTGGTTTTGGAAAATAACCTTATCAAGTCACTAAAGCCGAAATACAACATTCTGTTTAGAGACGACAAGTCGTATCCTTATATCGTTTTAACAAAGCACGCATACCCAAAGATGTCTTCGTATCGCGGGTCAAGGACGACAAAGGATCTTTTTTTTGGCCCATTCACCAACACATATGCAGTGAGGGAAAGTATTCATTTGCTACAAAAAGTGTTTAGGTTGCGGACTTGTGAAAATACTGTTTTTTCGAATCGTTCTCGACCGTGTTTGCTATATCAAATTCAGCGTTGTTCCGGGCCCTGTGTCAATCGAATTACAAAAGAGGATTATCAAAGTGACGTCAAGAACGTATCGCTATTTTTACAAGGTAAAGAAAATGAAGTCATTCAATCCTTAGAAAGGGATATGTTGGAATCCTCCGAAAGTATGAAGTTTGAGAGAGCTGCGATATATCGCGACCGAATTAGAGCTTTGACTAAGGTTAGGGAAACTCAGTTCGTAACAGGTGCTGGAAATCGTAATGTGGATATAGTCACTGCTGCGAGTATTGAAGGCTTAGTAGGTATTAACCTAACGGTAGTAAGGGGTGGGTCACATCGAGGTGACAAAATGTTTTATCCAAAAAATGCTTCTCACCGAGACGAAGTCGATGCGTTGGAGGCATTTCTAACGCACCACTATCAGAGTGGAGCGGTTCCCGATGAAATCGTAATCAACAAAAAAATTGATAAAAACGTTTTTATTAAGTTTTTTGAACAATCATTTGGAAGAAAAGTTCGTATTAACGATAACCCCATAGCTGAGCGCCGTATGTGGTTAAAAATGTCTGAGAAAAATGTCGAGGTATCGTTACAAAGGCAGCTATTGTTAAAGGAGACCCAGGTCGATCGACTTGTTGCGCTCCAAAGTGCGCTTGCGCTTGAGGTCCTTGTGCAGCGAATCGAATGTTTCGATATCAGCCATACGATGGGAGAAGCCACGGTGGCCTCCTGTGTAGTCTATGACAGGGGTGAGATGCAACATGGCGAGTATAGACGGTTCAATATTACAGGCATCACGCCTGGCGATGATTACGCAGCGATGAGGCAAGTAGTATCAAGACGTTACCAAGGTGTGATTTCAGGCGAGGGAAAACTTCCAGATCTAGTATTGATCGATGGAGGGAAAGGGCAGCTGTCGTCTTCGATGGATGCGCTTAGCGAATTAAATCTTGATGACCTTTCCGTGATAGGTGTAGCCAAAGGAGAGGAGCGCAAAGCCGGCAAGGAAACATTGATTAACGCTAGAACGGGAGAGGTCATTCAACTGAACTCAAACGATCCAGGTCTACATTTAATTCAGCAAATTAGGGACGAGTCACATCGATTCGCTATTCAAGGTCATCGTAAAAAACGCGACAAAAAGAGGACGCAGTCGCGCCTAGAGGATATTGAAGGGATTGGTGCTAAGCGTAGACAACGTCTTCTGTCACAATTTGGCGGAGTAAAGGAAGTTTCGGCGGCGAGTGTTGAGGAGATCTCAAAAGTAGATGGAATCAGTATGAAGCTTGCAGAACACATCTACCGACAGTTACATTAACGTTATATGTCTATCTCAATGCCAAATTTGTTAACGTGGGCCAGGATTTTAATGATCCCACTTTTAATCGGTATTTTTTATCTATCAGATACTGTGCTCTCTGATGAAGGTAAGAACCTAGCTGCGGCTCTGATCTTTGCGCTGGCTTCAGTAACTGATTGGCTTGATGGATTTTTGGCACGACGATTTGATCAGGCTACGCGATTTGGTGCGTTTCTTGATCCAGTCGCAGACAAGTTAATGGTGACTACGGCATTAGTGATTTTAGTTTGGTTAGATCGTGTGGGAATCTTTGTTGCCGCTATCATCATTGGTCGTGAGCTCGCAATATCTGCGCTTCGTGAATGGATGGCACTCATTGGAGAGAGTCGGGGTGTGGCTGTCTCGTATATCGGCAAACTTAAAACGGCCTCTCAGATGGTCGCCATTATCTTGTTATTTTTGTATGAGCCTATCCTTTCTATTCCAATTTACGCACTTGGTACGTTGCTAGTGTACGTAGCTGTTGTACTGACAGTGTGGTCAATGTTCTATTATATTAAGAAAGCCTCATTTATTTTGGCTCAAAATGAGAAGTAGGAATTTCACGTGAGCGCACGAAAATTTAGTATATTAAATCTGCAATACTGGGTAAGAAATTAAAATTTACCCGGGAAAAACGGTTTTTATGCATAATTTATTTCATCTGGATCAGATACTTGGACCCACCATTTGCATTCATGATCAAATGCACCTAAAATCATGCGCTTCTAAAGCGGGAATAGCTCAGCTGGTAGAGCGCAACCTTGCCAAGGTTGAGGTCGCGAGTTCGAACCTCGTTTCCCG
>ERZ1048068.2485-NODE-2485-length-12934-cov-5.003261_pt1 | contig 12934 bp, 8 predicted proteins | sample MGYA00383098_ERZ1048068 | MGnify/ENA primary metagenome ERZ1048068 (study PRJEB29581, sample SAMEA5548368) | metagenome | biome: marine; feature: coastal; material: water | depth 1 m | study: Short-term variability in the microbial, nano- and picoplankton... | reverse complement strand
CCACCAAGCGTCGTAAACACGGCGCAATTCGGCTACGACCTCAGGGTGATGGTCAGCTACATCCACCTTCTCGAAAGGATCGGCGACGATATCGTAGAGTTCGGCATTGTTCACAAATCGCCATTGCTGGCTACGAACTGCACAGTCCTTGAATTTCCATACCTCCGGGTCCTCACCTTTCGGCCACCGACCTTTGTGGATGAACAGATGGCGGTCTTCCCACGGTGCACCCACATCCTCCAGCAGGGGCAAAATCGAGCGACCGTCGATGTCCTGAATTCCGGCCGGCACCTCCGCCCCGGCAAGCGCAGTCATCGTCTTGAAGAAATCAATGTGGGCCACGAGCGCGTTGATATCCACGCCTTGTCCGAGCACACCCTCCCAATACCAGAACGAAGGCACATGGGTGCCTCCTTCGTAGGGGCTGCCTTTACCGGTTTTAAATCCGGCCGTGTAATGCTTCACCGCCTTGCCATTCTTTTTGCCCGCCCTACCGGCCTGCCCGTTATCGGTCATAAAGATCACGAGCGTGTTCTCGAGCGCATCCCATTCGCGGAGCTTCGCCATGAGTTGACCAAAGTTATCATCGATATTTTCGATCATGCCGTAACGTCCCGCAGTGTTGGCATCCCACCCCTGATCGAGCCACTTGTTCTTGTAACGCTCGGGCGCGAGCATCGGGCCGTGCGGCGCATTCAAAGTGATATAAGCGAAGTAAGGCTGTTCCGCCTCATGCTGTTGCTTGATCCAGCCGAGGCCGGCTTGAAAAAACACGTCGGTGCAGAACCCCTTCGTCTGCACGATGGTATCATTGTGGAGAATCACATTATCAAAATAGCGTCCGTCTTTTTCCCGATTCGGCGGAAAGTCCGCACAGCTACCCTCATATGATTGCCCGATACCACCCGCACCATGAATGAAGGTTTCGCTGAACCCGCGGCTGTAGGGTTGATGAGCATCTTCGTCGCCCAAGTGCCATTTGCCAAAAATTCCAGTTTCGTAACCGGCTCGCTGCAGTAATTTGGGAAACGTTGTAGTCGAGAGCGCCATGATTTCCCGCTCAAGAATGGTGTGGGTTACGCCATTTTTGAACTCGTGTCGCCCACTGAACAGCGCCGAACGCGTCGGCGCACAAGTCGGGCTCACATGCATTTCGGTGAAGCGCGTCGACTGCGCGTAAAACTTATCAAGGTTCGGTGTCGAAATGATCGGGTTTCCGAGGCAGGCCAAATCCCCCATTCCCTGATCATCCGTGAGGACCAATATGATGTTGGGCCGGGAACCAACGAGTGATTTCGCATCAAGCGAACTCACCAAACCAAGCAGCAACAAGAACGCCGCCAACGCGGCACGAAAAGTAGGGGGTAGGATTTTCATGGGGCGCACAAACCTCCTTCCTCCGGACTCACCGGTCAAGCGACCATCGCTCCACCCCGTTTTGTTCTCGATTATCCTCCCCTCTCAGTGCGTAATCAGAAGTCATCGCGTTTCGCTTTTTTCGCAGGCTGAACAATATCCCGCCCCTGGTTCTACTCTCCGTCCATAACCCCAGCTTCAGTGCCTAACGGCAGTGAGGCCCATCCGTGTCTATTCGTGGTCAAAACAATCCTGCCCCAAAGCCTCTTTCTCTTTGCTCTCAGTTCCATCCTCGCGGCAGAATCTGTTTTCGAAACGCACGAATACTCTCAGCCAGAAGGCAGCTCCCTGACGCTCGATATTTATCGACCCGAGATATCCTTTGGTGAACTACCCCTAGTCGTTTTTGTGCATGGTGGCGGCTGGAAAAACGGCGACAAAACCGTCGTTCGGAAAAAAGCCACCTGGCTCACGGAGCACGGATTCGCAGTCGCTAGCATCGACTTCCGTCAGACCGATGTGGCCGGTTGGCCCGCCCAAATAGACGACTGTTATGCGGCGGTGCGATGGCTGCGCGACCACGGCAGAAAACTCGGCCTCGCCACCGAACACATTGCCGCCGCCGGCACCTCTTCCGGCGGACACCTCGTCGCCCTCATGGGCACGCGGCCCTACCCCGACGACGAAACCACTTCGAGTCGGGTGCAAGCCGTCGTAGATTGGTTTGGACCCGTCGACCTCCTCACAATGCCACCCAACAACGTCGGCAACGGTCGCACCGCTGAAGACGTCGCCAACTCCAACGGCGCCAAGCTCCTGCGCGCTACTGTTCTCGATGTTCCGGAGCGAGCGAAAGACGCCAGCGCGCTGTATCAAGCCAGCGCCGATGACGCCGCCTTTCTTATCCTGCACGGCGATGCCGACGAAGGGGTCCCCATCGACCAAAGCAAACGTCTCCATGCCGCGCTCAGTGAAGCGGGCGCCGAATCCCATCTCATCATCTATCCCGGTGCCGGCCACGGTGGCAAAGCATTCGAAACCCCCGAATCCCGCGCAAAAGTGATAACGTTCCTAAACCAACACCTTCGCTAGTTCACTCGCAGCGACTGTTACCACAGATCTCAAGCCCATGAGAAAACCTGCCCCGCTTCTGTTTCTCTTTTTACTGCCCCTGATAGCGATCGGCGCCCAACAAGCTGATGTCGTTATCTACGGCGGAACTTCCGCCGCCATTACAGCTGCCGTGCAGGTCAAAAAAATGGGCAAATCCGTCATCGTTGTTTCACCCGATCTGCACCTCGGCGGGCTCAGCAGCGGTGGACTGGGCTGGACTGATACCGGCAACAAGGCCGTCATCGGCGGGCTCGCCCGCGAGTTCTACCACCGTATCTGGAAACACTACGATCAGGACAAATCTTGGCGGCAGCAGAGTAAGGACGAATACGGCAACAAAGGCCAAGGCACTCCCGCGATCGATGGCAACGAACGCACGATGTGGATCTTCGAGCCTCACGCGGCGGAGGGTGCGTTCGAGGACTTCGTGCGCGACTACGACATCGAGGTGGTGCGCAACGCATGGCTAGATCGGAGCGCAGGCGGCGTCACGGTAGTAGAGGGTCGCATCACGGAAATACGCACGCTCGATGGCACCGTCTATCGTGGAAAAATATTCATGGATGCAACTTATGAAGGCGACCTGATCGCAGCAGCGGGTATCGACTTCCATGTGGGCCGCGAAGCCAAAGTAACCTATGGTGAAGAATGGAACGGCGTTCAAACCGGGACGCTTCACCACGGGCACCATTTCGATAAGATTCCCGACCTGAAACGCATCGATCCCTACGTCATCCCCGGTGACCCATCGAGTGGCGTGCTCCCACGGATCAGCGCCGCGCACCCCGGCGAGAAATACGCCGGTGACGATAAAGTGCAGGCCTACTGCTTCCGCATGTGTCTCACCAATGATCCAGCCAACCGCATCCCCTTCTCCCGGCCCAAAAACTACGACCCAAGTCAATACGAGCTCTTGGTCCGCATCTTCGATGCCGGCTGGCGCGAAACCTTTTGGAAGTTCGACCCCATCCCCAATCACAAGACCGATACCAACAATCACGGGCCGATGAGCTCCGACAACATCGGGATGAATTACAATTATCCTGAGGGCAGCTACGCCGAACGCCGCGCCGTCATCCAAGAGCACGAAGACTATCAAAAAGGTTGGCTCTACTTCATCGCCACCGATCCCCGCGTGCCTGCCGAGGTCCAAACCGAAATGAATACCTGGGGGCTTCCCAAAGACGAGTTTACCGACAACGACCATTGGCCCCACCAACTCTACATTCGAGAAGCCCGCCGCATGATCGGCGACTTCGTGATGACGGAGAACGAGCTCCTGCAACGCTCACCCACCCCCAAGCCAATCGGTATGGGCAGCTACACTCTCGATTCCCACAACGTCCAGCGCTACATCACGCCCGAAGGTTACGTGCAAAACGAGGGCGACATCGGCGTGAAGTGTAAACCCTACCAAATCGCCTACGGCTCGCTCGTTCCCCGCAAAGAACAGTGCCAGAACCTCTTTGCCACCGTCTGCGTCTCCAGCTCCCACATCGCCTTCGGTTCAATCCGCATGGAACCCGTATTCATGATTTTAGGACAAAGCGCCGCCACCGCCGCCTGCCTCGCCATCGATAACAACATCGCCGTGCAAGACGTCGACCACGACCAACTCCGCGCACAACTCTTAGCCGATGGCCAAGTGGTGAGCTACTGAAACCTCCGGAGAGCTTGCTCCAGCACGTTAGACCTCCATCGAGGGCACCCTTTCATTCTACCTTTTTAAGAAACGCGATGATCGCTTCAATCAAGGTGTTGCTCTGGGATGTAGCAAAGATGTGTTGGGCGTGAACGCTGCCCGACAACACTAACATTTCTTTCGGGCCGGACGCTACTTCAAATTGGCGCGTAATTGCAGCGAGATTATCACCCTCGGTAGTCACAAAGAGTTTGGACCCTTTCGCTTTGTTGATAGCTTTGATCGGCGTGGCGGCGAGGAGAACGACTCCGGAAATCTGATTGGCTTCGATCATGGTCATCGCCGTGGCCGTGGCCCCTCCTCCGATACTTCCGCCCACCACGGATACCTGAGTGCAGCCTTGTTCTCGCATGAATTTCACCGCGCCGAGCACATCCCGATAGTGTGAAGAAAATCCAATCGGATAGAGGCCTCCTCCGTTCACGGGAGGCGCGCCATCGGGAGCGACGGTGGATTGTCCTCGGCCGCGAAAATTGATCGCCAAGGTTCGGAACCCGCGGAATTCAATACCGAGACCTGATCATCCCAACTTTCCTTCGTAAACATCCACCGTGGGCAAGCACGACGCCGTGATTTCCGTCTCCCGAATAACCGGCTTCAATCCGCGCCCTGTCCTCGGTTTCAAAAAATACGACCACGGCCGATGACCAAACCGGGAGCATTAATCCGACGGCTATCGCCACCCCTTTCCATCCGTTGTTCATTCGCATACTAAAACGTATTCTCCGTAATTCCACCACTCCGAATCCACTACCGAGAAACGATCTCCCATCGGGTTTTTTGTCCGCACTTGGGACATTCGGGAATGATTTCACCATGACGAACTTCCTGATCGTTCCCATTGCATGATTTGCAGCGCAAGTGAGCATCCACCCATGCGCGGGTTCCCGGATCAAAACTCATCTTGGCTTTGGTGGCAGAGTATACTGAAACGCAAAATGGGACACAGAATGTCAGGCCAAACTTCATCCAATGCACCTGAACGAAATTGCCGCTAAAAATAGCATCACCCTGATTGATCAGGTTCAGGACCAAACCCACGACGAGCGCCAGTCTACCCGCGGCCAGAAGAATCGATCGATTTCTCGCGACTCGAAAAAATAACACCCATCCGGACATAAGCTCAGAGCATTAATCAGCCCGAATTTCGAGGTGCGCAATAGCGATACCCATTTCACCGGCTACCGAATAAAGCAGATAAAGCTCTCCGTCTTCCTCATAGACGTAAGGGTCGCGGAGTTGTTGGACCTTAATGGCCCCACCTTTTTTTGACGGGGCGTTGGGAAAAGCTGCGCCTTCATACGGCAACTCCGGCCGGAGCACTTCAATCGGCTGGCCCGCCCGCCACTGTTTCCAATCCCCGCGCAGCGGAACCTCCGCCATCATCAGCCGCTCCGGGGCATCACTCTTGCGGGAGTAAAATAGGTAGAGGATGTCGCCCCGAACGAGAACCGCCGAATGGCGAATGCGGATATCGTCTCGAATTCCGAATTCATCCTCAATTCGAATAGGCGCAACGAGATCATCCTCATGCTGTTCCCATCCACGATCCGGGTAGTCCGATCGGTTAAGATATCCATGCGCATCGATGGCGTAGTACGTCCCATCATACCGAAACACCCGGAAATAGCTGGTGCCCAGAATCGTGGGAGAAACATCGAATGAAAGACCATCACGAGAAGTCGCGGACACCGTGCGTTGATTGGTGCCGGGGTAAGATCCGTGAAAATACATTCGGATGATTTGATTCTGTTCGTCGATATGCACATCAGGTGAAGCGATGTGATTCTCCAGCGCGGTCGCCTCTTCCAAATGAATTGTCCCCGGCTCATGAATCCGCCAAAGCCCCTTGAGTTCATCCGCGTAGGCCAACCGGATAAACTTACCGTTGTGATGCGCAAAATAGAGATAGTATTTCCCGAGGGGATTCTTCACCCAGGCTGGCACCCGAATCAGGCTTGGACCATTTACCTTGGTTCCGAGTGTCGGGGACGAGTCGGCATCGATAATCGGATTTTCCGTAAAACGGGAAACCCCCACGTCAACCGCTCGCAGCACTGTCACCTGAGAAATCAGCGTGGAAGCTACCGTGATGCAGAAGGAGGATGGAGCGAGCCGTTTCATCAAGAGGCGCAGCCTTAAACAGTGACGCCGAAAGGGGAAGTCAGGAAACGCCGCCATCACGGGGCTTGAGCACCCACAACTCCACCTGTTCATCCTCACGCCAAGTTTGATTACGACGCGTCTTATTCGAAGCCGCTTTGACTCTGGATTTTACCAGCAGCTCCTTTTGCCAACGCCCCCCGTTTTCAACCTCTTTCTCTATGGGATGGACCTTCGTCAACTGAGTCACCTGCGCTAGGTTTGAAAACAAGAGCACCAGCCTTCCTTCCGGCCTCAACTGATTCAGTGTTTCAGCAAAGAACCGGGGGAAAAGATCGTCGTCATAATACATCGCCAGATCGAGACCTTCCCTATCACTCGCGAGTGGCAACCAGGGTGGATTGAATACGATCAGATCCGCCGGTTGATCATTCCCCGCGAACAAATCCCCAGCCAACAGTTCGACTTTTCCGCCGAGGTCCCTTTTTGCGATCGCCTCACGCATGCCGTGAATCGCATTCGGGTTCGAATCGGTGGCAACCACCTTGGTAAATCCACGATTCATCAGCTGGTAGGTGATGACTCCACTGCCCACGCCCACATCGATCGCGCTGGTCTTCTTGCCATCAAAACCTTTGAGCCATTCGTCGAAGATTTCCAGGTGTTCGAAACGAGTAGGAAAGTAGGTTCCGTAATACGGAAATACCCGGTCGTTCAAAACAGGAATGGCTATCCCCTTCTGATACCACTGCCACGCACTGTTCAACCCCTGAGCCTGCACAAAAGGGATAAGGAATTCATCGGTGTCCCGATAAAACACGCGCAGCCAACCAATCTCCGGTGCCTTCCGCACCAGCAACTGATTCCCCCGCACTCGCAACAACAGCCGATGGGAGAGTTCCCGAAATACCGTCCGACGTTCTCTTTGCGCCTCATAGGATTCGCCGGAGCAACGCTGTCGGACCCGTTTTCTGAGTTCGGCCAGAACCAACAACCCACTGCTGAAGAAATCCCGGACCAATACAAACCTCCCCGCCGCCAGTTCATCTACCGCCTCGGCGGAGTTCCGTCTTTTGGTAAAAGGAATCACGTCCGTTGCCGGATCTATAGGTTCCGGGCGATTGAGTGTCATTTCAGATTCACCATCGCCCATGTGATTCTCGGTCACTTGCCACCCTTCCCTTTGGACGGTGGAGCCGGCGACCGATTGCGGCCGCGATGATAAGGGGAATCCATGGGAGCCTTGACGTTGTCCGCGGCGGCTTCGGGCAACCGCGCGGCGAAACGAGAAATGACATCCGCATAATCGAAATCTCCTGCCAGGTTGCGAAACTCGTTTCGATCATTCCTCAGGTCATAGAGCTCCTCAAATCCGTCCGCGTATCTAATATACCGATACCGCGTATCATTCATTCCGTGCGAGGCTTTGAGCTCGTTAACCGAAAACACATAGGAGGTCAGGCTCACCCGATCGTCAATTTCCAGCGGATCTCGCAATTGGGCCGCAAGTGACGTTCCCGTGCACTGAACCGGGACCGGCAGACCCGCGAGTTCACAAAGGGTGGGATAAAGATCTGAGGTATCCGTCGGCTGCGCAGTCGTCTCCCCATCACGAGAAATTCCCGGAGCGTGAATAAATACCGGGGTCCGGGTCGATTGCTCCCAGAGCGCAAACTTCTCCCAATTTTCCTTCTCCCCAATGTGAAACCCGTGGTCCGACCAGAGCACCACGATAGTATTGCCGGCGAGCGGCGAGGCATCCAACCCATCCAACAATCGACCCAGTTGATCATCCACATAACTGATCGAGGCCAGGTATCCTCGCATGAAGTGTTTCCACTGCTTATTATCTGTTACCCATTTGTGCCAGTGCTCGCGACCGTGACTGCGGGCGTCCGCTAGGTCGTTCGCGAGATATTCGGGTAGCTGCACGTCTTCTTCCGGGTAAAGATCAAACCACTCCTGCGGAACTTCCCAAGGAATGTGCGGCCGGAAAAGTCCCACCGCCAAAAACAGCGGGACTTCCCGCGATTCATTCATGCGATCGATCGCCCAGTCCACCACGGGACCATCGCCTTGATTCTTCGTCAGCTCCACCGGAGCCGCGCCAAAGTGATGTTTACTCAAAGGCCGTTTTCCTACGAAACCTTGCCCCTGATCTTGCCGAGTGATTTCCGGCCGGGGCCAATCCGCGGAAATCGGGTCGAGCGGATCTCCTCGATATTCATCCCACGCCGAAGGGTCGTTCTGCGAATCCCCGGCGGTCCATTGCAGCGTGTGAAAAATCTTACCCCCACCCGCCGCGTGATAGCCGTGATCCCGAAAATGTTGCGAGAGCACCACGGCATCCTCCAGCACGGGCGACTCATGACGCCAACGCGGTCCGTGGGCGCCAAACAGATTGCGGTAAATTCCCGATGTGGTGGGGTGCACGCCAGTCATCACGGCGAGTCGCGAAGGGTGACACGCCGGCGCCGCACAATGCGCGTTGGAGAACGTCACCGAACGCTCCGCCAAACGATCAAAATTCGGTGTCTTGATACCAGGATGGTTGTCCAACGGCGAGATATAGTCGTTCAAATCATCGATCGAGATGAACAGCACATTCGGCCTCGATTCCGCCCTCAGACTGAGAATAAACAAGGCCAGCAAAAGGAATGGACCAAAAATACGGCTCATGAGTAAACGGGGCACTCCCATCAGCACATCTTCACGACCGTCAGAATCAATCGAATCCGCACACCGCCCAAATGTTACTCTGCCTCCATTCTCCGATGAACCAAAACCCGACTTCCCAAATATACCGCACCAGAAACGACTCCGCCCCACAACGGGGAGCAAAACTCAACGCGAGTGCCCACATGCGCCCCCTTCGTTCCCTTCTGTAAGAACAAAATACTGCCCCAAAACCCCCGGGTACGCATCAATAGCCCTCCGTCAATTTTCGTGTCTTTCGTGTCTTTCGTGGTAACAACTCCCTGTCTCTAGTCGGAATCATTTGTTTTCACCTCCTTCATCCATGAATCGCCTCACCTTTCTCGCCGCCGCGATCTCCCTCATTCTCGGTGCCTCGTGGGCCACCGCCGCCGACTCTCCCGCCACCCCGCCCAATGTTCTCCTCATCTGCGTAGATGACCTGCGCCCCGAATTGAACTCCTTCGGCGTCGACTACATTCAGTCGCCCAACATCGACTGGCTCGTCGCTTCCGGTCGCGCCTTTCACAACCACTACGTCAACGCCCCCACGTGCGGCGCCTCGCGCTACACCATGCTCACGGGACGATACGGTCCCTACGGTAATGGCGCCCTCTTTACCCGGGCCAAAGAGATGGCCAAGCCCGACGCAGACATCTCTCCCAGCATGCCGGAGTGGTTTCGCAACCGTGGCTACAAAACCGTTTCCGTAGGCAAAGTCTCCCATCATCCCGGTGGCTGGGGTGGCGAAGACTGGTATGACAACAACATCCTCGAATTGCCCGGCGCCTGGGACCGCCAACTCATGCCCACCGGCCAATGGAAACACCCGCGCGGTGCGATGCATGCGCTCGCCCTTGGCGAGATCAAACCCATCGGCTCTTTCTCCGAAAACAAAATGGATGCCTTCCAAAGCGAAGGCGAAAACGACACCGACCAACACGATGGCCTGATCGTTGACACCGGTCTCGATCAACTCGAGAACCTCGCCAGTTCCCATACGCCTTTCTTCCTCGCGATCGGTATGATCAAGCCGCACCTTCCCTTCGGATCACCCGAGCGCTACATGGATCCTTACAAGGATACCGACCTGCCGCCAATTCCACATCCGGAACAACCCACCGGAAAGACCACATGGCACGGTTCCGGTGAATTCATGACCCAGTATCACCATTACGGGAAAGACCCGCGCGAGGACGACGCCTACGCGGACGAAGTGCGTCGCCACTATGCGGCCTGCGTCAGCTACGTCGACCATCACGTCGGCGAGATTCTCGCGAAGCTTAAGGAAACCGGAGCCGACAAGAATACCATCGTGGTGCTCTGGGGCGACCACGGCTGGCACCTCGGAGAACATTCCATCTGGGGCAAACACAGCCTCTTCGAGGAAGCCCTGCGCTCTCCGCTCATCATCTCCGCTCCCGGCATGAAAAACCCGGGCCAAAAATCGAACGCGATCATCGAAACCGTCGACCTGTTCCCCACCCTCTGCGACCTCGCAGGTCTGGACCAACCCGACTTCGCCCAAGGCACCTCACTACGCCCCCAACTGGAGAAACCCAACGCCGCCGGTCACACCGCCTACGGCATCGGTCGCAACGCTCAAACTCTGCGCACCGACCGCTACCGCTTCACCTTACACGAAGACGGCGCCACCGAACTCTACGACCATCACTCCCTGGAAAAAGAAACCCAGAATATCGCTGACAAACTCCCCCAGAAAGTCGCCGAGCTGAAGCAATTGCTCCTGCAAACCGTATCCCATTAGACCAAGACGGGATCAAGTCTGCCTGTTTCCTTGAAAACCGTCACTCAGTTCCTCCTCGCAACTCAGGCCCTGATGGTCGCGGCCGCACTGCAGGCGGCAGAGCCGTTCCGTTCCGTCCGGATCGTGTTGTTTGTGCCCGACGGCTCCACCGTCCCGGCTGACTACGAAACCAAACTCCAAAGTGTCGCGGCCTTCACCGAGCACTTCTTGGCGAGCGAAATCAGACGCTGGGGATGGACGATCGATCGCGAGACAATTTTCTCCCGAACACTCGAAGATACCGTCGAAGTTCTGTTGGCCCGCGGCACCATTCCCGCCGGACAAACCGGCCGCGATGCACTTCCTTCGATCAGACAAACTGCCTCGTCATTCGTCACCAATCGATATGGTGCCAGCGCCACCGCCAATGACGTATTGTGGATCTTCTATCATACGCCTGATCACGATGTGCAGGGTTTTCAAGGATCGGGCACCAGCACGGGAGGATTGGCCATCAACGCCTATCCTGCCGCTGAAGCTACCATCACGCTTGGAGCTGATCTGGCATCACCGGCCATGCGGGAACTCCAGCTGAAAGGCACCATTCATGAACTCGGACATGGATTAGGTCTCCCTCACATCGGTCCCAAGCCGTCGCTGGCTGCCGGTAATACCCTGATGGGCCCAACCAACAACGCCTACGAATCGCAGCGGCCCGCCGACACCCGTGTCTACCTGAGCGAGGCCAGCGCCGCCATGCTCGCGAATCATCCCCTGTTTTCAAACGCGGCATCAAACGAAGAGATTCCTCCGTTTAGCATTTCCGTGACTCAGCTGATTTTCACGGAAGGCCTCGAGGGCCAGTTCACCGTAAGCGGAAACATATTCAGTGAAGGTGCCGCCCATTCCGCCGTGATTCTGGACACTTCCAGTGACTCCAGTGGTTACTGGTCCCGCCCTTATCGTTCCGGCGTCGCAGAATGGGGGAAATTTTCTCTAACCATCGATGATCCGTTCGACCAAACCACCGGAACACTGTCCCTGTTTTTCGCTCACGAAGATGGCCATAACTCCGCAACCGGACAACGGGAAGTCCTGCGAGGAGACACCTTGGAAATTTCCTATTCCGGCCTACCCGGAAACCGCACGTTCACGCCGATCGACTGGTCCCAATCAACGTCGCCTTTTAACGCCATTTTGATGGGCGGTGATACCAGCTTCAGCATCGACGGAACGGAGGTTATGTTGGGCGTTGAACAAATCACCAACCATCGATCGACAGACTCAGCCAGCAACCCGCTCGCCCTCCAACTCTGGGCAACGGAAACCAATTTTTCATCAGGCCCCCTCTCCGGCCACAAGATCGCCGAGCAAACCATCACGCCCGTCAACGGCGGTTCCACCGCATCCGAAATTCTGCAAAACACCTCGCTGATTACTGCTCCAGCCGGAAACTATAATTTGGTTCTGGTCCTAGCCGAATGGAACGGAACCTCCTACGATCCGGTTGACCACATCAATTTAAGCCCACGCCATACGTTCGCCGAAACCGTTCCCGGGATCACAGTCCATCCCCGCAATACCACCGCCGCGGCCGGCCGTACCGCCTCCCTGACGGTCATCGCTACCGGTTCGCCAACTCCGACCTTCCAGTGGTTTCGCGAAGGCGTTCCCATCACCGGAGAAACGCTCTCCACGCTCACCATCGAGTCGGCTGAAAATACCGATACGGGTGCCTATCGGGTGGAAGCCACCAACGTCCAAGGCACGGCCACCAGCAATCCCGCCACGCTGACTGTTTACCCCGCCGACACCCGATCAAAGTTATCGAACCTTTCCGTTCGGACTTCGCTGACATCCTCGCAAAACCTGGTCGTTGGAGCGGTCGTCGACGGCGGGGCCAAAAGCATTCTGATGCGAGCCGGAGGACCGGCCCTCGATCAGTATGGCTTGGCAGGCATGCCGGATCCTCAACTGGAACTATTCGACTCAAATCAAACATCGCTAGGTGCCAATGATGACTGGGATGTTTCCCTCACCAACTCATTCAACAGCGTGGGCGCCTACGCATTCAGCAATGGATCGAAAGACGCCGCGCTCGTGCAGGACTTGGCAGGTCCGTTCACCGTTCGAGTGGGTGGAACTGGAGGCGGTGGCACCGTTCTCGTGGAGGCCTATGATCTTTCCGGAGGATCAACGCCTCGCCTCGTAAATCTCTC
>ERZ1048068.2484-NODE-2484-length-12934-cov-9.001165_pt1 | contig 12934 bp, 15 predicted proteins | sample MGYA00383098_ERZ1048068 | MGnify/ENA primary metagenome ERZ1048068 (study PRJEB29581, sample SAMEA5548368) | metagenome | biome: marine; feature: coastal; material: water | depth 1 m | study: Short-term variability in the microbial, nano- and picoplankton... | reverse complement strand
GGAAGCTTGATCTTAGCGATGTTCAGCTGGGTGACAGCATTGCAACAAGTGGAGTCTGTCTCACCGTCACAGGGTTGCCGGGTGACGGGTATTGGGCAGATGTTTCAATTGAGTCGTTGAATCTGACGACACTCGGTGATCGTAAGCCGGGAGATCACGTTAATTTAGAGAAGTCTCTAACCCCCACATCACGCTTGGGTGGCCACATTGTTAGCGGTCACGTTGACGGTGTGGGCACCGTGGTGTCGGTAGCACGGGAGGGCAGATCTTGGCGCTATGTTATTTCTGCCCCCCAGGAACTCGCGCGCTATATTGCACACAAGGGCAGCATCACCGTCGACGGCACCAGCTTAACAGTCAACTCGGTTGATGGGTCGGAGTTTGATCTCAATATCATTCCCCAGACCTTTGAGGAGACCGTGTTTGGCGAATACCGTGAAGGTTCTCGTATCAACCTTGAAGTTGATGTGATCGCTCGATACTTAGAACGACTTCTGCAGGGCGACGCCGCCGCGCAGAGTTCAGGCCTTTCAATGGACACGTTGCGTGCCTCGGGATTTATTCATGACTAAGACCCTAAACCACCGAGATCCAGAGGGCCTGATCAGTGAACTTCGGCATGGCAATATGGTGTTGCTGTTGCTTGAGGACAGCAGTGGTGGTGTTACCGGTATTGTAACGATTGCGGCAGAGCTCTGTGAGGCAAGCCACATCACTTTTATGGCCCGACAGGCTCGAGGGCTAATTTGTTTGGGACTCACCCGGGAGCGTTGTGACTACCTCCACTTACCTCTCATGGTTGAAGGGCAGGGTGATACCGCTCCCTTTACCCTTTCCATTGAAGCCACCGAGGGTATTGAGACCGGGATTTCAGCCAAGGACCGGGCGCACACCGTTCGCGTTGCTGTGGCACCGCAAACTTCTGCAGCAGATTTAGTACAACCCGGGCATATCTTTCCAGTGGCGGCAGAAGAGGGTGGGTTACTCACTCGAGCCGACAGAGCGGAGGCCACCACAGACCTCGCGAGGTTGGCCGGCTTGTTTCCTGCCGCGGTGTTTACTGAGGTGTTGGACGAGACGGGCAACATCGCAAGAGGTGAAGCTCTTGAACGGTTCGCGGCGCTCCATGAATTGCCCGTAGGCAGGGTCTCTGAGCTCATTGACCATCGTCTCACCACAGAGCGCACGATAGAGCGGGTTCGGCAAGGTATGGTTGAAACCACGCACGGTGAGTTTGAACTGACGGTTTACCGTGAGATTCATCAGGGGTCCCTTCATCTAGCGTTGAGTCGGGGATCTTTGCAAAACGACAAGACAACGGTCGTTCGGGTGCATGTCACATCGGCGCTGCGGGATTTGGTGGGCACAACTCTCCAAGGGCAAACCACGTGGCGCTTTGACACCAGTTTGGCTGAAATCGCTGCATCCGAGCGGGGAGTCCTCGTTCTGATATCCCGGCCCGAGACGGCCGAGGCATTATTAGCGAGTGTCGACCGACTGTTGGGCTTGCCGGTAACGGAACACGGCGCAACACAGGCTGGCTATGCCTCTATTGGTTTAGGCGCTCAGATTCTTAACGATCTTGGTGTGGGAAAGATTGAACTGTTGGGTGCGCCACTGAAGTACAATGCCCTTGCCGGGTTTGGACTGGAAGTGGTTAATTTTGTCGCGCCCACGTAATACGCTCGAAATTTTAGGGAGAATCAAATGAGTAGCCAAGGAATACGAACAACTGAAGGCACGTTAGGGCCCAACCAAGGGCGCTATGTACTGGTGGTGGCTCGCTGGAACAGTTTCGTTGTTGAGCATCTACTCGAGGGTGCTCTGGACGCACTGCGTCGCCATGGTATCAGCGATGATCAAATGCACATCGTGCGAGTCCCCGGTGCTTTTGAGATTCCGATCGCCTGTCAGAAACTGGCTCAGCGCGATGACTGCGATGCCATTATTGCGCTGGGTGCGGTTATCCGTGGTGGTACCCCTCATTTTGAATATGTAGCCGGGGAATGTACCAAGGGGCTTGCTCAGGTGCAGATGGATACTGGAAAGCCCATTGCGTTTGGCGTACTCACAGTTGACTCGATCGAGCAGGCGGTAGAGCGTTCTGGTACCAAGGCGGGTAACAAAGGGGCTGAAGCGGCCATGAGTGCACTGGAAATGGTGAGCTTGGGTATCGCCCTGGGAGCCTGAGGGTAATGTCATCGATAAATGCCCTAGCTGCGCAGCGACGCCGTGCTCGGCACTTTGCACTTCAAGGTCTCTACCAATGGTCAATGACTCAGGCACACCTCGCAGAAATTGAGGCTGAGTTCAGAATCGATAACGACTTTTCCCATGTTGACGGCGAATACTATCGGGCGCTGCTCACTGGTGTCGTCGGTGATGCCGGTGATCTGGATAGCACCTTCGAACCGTTACTTGATCGACCTCTCGACGAGCTTGACCCTATTGAGCGTTCCTTGCTGCGCCTGGGTACTTTTGAACTCAGGGAGCGTATTGATGTGCCTTACAAGGTTGTGATCAACGAATCTGTGGCGCTAGCCAAAAAATTTGGTGCCACAGACAGTTACCGATACATCAACGGTGTGCTCGACAAAGTCGCACGTAATTTCCGTCAGATTGAAATCGATGCCGAAGCCTAATGTAGTACGCCATGGCGGGTCGTGAATTTGAGCTTATTTATCGCCATCTTGGCATATTTGGTGCCGGCCCCCAGGTGCGCTTGGGCGTTGGAGACGATGCAGCGGTACTGGCACTCCCAGCTAATTCTGAGTTAGTTGTATCTTCTGATAGCGTTGTCGAGGGCACGCACTTCCCTGAATTTACCTTGCCTGAACACGTGGCCACCCGCGCCGTAGCGGCTGCCGCCAGCGATTTGGCAGCCATGGCTGCAGACCCGTTAGCGATGACGCTGGCGTTAACCTTACCCGACCCCGACGAACTGTGGTTGCACAGTTTTAGCCAGGGTTTAGGACGCTGCGTAGAGGCGTTGTCTCTGCCGTTGGTGGGGGGAGATTTAACACGTGGGCCACTGTCTTTGACGGTTACCGTCATGGGAAGTGTGCCCAGTGGCGGTGCGCTCCCGCGCTCCGGTGCGAGGCCTGGGGATTGGCTCTGTGTGACGCATACGCTGGGTGATGCGGCTGCGGGGCTCGCGTTGATTTTGGGCCAGCTGCAAGGCGACGACGAGATCGCTCTTGAGGATGAGGAGTTTCTGGAGTCGAGATTTTATCGGCCAACAGCGCGCCTAGAGTGGGTGTCCTGGCTGCGTGAGCATGCTCGAGGCGCAATCGATATTTCAGATGGACTTCTCGCCGATGTAACGCATATGGCGAATGCTTCAGGTTGCGCTTGTGTCATAGATAGCAAAGCCATACCGCTATCACCGGCATTGTCTCGCTTCGATCAGAAGCAGTGTTTAGACTGGGCGTTGGCGGGCGGTGACGACTACGAGCTTGCGGTGGCTGTCCCCCCCAACACGGTTCTGCCGCCGGGTTTGATTCAAGTGGGGGAGTTCCACGAGGGTTCAGGTGTGCAGTGTGATTACATTCCAGTGGAGCGAGTGGGCTTTAACCACTTTGGTGCATAAATGAGTAATCAATCACCCTCTGTGGGTCAAGTTATAAAGTCTCCTGGATTATTGCTCGCGACGTGGTGGGGCTCCGGACTATCGCCTAAGGCACCCGGGACCGTAGGTAGTCTCGCGGCTTTACCCTTTTGCTACTTCTGGCTTTTGAACATGCCCGGCTGGGGCGTTGCAGGGGTTGCGTTGCTCCTATTGCTCTTGGGTGTCTGGGCTGCAGAACAGGCGGGGGAAGCTTGGGGCAAGGTCGATCATGGCGCCATTGTTATCGATGAGGTTTTGGGACAACTCCTAGCGCTTGCACTCCCTTTTTACGCAATGGGCGCTTCGGCGATAAGCCTCGAACTTCTGCTGGTTGGGTTTTTGCTGTTTAGATTATTTGACGTCGCCAAACCTTGGCCCGTCAGTTATTTCGATAACCATTGGAAGTCTGGCTGGGGGGTCATGCTAGACGACGTCGCGGCAGGTGTGTTGGCGGGTTTGGGCGGGTTGCTGATTTTACCCTTGCTGCCCTGATCGCTTAATGCTCACGTCTGACCATTGCTACTGCAAGCTCTGATAACGGTTGAGCGCGCTCGCCATAGGGGCTTAAACAAGTCAGAGCCTCGGTTAGTAACTTTTCAGCTTCTTTCCGGGCTCCTTCAAGGCCGAGACAACTAACGTACGTCGATTTTTTTACGGTGACGTCTTTCCCGGCGGTTTTTCCTAGAGTGGTGCTATTTTGGGTAACGTCCAATATGTCATCCGCCACCTGAAAAGCTAGGCCAATGGTGCTAGAAAATTGCCCGAGACGTTCTATATCGTGGTCGGTGGCATCGGCACAGATTGCACCGGAGAGTACGGCAGCCCTAATCAGGGCGCCAGTTTTCTGTTCATGAATAAGACGCAGCTGATCAAAGGTAGAGGCTTGCCCTTCAGCGGCCATGTCCAAGGCCTGCCCTCCAACCATGCCAGTGAATCCCACGGCTCCTGATATCAGGTTAATCAGTTTCAGGCGCTTATCACTGGAAAGTTGATTATCTTCGGAGATCAAGGCAAAAGCGGCAGCTTGAAGTCCATCGCCAATGAGTATTGCCGTTGCCTCATCGTAGACGGTATGAACGGTTGGCTTCCCTCGGCGCAGCGCATCGTTGTCCATGGCTGGAAGGTCGTCGTGCACGAGAGAATAGGTGTGTAGCCATTCAATGGCGGTAGCTGCAGAAGCTGCACCAGCGTCCTCTGCTCCCGCGCAAAGCATGCGATAACTCGCCATAACCAAGCGAGCTCTCAGCTGTTTCCCGCTATTTCCAAGGACATACTGCAAGGCCTCAGCGAGTCGTGGATCATTACAATCGAGCGGAGTTCTGGCAGTGGTTACATCATTCATGAATCTAAGGGTTGGACCTGGCCGTCCTCTGTCACCATGGCGACACGTTGTTCAGCGGCATCAAGCACCTTGCTTGCCGCGGTTACAAGGGCCATGCCTTGTTCATAAAAAGTTAGCGATTCCTCAAGAGACACATCGGGGTCTTCCAGTTTCTCCACGATATTGGCGAGCGTGTCCATCTGTTCTTTGAGTGATTGAGAGGCATCGTTTGTGTTCGCTGCTTTCGGCAAAGCCTGGCTCCTGACAGTTATATTCCTATGATGTTTCCCTTGACGCAGCAGGGACTAGACAATGTTTGTAAGTGCTTCCGCTGCAGTCGTTGTTAAGGCCCCTGCATCAATGATGTCTTCGCTGGTAAGCCCGGCTGCTCTGCGATTTTCGGTCTGGCTACCGTGATGGATAAATGCATCGGGTATGGCGATATGGCGAATTTCGATGTCAATATTCGCGCCAGACAGAAACTCTGCAACGGCACTGCCTGCGCCTCCCGCCAGTGCATTTTCCTCTACGGTGATCAACCGATCATGAGATTCTGCGACCTGCAGTAGCAGGGTTTCATCAAGGGGTTTGGCCCAGCGCATGTCTATGAGTGTTGCCTTGAGGGCTCTAGCAGCGATTTCTGCTTCCTCTAGCAATACGCCAAAGTTGAGGATAGCCACCCTTCGGCCTGTTCTAAGCGTTACTGCTTCTCCGATGGGCAGCGCAGTCATCTCATTCTCAATGAGGGCGCCGGTTCCGGCTCCCCTCGGATAACGAATTGCCGCTGGGCCTTTGTGTTGATAGGCGGTATGGAGCAATTGGCGGCACTCGTTTTCGTTAGAGGGGCAAGCAATGATCATATTGGGAATGCACCGCAGATAACTGAGGTCATAAACGCCGTGGTGGGTTGCACCGTCTTGCCCAACCAACCCTCCGCGGTCAATAGCAAAGGTTACGTCTAGATTTTGCAGAGCAACGTCGTGTATGAGTTGATCATAGGCCCTTTGCAAAAAGGTAGAGTAGATCGCCACGACAGGTTTAAGCCCGTCACATGCCATGCCCGCAGCAAGAGTAACGGCATGCTGCTCGGCAATAGCAACGTCGTGATAGCGGTCTGGATACTCTTGGGAAAAACGCACCATGCCAGAACCCTCACACATTGCGGGGGTAATGCCGATCAAACGACTGTCGGCTGCTGCGGTGTCGCACAACCAACGGCCGAAGACATCCTGATATTTTGGAGGCGAAGGTTTTTTGTTTCCGGCGGCTTCGGGGTTGGCCTCAATTTTGTTGATGGCATGGTAACCAACCGGATCACTTTCCGCCGGACTAAAGCCTTTGCCCTTGACGGTCCGAATATGGAGCAACTGGGGCCCTTTGAGCTCTATCATTGCCTCAAGTGTTTGCACTAACTGGGGTAGGTCGTGACCGTCTAATGGTCCTACGTAGTTAAAGCCCAATTCTTCAAACAGCATGCCGGGGGCCACCAAGCTCTTCATCTGCTCTTCAGTCTTTTTAGCAAAATCCCAGGCAGTTCTCACATGTTCGAGAATGCGTTTGGAGCCCTCCCGAAGGGCAATATAGGTGGGGCTCGCCCAAATTTTTGCAAAGTAGGTGGCTAAGCCCCCGGTATTGTGGCCAATAGACATTTGGTTGTCGTTAAGTATGACCAGCATATTGGGTCGCACGTGTCCCGCATGTGCCAGGGCTTCAAAGGCCATACCACCAGTGATGGCTCCATCCCCGATAACCGCCACCACTTTGCGTTCCAGTCCTTGCCGATGGGCTGCAATGGCCATTCCCATAGCGGCAGAAATACTCGTAGAGCTATGGCCAACCCCAAAGGTATCGAAATTACTTTCACTGCGCTTCGGAAATCCAGATAGCCCCTCGGCTTGTCGGATAGTCGCAAGCCGCTCCATGCGTCCGGTGAGAATTTTATGGGGGTAGGTTTGGTGGCCCACATCCCAGACGATCCGGTCCTCGGGCGTGTTCAGCACGTGGTGCAGCGCTATTGACAGCTCTACTACCCCAAGCCCTGCGCCAAAGTGGCCGCCGGTTTGGCTGACGCTGAACAACATATACTGGCGCACTTCATCGGCTAAGGTTCGTAAGTCGTCCTCACCCATAGACCTGAGCACGCCAAGGTCTGAATTGATCTGCTCAAGGAGTGGTGTGACGGGTTTGACAGTAGGGAACGTTGTGGTCATTTTACGATGATACCCTATCTGCCGGCATTTCAGTGGTGGGTTTGGAGACACCGGCATAACCCAGTAATGCCCCTTGGAGGCGGTTACAGCCCTGCTTGCCCAGTGTCCGTCCATCAGGCCAGAACAGTAGCGGATTAACCTCGCCCTGGTCGTCAGCAAGCAGCGTGTTAATGTCCAACATGCTCGTGCCAGACTTACTTTCTACCCATCTCGTCAGACGTCGCTCAAAATCTCTTAGCGCTTCGGCTTCACGCTTCAGTGCAGGCGTTATTGCTGGTGGAACTACGACTAAGCTCGGCGACACGCTCCAATAAGCGCGTAGAGCATCGATTTCATCGAGTGCGTTAAACGTCGACTCTGACTTTGCCAAGCCGTCGCTATCATCAAGGAACAGCACAGTAGTTACGGGGCGGTAGTGTGCCACTGTTCGCTCAAAACATTTGGCAATGGTAGTGGGAGTAAACAGGGGTGAGGCTTTGACGCGCAGTTGGCTAGGCTCAAGCTTTTTTGCTGAGCGCTGTTTCCACTCAGAGAATACAGAGCCGCCAATGATCAGCGTGTATGAATCTTTACTGACTCTAATTTGGTCCGTTTCTTCCAGAAAGATTCGCACTTTTTCGCAGGATGTTTCAGAGGTCTGCCGCTTAAAATCAGTCGTTGTCAAAATAACAGCGATAGGCGGCAACGCGAGAATGAGTATAAGCAGCCACGAGAAGCGCATAGATTCGTCTTCAGAATAAAGCTGCTGTTTCATAGGCCCCCTGTGTTTTTTTAATTAGGCCCTAAAAGGCATAAAAAAACACTAATAAGTGGCTAATTTTGCCATTTATTTGAGATAAATGTTTAGACCTGCGCTAAAGTTTTAACCAGCGGAGGCAAAGATAAGCGATATGCTGTACCAGAGAAAAATTTCTAAGGGCGATGCGTTGTCAGCGAAGCTGGGGTTTCAGCTTCAGACCACTCGTTATGTTTTGGCAGGCACTCAAATGTTGGGTGTTTGTGGCGGCATGTTTTTACTTTGGTACCAGTCTGTTCCGTTGCCCACGCCAGCTTGGGGCGTTGGAATGTTGATCTTATCTTTCATTCAGTCTCTGCACATGAGCCAAGCGCTGGAAAGTCAGCGCCACATCACGGCGGTAGGTCCGGTGCTCAGGGAGCTGCTTGTTTCCGCGGCAATAGGCGGTTTTGCGTGGTCTGCTACGGTAATCTGGATGGGCGAATACCTGTCAGACGAGGTGCTGTATGCGCTGGTTATGATCATGGTGATCATTACGGTTGCGACGGTGGCTGCGACCGCGGTAGTGCGAGAGTTTTATCTCGTTTGGCTGTGTTCTTCGCTCATACCGGTTGCTTGTTGGCTGGCGTGGACTGCTGATGCTAGGCCCTTCAACCTGATTTTTGCCGCCGTACTCTGGGGCTTGGCGATCCTCATGGCCGTTTTGAGTTACGGAATCAGTCGTTCTTTCACGCAAATGGTTGAATCAGGCCTCGAGCGTGAAGCCATGGCTAAAGACATGGCAGGATTTTCAGAAACACTGCGGGCAAAGAATACTCAGCTTCAAGAAGCCAGGAAGCAACTTGCAGACCTTGCGAAACTCGACGAGTTAACAGGTCTTCGCAACCGGAGGGGAGCGGACAAGGCTTTCGATATGGAGGTCAGTCGCGCGCAACGTGGTGGCAGTTCGATCGCCGTCATTATGATCGACGTCGATCACTTTAAAGCCTACAACGATACCTATGGCCATCCTGCTGGAGATGACGTCCTCAAGCGAATAGCGGGTGTTCTGCGGTCTGTAACCGCGCGGGCCGGAGAGTTGGCTATTCGGATGGGGGGAGAAGAATTTTTGCTTCTGCTGCCTGGGGCGAATCAGGCTGACGCGCTGGTTGCGGGCGAGAGAATACGAACTAGGATCATGTCTCTAGAAATTGAACACTCTGCGTCTCCCTCAGGTTCGATAGTCACTGTGTCTCAAGGAGTTGTGGCCTGTATCCCCTCCATGACCACTGAGTTCAAGCAACTCCTTGAGGCGGCTGATAAAGCGCTCTATTCCAGTAAAGAAGGGGGTCGCAATACGGTGACACTGTCGCCTTTCAGACCTTAGTCATCCTCTGAGGCTGGGCCGCCACCGCGCCGCAGGCGACTGATCTGTCGTCGCTCATGTTTGTCGGGACGGTGATTAGGTTTATTGAGACCTCCCGCGGCACGGCGCAGCAGGGCCTCTTTCTCCCGCCGCGCAACACTATCTTCGGATTCTTCATACAAGGTCTGGGCGACTGCGGCGGGGCCTCTCTGGTCGCTTAGGCTGCGTATTGTGATCTCTTTTTCATCCCAACCTTGCCGTATTGTCAGTTGGTCGCCGATGGCAATTTCTCGACTGACTTTTACCCGCTGTCCATCAAGTTGTACTTTGCCACCTTCGATGGCGGCCTTGGCGAGGCTGCGGGTTTTAAAAAAACGCGCAGCCCAAAGCCATTTATCGACGCGCACTTTGGCGGTTTTGGTTTGTTTATCCGTCAAAATGGGGCAATCCTTCAAATAGCTCGTCGAAGTGGAGTACGGCTGGGTAACGTGTCTCAGTGCGCTGGCGTTGACTGCTGTCGGGTTGGCGCAACGTAATTAGATGCGCTACGCCATAAATCTCGGCCGATGCCAGCACTGACTCGGAGTCATCAATAAACAAAGTACGCTGCGGTTCAAATGCGCTAGCAGCTTGAAGCTCTTGCCAAAATGCTTGGTACTCCTTGGGTGCATTGAAACTGTGGGAGGTAAAAACCTTATCCAACCAAGGCTCGAGATGCACTTGCTCTAACTTAATACGCAGGGTGTCTGGATGGGCATTAGTGATCAAAACAACCTCACAGTGACTCGCACGCAACCTGCGCAGAAAATTTTCGGCTTCCGGCCGCCAACCGATGTTGGCGGCGTGCTGACGTTTTAGTTGTGCAATATCGAAACCAACAACGTTGGACCAAAAATCAAGGCAGTACCAATTGAGATGCCCACTTTCTCTTGCATGAATAGGGTTGAGGTAGGCCTTCGCCGCCTCAAGATCGATGCCTTGAATTTGGGCGTAGGTGGCTGGAACGATCTCGGTCCAGAATTCGGTATCGAAGCGAAGATCTAGCAAGGTACCGTCCATATCAAGCAGCACCGTATCAATGTTTGACCAGTCCACGCCCAGAACAGATTTATCGTTATGCACACTCAGTGCCATGGCAATGTTACCCTTTCATGCAATGGATATATTAAAACACGCGATACCACCCCCCCCGGCGTTACCCGCAGGTTTTGAGGCCTTGCCTCACGATTTAACAGCGAAACTGCTGTCACTTTTGGCCCGAACCTCCGAAGCCTTGGTAGGTTACTACCAAGACACCGAATCTGTGTCAGTGGACCGAAAGGCAGATCGCAGCCCGGTGACCACAGCTGACCACAGCGCCCATGCAATTTTGGCTCAGGGGCTGGCAGCGTTGACGCCCGATATCCCTTTCTTATCTGAGGAATCTTCGTCTGAAGAGATACGCGACCGGCATAACTGGCGGATTTGCTGGATGGTCGATCCTTTAGATGGTACCCGGGAGTTTTTGGAGCGCACGGGGGAATTCACCGTAAATGTTGCCCTGATAGTTGATCAGAGGCCTATTTTGGGATTCATCGCGCAGCCCCTCGAGAAACAATGTTACCTGGGTATACCGGGGTCAGGGTTGTGGCGCTGTGCAGGTGATGATTTTGACCGGCTCTCTGCGCTGGCCCCAAGTGCTATGCAGGGCGAAAGTATCCGCATGTTGGCCAGTCAGAGACACAGTCCTAAACGTGTTGCAGCGCTAACTGAGCGGCTGGCCGGCTCGGGTCTGCCTGTTAAGCGAGTTAACGCCGGCAGCGCCCTGAAGTTTTTTGCCCTCGTCGATGGGCGAGCCGATATTTATCCCCGCAGTTCACCCTGTTATGAATGGGACGTAGCCGCTGGAGATGCATTGGTTCGAGCGGCTGGGGGTGAGGTTTTGTCCGAACTGGGATTGCCTTTGGCCTATAATAATCGTGACACACTCTTGGTACACTACTTCGTTGCAGCGGTACCTTCTGGGTTACCTTTGCTCCCCTTGCTTGAAGGGGCGCACGATTTATTTAATGAGTCACGCGATGTGCATGCGTCCAATGTTGTAGAGGACCTGGGTAATGGCTAACGAGAACGAGCCTGCTGAAAACGACGCCGCTAATGAGGAGATGACTCCCGCTATGCGTCTGATGGTGCTGCAGTCCAAGCACCGTGGGCTCGATCAAAAAATCTCTGAATTACAGCTGCAGTCCTACCACAACCAACTTCTTATCCAGCGGCTCAAGAAAGAAAAGCTCAGATTGAGAGATGCCATTGAGCGCATCAAGGACGAAATGATCCCTGACCTCAATGCCTGATACTAATATCTGAAGGTTTCAGCACAAAATTGACCCCTCGTGGGTGAGTAGCCATTCTTTGCGATCCAAACCTCCGGCAAACCCCGTGAGATCACCGCTGCTGCCCAAAATGCGGTGGCAAGGCAGTATCAGTGAGATGGGATTGCGACCCACCGCGCTGCCAACGGCTCTCGGTGCAGAAGGGGGATCCAGTCTTTGGGCGAGCTGTCCGTAACTCAGAGTCTGGCCAAAAGAAATTTCCATCAATCGCCGCCAAACGCGTTGCTGAAAGGCCGTGCCCGCCGGTGCCACTGGTATATCAAACGCAGTTAGTTGCCCATCAAAGTAAGCCTGAAGTTGTCTCGCGCATTCATCGAGTAGCGCACAGGAACGAATCGATGAACCCGTGGTTACGGCATCGTCAAAATCCCAGCCAACACTCTCGACGGCATGAGTGCTACCGGTAATAGTTAAAGGCCCCAGCGGGCTGCTTATTTGGGTACGGTAAGCCACGGATTCGGCCATTGTTTATTGATCTCCCGAGTCGCTGGCGTTGCTGGCGTGTGCGGCAAAACCGGCTCCCGCTTGAGCGTAAAGATTAAAGGCTGAAATGCCTAAGGAACGCAGTTGCTCAGAATGCTCTTCATGTCTTACCACTGACGCAATGTCACCGGCATACCCCATGGATCGAATGAGTTCAGCGACCATGATATTTTCAGGGTGGTTAGTGAGAGCGAGCATAATGACCTCCACCTCTTTAAGGTTTATGCGTACCCAAAAGTCTGGATCGGAGGCATCGGCGCAGATAACCCGGCGTTGCTCTAGTTGGTGGTGGGTAACCTTTTCTAGAGAGGTTTCTACGCCCAATACTGCTTCACCCAAGCGAGGTGCTAGAGCCTCATAAGCGCCGGTGCCCACTCGACCCATTCCCAAGATAACGGTGTTGACGTGATCGGTGGGTTCGTAGGTATCCATTAATTGCATCGACCTATGACCCAGTAGCTGATCGCGGTATTTTCTGTAAAAACCATGGGACGCTTTACTCATTGGTGCAGCCAGTAAAAAGCTTATGGCGAGGGCAATTGAAAGTGTTGAACTCCAAACGGGGGCGACCCAACCCAATCCTGCGGCCACTGCGATAACGATGAGTCCAAACTCACTGTGGTTAGATAGCACGCTTGAGGCTAAAACAGCAGACCTAGGCGTGGTGTGCAGGCGTGTCATCAAGAAGAAGTAGAGTAAAGGCTTGCCCACAGAGACCAAGCCTAAGACTACCGCCACACCAATAAGTAGCGCTGGGGGCCAGCCGCCGAGGCCAATGGATAAGAAGAAACCGACCAGAAACAGATCTTTGAGTTGAATAAGGTTTGCAGCAAGGGCTTTAGTTTTTTGTTCTCCCGCCA
>ERZ1048068.2480-NODE-2480-length-12943-cov-5.126086_pt1 | contig 12943 bp, 8 predicted proteins | sample MGYA00383098_ERZ1048068 | MGnify/ENA primary metagenome ERZ1048068 (study PRJEB29581, sample SAMEA5548368) | metagenome | biome: marine; feature: coastal; material: water | depth 1 m | study: Short-term variability in the microbial, nano- and picoplankton... | reverse complement strand
TATTACACCATTTCCAAGTTTTAGGACCATACTGTGGAATATATGTTTCATCATTATCTATTATTTTTTTTACATTCAAAATTCATGCGGAGTACTACTAGTGACACTATCTAAAAATCAAAATACAAAAAATGCCATAGACAACATCAGTCATCTATGGCAATTCTACCCGTATTACTGTTTTCAGCTTACCAATCGCTCGTGCGCTTAGTAGTCTAAAAACGCTTCTTATTCCTTGATCAGCATAGTCTTAGCTAGTGCTCCATTTGCACCCGCTACTAATACAATATATGCACCTCTTTGAAGATCATCAGAATTAATCTTTTGAGAATGAGTACCAGCTATATAACTCTGCGCTGATACTGTTGATACTACTCTCCCCTTCATATCCATAACTTCGATAGATAATGTTTGTATAGACTCTAGGTCAAATGATACAGTTGTGAATTGCGATGCTGGATTAGGATAAACTGCGATCGTCTCATCGATAACAGATAGTGGATCTTTAGTACTAGATACGAGATCAGCGAAATATCCATTATCAGATAAAGCGGTCCAGTTGGCTGCCCAGTTATTAACATTGTCAAATGCTCCTTTAAAGGTAACTGCATCGAAAAATGTGTTTCCTCCAGGTACTATTACATCACCGTTCAATGCTGGACCAAATGCAACTCTTGGATCAAGACCACCATTTGGCTCTCTGCTGATACCACCCAGATTAGGATTTGCTATCTGACTACCATTATCAATGAGATGAGCGATCAATAAGTTATCATCGCCACCATCTGTAGTTACGATATCTGCAAATGTAGATCCTGCTCCGAAGTCAAAAAATACATTATTGATAAACTCTAGATCTCCATCTAAAAATCTTTGGTAAGAATCTTGCGCTGTGTCATTATCTATTACGATAGCTCTTCTAGCAAATCCTGTCATTACAGAATTGTAAACTTTCGCCGCTGCATCATCTCTGATACGTAGTGCATCATTGTTATCTTCATTGTCAGACGTATCTCCTGCACCAATGAATGTTGCATTGGCAATGATAGGTGTTACTTGCGGAGTCAAATCTGCTTGTTCGCTGCCTTTGCAGTATCCAGCGCTATTTGATTCTACATCTTGTAGAGAGAACCAGTACTGCCCATTACCATCCCATGATTGATCATAATCGAAACTATCGTCACCACAGAAAGATACTGATGCGTACTTTACGTTTACTGCACCACCGAAAAACTCGATCCCATCATCAAGGTTAGCGAACACTTCTACGTAATCGATAGTCGTTCCTGATCCTACACCTGCGAGCGTCAGTCCGTTGATCTCGTTATTAGCTTCTAGCTTCGCTCCACCATGTCTGATAGATACATAAGTTAGCGTTCCTGAGTTTTCAGTATTATCCGTTCCTCCATACTCTGCTCTTCCTTCAGTAGATGGTATACCTTCTACGTTTTGCACTCCACCATCTACACCTACGATACCGTTACCGAGAATGATCAATCCACCCCAAAGCCCTTTATCGTCCTTAGTAAGATCTTCGTTATTGTCTAATTCTGTATCAAATTCTGAAGTAAAGATGATTGGTTGACTCGCAGTACCTTGAGCATTTATCATAGCCCCTTTTGGTACGATCAGCGCAGAGGCTGCATCACCTGTATTAGGTGTAGATATTCCCTTGATTACAGTTCCTGCTTCGATATTGAGCGTCTGACCAACTGGCACAAATACGTATCCGTCTAGTAGATACTCAGTACCATTATTCCAGCTAAGATTGCTGGTAATGTTAGCGTCTGTGATCGTCAATTGTGCTGATAAAAATGTTGAAATAAAAATAAATAGTAAAGTTATTCTCATGAATATTGGATTTTGGTTAATTAAAATTGAAAGTTTAAGTTATTTATATCTGAATGTTACGATTACCTCTTTTATGTCTACTGCCCTAATGCTTAATTCTATGTTACTACAAATGTATAGGCGAAGTATTTCCGCATTGTATAATTTGGATTAAGTCATAGTTAAGTAATCCTCTTATTGTTTAACATTCAGCTAACTTTAGAAAAGTACTCTTTGTATATTGTTCTGATTTTCAGATATATAACAGAGACTAAATACGATTATTTGCCGTCTTCAAAAGGTGAAATTTATAATTACATTATCATTTTTAGTGATATGTGATAAAAAAAATAGTTCTTTGGTTAGCTTCGTCTGAATATTTGAATTCGAGGCAACAGTAACTATTGAACTAAGAGGCCATGTCTCCATTTAAGAATATAATGAAAGCGAAAATCAAGTTTTTAAGAAAGGCTAAATATTGGTCATATAGATTCGGTATACATAGGCTACTACCTGCTGAGAAGCTCAATTTTTCTGGTCATGCAGCGATGGTTTCTAAATGGATCTCTGAGCACAAAGATCTGGTCATGACAGATTTCCCTACTAAGAAGTTTGATTATAATAAAAGATTTGAAATATACAAGCACATCCTTGACCATCAAGTAAAAGATGGCGCTATGGATTACTTTGAATTCGGAGTATCCAAAGGTGTATCTTTTAAGTGGTGGAATTCAGAACATACTAATCCAGATTCTCAATTCTTTGGATTCGATACATTTACGGGATTACCAGAAGACTGGGGACCACTTAAAGCTGGGTCTATGTCTAGTGGTAACGAACAACCAGAAATAGATGGCAATCGTCATTCATTTTATCAAGGTATATTTCAAGATACCCTATTTAAATTTTTAGAGACATATAATCCTGGAAAGAAAATGGTTTTCTTGATGGATGCAGATTTATACTCTTCTACACTATTTGTACTCACTACTATGTCTAGATATCTAAAAAGTGGGGACATCATTATATTTGATGAGTTCAATGTACCGCTACACGAATTCAAGGCATTCCATGAATGGAGTACAACTTACTACATCGATTATGAAGTGATCGCTGAAGTCAACAATTACTATTGTGTGGCGATCAAAATAAAGTAGTCTTTAGATCTCAGAATTGTGCTTACATTTGTAATATGCCGAGTATTTCTATAGTCATATCTTATTATAAGGCCTTAGGTGATCTTAAACTCATTCTTAAAGCACTAAATCAGCAAAGTAAATCTGATTTCGAAGTGATCATTTCCGAAGACGATACTTCTCAAAATACAAAGAAATTCCTCAATAACAATCAGCCTAAATATAACTTTCCTATTCTCCACAATTATCAAAGTGAAGATCTTGGATTTCGTAAAAACATGATGCTTAATAGAGCTATCTTGTCGGCCAATGCAGAAATGTTAGTATTTATTGATGGTGATTGTATTCCACACAAACACTTCGTAAAAGAGTACATCAAAGAGAAAGAATCTGATAGCATTTTGGTTGGACGTAGAGTTATGTTAGGACCAAAAATTAGTGCCAATATTCAAGCTACAGAGTCACTTAAAACCCTGAATATTTTTTCTATTCTCACATCTGATTCTACAAAAATTAAAGATGCCATCTACTCACCTTATCTTCCACTCACCACAAAAATTCGTGGGCTTGTGGGATGCAATTGGGGAATAAATAAAAATCACCTCCTAGCCATCAATGGATATGACGAAGACTATATTACTGCTGGTGTCGGAGAGGATAATGATGTAGAGTGGCGTTTGGAATTGAATGGCGTCACAAAAAAAAGTATGAAGAACAAAGCCATAGTTTATCATTTGCATCATGAGAGATCTTATACCAAAGATGTCATATTTGCCAATATGGATATCTGGAAAGCAAAACAAAAAACAAATTATATTCAATGTATCAGTGGAATCGAAAAACTAGACTAAATATGTAAGTAACGAACTTTAAAAACGATACTAAAAATGGACAAGACAGGAGAATAAATTAAACTAAGATTAGCCAGTCGAAAGGAATCAAATATTTTAAATTACTTTCGATCGAATTAATCAAAAATCATTCATTAAAAAATACTCAATCATCAAGCTTATTGATCACTAAAATGTCTAAAAAACAACTCCGTCTTAGATAGGTTGATGTAAGAACTAGAAACTATTTACTTGAATATTTCTTGACATGATGATGTCTCTCGCGCTTTACATTCTGTAGGGATTGCATGTGAGAGGATAAGTATTGATTATATCTAGCTGTATGGATAGGATTGGATTCATCATACGTATCACTGTACATATCAGCCTCTATTCTCTGACGCAAAGCTTCATAAACAGATACAGCACAGGCTACTGAAATATTTAGACTTTTTGTAATCCCCATCTGGGGAATAACATAGTTACCATCACAATAAGACAAGGTCTCTGGTGTGATTCCAGCATGTTCATTACCAAATAGTAGAGCTATAGACTCTTTCATATCAATATCATACATTCCTACACTCTTTTCGCCAAGGTGCGTAGCCCAGATTTTATTATACTTAGACTTGATTACTTTGAAGCATTCTTCCCTATCATCAAAGAGGTGGACTTCTATATACTTCCATGCTCCAGAACTTGTAGTCTTACCGATCTTGAAGTCCTTAAGCTTCATATTATTCTGAGTATATAAGATGTAAATCTCCTGTATACCTGCTGAATCACAAGATCTAAGTACTGCTCCTACATTATGAGGGTCGTGTACATTTTCAAGGATTACAGTTAGACCTAATTGCCGTCTAGCAGCTAGTCCCTCATAATTTTTATTTCGACTTTCTGTGATTCTTGATGACATGAGACTTACAATATCTTTTACTTTCTCTGAAATCTATTATCCTTAAAGTAAATCACATCTACATTTTTATTAGCGAAGTAGTCTATCTTATTTCCAGTCACTATATTTTCGTCTTCACTTTTGTATTTAGGAAACAATGCTATTGTACTTTGAAGTAACCCCTTAGAGTCTTGATTCATATTGAATTGAAATCCACTTCCGTGTTTTACCATAGCCCTACCAATATAAAGCATCATATCATATCCTTCGTAAGCCTCCTTAGTCGGTAAAGCTCCGTAGGTATCGTAGTATTTACTCTTGAACTGTGCGACGGTTTTATCTTTCTTATCCACAAAACTAGATGTCACTACATGGGCAGATGTACCATTATAATTATCAAATGTCAATTTCTCAGAGTCTAGCACGATAGGCATTCCGTACACAATTACATTATTCTGTCCTCTTTCAGCGGTGAGTCTACGTATTGCTCCATATATGAATGATTCATCTTTGCTATTCATGTTTGGGATCAAAAACACTTTAGTCTTGGGATCTTCTCCTTTTTCAAGCGCAAGGTAATCATAGAATAACATACGCGATTCCTTCAACGAATCTAGAGGTATAAAATACTCCGCTATCGGAGTTCTTTCTTTAGACATATAATAGCTTCGTGCCAATTTTTGAATATATTTTGCTCTATTCTTATCTGTTTTATTCCCTTCTTGCCCAAGTAATACTACTTCACCAACTTCATAGTTTTGACTTACATGCTCTACCATCTTTTGATAATGATCAAGCAATGATGGCTTGAGTTGCACGAAATATGGATTGTCATTAGTTGTCTTACTACTAGAAATCCATGGTGAAACTAATGTTATTTCTTCCTTCTTAGCAAATTCGGCCGCTTTCTTAAGATCGTCTTTTTTGTAAGGACCTATGATAACGTCTGCTCCAGCAGATTGAGCTTCTCTAAGCTTAGTTGAGATTGTACCTCCATTACCTATGTCTATAGTAGTCATCGTCAGATTAGCACCTTCGCTATCTAGAATATCGAGTGCCATTTTAGCGCCTGCATAGTAATTGATCATGCGCTCATTTCCTTTTCCAGAATTATTGTACTCAGCAGATTCCAAAGGAATAAGCATCACAATATTATAGTGATCTTTCCTATTTGAGTTACCATAATTAGAAGATAAATCACTATTCATAGACTTAGTATCCGTCTTGATCTCTGTCCATTGAACAGTATCTACTTTGGCCACTCTCTCTTTTTTCTTTGGAGGAAAAGATGACTTTCTAGTATTCTTGTTGGAAGATGATCGGCTAGTAATTTTATCAGTTCCACCACAAGCCAGAAGCATTAGTGCAAATAAAAAAATTACAAATACCTTACTCCCATTCGATAGTAGCTGGTGGCTTGGTGCTGATATCATATACAACTCTATTTATACCTTTTATTTTATTAATAATCTCACTAGAAACTTTAGCAAGAAACTCATGCGGAAGAGGGCTCCATTCGGCGGTCATACCATCGACTGAATTAACACAACGAAGCGCAATCGTAAATTCGTATGTACGCTCGTCTCCCATTACTCCTACGGACTGCACAGGCAACAAGATTGCTCCAGCTTGCCATACCTTATCATAAAGGTTGTACTCTCTCAGTAAATTGATATAGATAGCATCTGCTTCTTGGCATAATCTAATCTTTTCTCTATCTATTGGACCAAGTACTCTGATCGCAAGTCCAGGACCCGGAAAAGGATGTCTACCTACCAGATGTTCCGATATTCCTAACTCTCTTCCTACCCTTCTCACTTCATCTTTAAATAGCATACGCAACGGCTCTACGATCTTTAGATCTAATAGATCAGGTAATCCACCGACATTATGATGGGACTTAATCGTAACGGATGGTCCATGCACAGATACAGACTCTATTACATCAGGATAGATAGTACCTTGAGCCAGCCATGTAGCATTGTTTATTCTTTTAGATTCTCTCTGAAATACTTCTATAAATACACGACCAATAGTCTTACGCTTTTCTTCTGGGTCGGAGATTCCTTCTAATTCATCTAGAAATTCATTAGTCGCATCTACACCAGTAATATTAAATCCCATACCCTCATAAGACTCCATTACCTCAGAAAACTCATCCTTTCGTAAGAGTCCATTGTCCAAAAATATACAATGTAATTTGTCTCCGATAGCCCTATGCAGAAGTGATGCAGCCACAGTACTATCTACTCCTCCTGAAAGGCCTAAAACTACATGTTCCTCTCCGATCGTAGTTCTAAGTTCTGACACTGTCATATCTATAAATGACGCAGGTGTCCAATCGCATCTACATCCTGCGATCTTCTTTACGAAATTTTTAAATAGCTCTTTACCTTGTAAACTATGATAAACTTCCGGATGAAACTGCACACCATAGACTGGATGATCAAATGTACCGCTTGCAGATCTATATGCCGCTACAGGTATATCGGCCGTACTAGCGATCACTTCGAATCCCTCTGGAACAGAAAGCACTGAGTCACTATGCGACATCCAGACCTGAGCTTCATTTTGTACTCCTTCAAATAATGGATCATCCGAAATCTCAAAATGGAGATTAGCTTTGCCGTATTCTCGTTTATTACTCTTATGAACAACACCACCAAGTGTCTTGGCAATCCATTGTGCACCATAACATACTGCCATCACTGGAATAGTACCTATAAGGTGTTGAATATCAGGCATAAGTGCATTCTCATCCAAAACGGAAAATGGGCTGCCTGACAGGATAATCGCTTTAGTATCAGCATCTACACTTGTCACCTTGTTATAAGGTTTGATCTCACAGTAAATGCCTATCTCACGTAGTCTACGTGCTATTAATTGGGTAAATTGTGACCCAAAATCAAGTATGATGATCTTTTCGTTCATACACACAAATATATGATTTTTCCTAATGGATAGAGATAAATTAAAAATTGATGGAAGGTTAATTTCAACCGCCTAATAGGATAGTAAGATTAGGGATGCGTTACTGTAATGTATCTCAAATTCCAATAGTTATCTCACTAGCATTAGAGGACGACCTTAGTCACGCTCCACTTACTCTAATCAGTCCACAGGTCTTTAGACACTATAAATCAGCTCATTCTGAAATAACCCAAACTTGTCTATAGAGAGTGATCCAGATTACCTCTGATTAGGTTAAGGAAAAATTCTGCCGTCTTCTAAGTAAATGCAAAAGTAAATTCATTGCCAAAAAACATTGAAATTTTCATATTACTAGAATATCTGATTAGACTTGGTTTGTAAGAATCTTGCCATCTACACTGATAATACTTCATAGTCTTATAGTATTAGAGTAATAATCACAAAATTACATCAAACCATTTTACATTTTACTTTGCTAAAACTAATTTAACGATAGAATTGCGACCGTCGAAAGTAGATACTTTCAATAGATAAGTTCCAGATCGTAAATCATCTACCTGATAGTAATTCACACCACCCTTCCATACCTCCAGCGGCCTTCCAGTAATGTCATAAAGAATCACTTTACTAAGTTTCTCTTCTGTCGTTATCTGAAACGATCCGTCTGTAGGATTAGGGTAGATAGTAGCCTCTAACACAAAATCATTTTCTACACGAGTATCTAATCCTTCCACAGAGTAACTTGTATTGTAAAAATCTAATCCCCCTCTACGATTACCTATCAATAGCTCAAGAAAGCCATCATTATCAATATCGAAAACTGCAGGCACCGAATTTCTTCCTATCAATATATTACCAAGTCGATCATTTTTAAGAGTAAAAAGTTGTGTATCTTGATTATAATTATTCCAAACTCTAATTTCTCCAGCATCTGTACCCGTAAATAAAAGTAACTCATTTTCCGTTTGATAAAAATATGGAGAATTTGATTTTACACTATTACTTTCTAAAGGAATTATACCATTCGAATTAGGACTGTCATTCTCTTCCTCACCAAACATTGGTTCGGTTACAGTTCCTATATTTTGAAAATAATTGACTGCCCTAAAACTTCCGGCGACTCCTGTATTATTAACCTCCCCTAAAACAATATCATTTAATCCATCTTCATTCAAATCCACAATCTGAGGTATCAGATTTGTCCCTGGATCTAGATCCATATATTCAGAAAAATATCCATTAAACTCTAATGGCTGATTTGCGCCCGCCTTATTCTCAAAATAAAATAAATCTCCATTGCTAGGTCCACTACTGCCATCACAAACGATAAGATCTAAATCACCATCACCGTCCAAATCACCGAACGCAGGCGCTAATCTCGAACTAAATTCTAATAAACTTGAAAATGATAAATAGTCCTCATCCACCAATTCAAAAGCAGGTTCTGACTCTGTACCTATGTTTTCGAATAAATGCAAACCTATTTGACGAGTAGAACTAGTGATTTGATAACCACTATTACCAACTAGAATATCAGTCAACCCATCGGCATTATAATCTATGAACGTTGGTGTGGTATATCGACCGATATTTATAGTCTCATCCATTAACAAATCTTTTCTATCCAATTCGAATACAGGCATTGCATCAGTATTAGTATTTTGATAATACCAAATGTGATTAATATTAATCCCACTTTCCTTAGCAATTGAGCAGGACACAAAATCTCTATTACCATCATTATCTACATCTACATAATATGCTGCTGGATTGATGTGTTGATTTACTCCACCTTCGGATTGTGGGTATTTTTCTATTACCAAATTAATTCTAGCCAAGTCTGTATCACCACCGTTTTGTAAATACACCAGTGTGGCTGTCCCAATGTCACCAAGCACTACATCCATATCTCCATCTCCATCTCCGTCAAAAGCCGCAACCGTAGATCCACTATGTCGCTCTGTAGCTAAGGGCCCTTCTTCTAACATAGTAAATAGAAGACAAGGTGCGTTCGCTGGATTAGAATCTGCATTAATCTCAATTTCGGGAGTATTCCCATCTTCTTTCACCTTACCCCAACAAGTCTCTCCCGTAGTAAACACCAATCGATCTAAACCTAAATTTTCATCTGCAGCAAGATTTTCATACAAGAAAAGATAAGACCCACCATCCTCAAATGATAAGATATCTATATCACCATCACCATCCATATCGACAATAGCGGGCACATCGGTATTCATCGCCACATAGATCTGTCTTCTCTGTATATTATCTGAAGCTGTAGGGAAATCATAATATAAAGTATTGGGATCTGCATCACCGAACATTTGCTGCTCAAAAGACCATACGCCATTCACAACACTTCCTTTCCATACTGATACTCCGTTATTGTTACTTGGAGGTGCTCCAAATATATCTTGAACACCATCGCCATCATAATCCACTAATAATACCCAATCGTGCAACTCAGTTGGGAATGCTCTTTCATACTGTGGTGCATGTTCAAAAGCAACTACTCCCTCTCCACCCTTATGCAAAAAAGCATAAGGCCTATTTCCATTACGATCAAATACAAACAAATCTATATTACCATCGCCATTAAAATCAATATTGCTAAACTGTGGATTGACTAATCCTCCTAAGAAACCAAATGCTAGATCAGAACCGAAAGCGGACATTGGATAGTTGATCTCACTAAAGTCTTGTGAGTAACATATCAACGAAAATTGGATGATACAAAGGATGAATATTGATTTTATATAGCTCATATATGTGACTTTCGTATTAACATTTTATAGTACGCTAAAAATAATAGGATATAATAACGTATGACTACTCTTTGGCGACTGTTCATCATATTTTCTTAAAATTATATTATGAATGACCCAACATATTGTTGAAATAGGATAATAAAATTCAATCTCAACACCAACGGTTCATGACTAAACCTCATTAAAAGCACTTATATACTTACATTATTACTAATCTATATATGTAATTCTTTACATTTATGCATCTAATAGGTATAAGACAGTCTCAATGGTGTGATATATTAAGTGAATTAGATAGTTTAATACCTTATTAACACAATAAAGACCATAACAATCGTCTTAGTATTAAGAAATACGGAATAACTAAATAGTAGAGATATGGATACGACGCTACTTGCAATGGAAAAAGAGAACAAGAAAAAAGGAATGCGCAATAGCATAATCTTACACTTGTTATTATTACTACTGGCATGGTACTTATCGTGGCCAGCGTCAGTGCCAAAACCACAGCCTATTGAAGTGGCAATTGTCTTTGAGGAAAGTAAGCTAATTGACTTTGCTATGGAAGACAGCAGTAAAAGTAAAGCTGCAAAGGCAGATGAAGGTAAGACAAGGGAGCAAACTGAAGAGGTAAAAAAAGTAAAAACTACTCCTACAGAAGTAAAAGTAGAAACGCAAGTAACAGTTCCTACCCCACCTACTCCAACCAAAGACGTAACACCTACAGAACCAATGATAGCTGTAGTGATAGATGAAGAATCTCCTGTAGAAGCTATAGAAGAGGAAATGGAATTTGACGAGCCCGAAGAAGAATTAATCCCAGAGACTGTGGAAGTTGAAGAAGTAGTTAAACCTACGAAGACAACCAAACCTGCATCTGAAACTGCACCTACAGGTAAGGATAATGGCGAAAGTGAAACAGGTACGGATAAACCATCATCTACAGAAGGCGAAGGTGGTAATGGCAAAGGAGATAAAGGAGATGGAGATGGTGCAGATAGAGGCGATGATGGAGATAGTGGTTTCGGCGATGAAGGGGCCGGTACCGGTGCATATGATGGTTCTGGTGATGGCGTATTTGGACGTAAAGTAATTTATAGAAATCATGCAGAATTAGCGGCAGTAACTGCAAGTGGATCGGGTAGGATATATGTCAAGGTATGTATCGATAGAAAAGGTAAAGCAACATATACTGAAATCGACAACTCCAATACTACAATCAAAAATAAGAATACACTTAGAAAAGCACTTAAGATGATCAAATCATACAGATTTGAGCCAGATCCTAAAGCTCAAAAAGAGCAATGTGGAATGATCAAATTATTCTTAGACATCAATGCTTTTAAATAGATAACAATTTTGTACATAATATATAAACCCTCATTGGCCTCTGCTGATGAGGGTTTTGTTTTTTCATTACATTTATATCCAAACTTTAATGCTTAGGAATTATTAGACTACACCACCGGGAGACTCACATATCCTTTAAAATATTTATCATCTTCCCACTCATGATCCATATAGTCAGTTACTTCATTGTATATCGTATCTCTTTCGATTGGGTGACGACCAACCAACTTGATCATCTGAACTAATTCCTTAGTGGAAAGCGATGGATTTTGTTCTTCGCTACCTGCCATAGTATATATCTTGGTCGTATCGTCGATCGTACCATCTATATCATCCACACCAAATGCCAGAGAAAGCTGAGCGGTATCTCTACCAATCATCGGCCAATAAGCTTTGATATGATCAAAATTATTTAAATAGATACGCGCAATTGCGTAATTCTTGAGGTCTTCTACTACTGTGGTCTCATCTACATGCGACATCTCGTTGCCTTTATTACGAAACTTGAGCGGAATAAAAGTTTGGAAACCTCCTGTCTTATCTTGTAAATTCCTGAGTTGCTCCATGTGATCAACTCTATGACTATATTCTTCTATATGGCCATATAACATGGTCGCGTTAGATCTTTTTCCCAATTCATGCCAAATCTCATGAATTCGTAGCCATTGATCACCACTACACTTACCACCTGCAATCTGATCTCTAATCTCTGGATGAAAAATCTCTGCTCCACCTCCAGGCATACTATCCAGTCCAGCATCTAGCATCTGCTTCATTCCTTCTTCGTAACTTATCTTAGCTTTCTTGAAAATATAGTGATACTCAACAGGCGTCAATGCTTTGACATGTAGGTCTGGCCTGTGTGCTTTTATACTACTAAATAAATCTGAATAAAATGGTACATCATACTGAGGCAATACTCCACCTACGATATGTACCTCTGTGACTGGCTTGCCATCATAACCTTTTACGATGTCCATCATATCTTCAATGCTATATTCCCAACCTTCCTCTCTTTTCTTGATCAATCGAGAGTATGAGCAAAATGAACAGGTATACAGACATACATTGGTTGGCTCCATATGGAAGTTACGATTGAAGTATGTCTTGTCACCATGTTTCTGTTCGCGGATATGGTTAGCCAAAATACCTAAGTACCCTAGCGAAGCATTTTCATATAGATAAACTCCATCATCAAAG